>Ga0209227_1000215_pt1 | contig 49409 bp, 44 predicted proteins | sample YNPBryantNP2012_FD_185815 | JGI IMG/M metagenome (GOLD analysis project Ga0209227, IMG submission 185815) | Anoxygenic and chlorotrophic microbial mat microbial communities from Yellowstone National Park, USA - YNP Bryant NP 2012 (SPAdes)... ...
GTTCTCGGTTCCTGGTTCTCGGTTCTTGGTTCTCAGTTCTCAGTTCTCAGTTCAAGTCATCGCCACTGAGACTATCGCGCAGAATGTCGATATATTCCAGCGCCAGTCCCGTGCCAATGGCGACGCAGTTTGCCGGTTGGTCGGCGACATAACAGGGAACGCCGGTCACATCGGTAAGCAATTCATTGATACGGCGCAGCATCGAACCGCCGCCGGTCATGATCATGCCCTTATCGATAATGTCCGACGACAGTTCCGGCGGGGTTTCGGCGAGGACGCGCCGGACAGCGCCGATCACCGCTTCCAGCGGCTCTTGCAGCGCATCGGTAATTTCATTCGAATTGATCTCGATCGTGCGCGGCAACCCGGCCACCTGATCGCGTCCGCGCACCTGCATCGACAGCGGGCGCTCAAGCGGCAGCGCGGAGCCGATTTCGATCTTGATGCTTTCGGCAGTGCGTTCGCCGATCAACACGTTGTACTTGCGCTTCACGTAGGCGGCGATGGTTTCGTCGAACTTGTTGCCGCCGACCCGCACCGAATGGCTGACGACAATATCGTTCAGCGATACGACCGCCACCTCGGTTGTACCGCCACCAATATCGATGATCAGGTTGCCCGACGGTTGCGCAACCGGAATGTTTGCGCCGATTGCCGCCGCCAGCGGCTCGCGGATCAGATAGGCGTGCCGCGCGCCAGCCGCCTCCGCTGCCTGCCGCACAGCGCGCATCTCGACAGTGGTGACGCCAGCCGGAATACAGACCATGACATCAGGCTTACTGAAACTGAACGGTCCCATCGCTTTGCGGATAAAATACCGCAACATCGCCTCGGTGATGTCATAATCGGCGATCACGCCGTCGCGCAACGGGCGAATCACCTCGATGCTTTCCGGTTCGCGTCCAAGCATCGCCAGCGCATCGGCGCCAACCGCTTTGATACGGTTGTCTTTTGTCGAGATAGCGACAACCGAAGGTTCAGCCAGAACGATGCCACGACCTTTGACATACACCAGAACGTTGGCAGTGCCCAGGTCGATGCCGATTTTCTTCGCCATACCTTTCCGTCCGACAAGTCTTGCCTTCACAACGAAATATCGCAGGGTTCAGGCGCAGCATCCATGATACTGCACCCTGCACCCTGCGACATCAACAACCCAGATCATCGTGACTACGCGGTTCACTAGTCACGCTCACGCCGGATTTTCTTCAACTGCGCAACCTTCAGTTGCACCAGCGCGCGCCGCAGTTCCGCCTCGGCAAGCGCAAGGTCTTGTGCGCTTTTGCGCTCGGCAATCCGCTGCTCGGCGGCGCGACGTGCCGCTTCAGCGCGCGCCTCATCGATTTCATCGGCGCGCTCGGCGGTATCCGCCAGGATCGTCACGCGGTTTGGCAACACCTCCATAAACCCGCCCGAAATGGCGAAAGGAGTAGTCACGCCATCCTTGACGATATCGAGCTCACCGATCTCGAGGATCGTCAGGAGCGGCGCGTGCCGCGGCAGGATGCCGACGCGCCCATCTTTGGTCGGCGCATTGATCATATCCACATCGTCGGAGAGTACAACGCGCTCCGCCGTGACAATCTCGAGATGGATCGGCATAGCCGTTTACCTCCGTGACGCCTCATACGCCTGGATGACATCATCGAGGCCGCCCTGGAGCAGGAAGAACTGCTCAGGAATATGATCGACTTCGCCTGCCAGCAGGCGTGCAAAACTCTTCACCGTTTCTGCAATCGGCACATACTTGCCAGGGCGCCCGGTGAACTGCTGCGCGACGGTGAACGGTTGCGAGAAGAAGCGCTCGATCTTGCGCGCGCGCGCCACTGTCAGTTTGTCGTCGTCGGAGAGTTCCTCGACGCCCAGAATCGCGATGATGTCCTGCAAATCTTTGTAGCGCTGAAGCACCCGCTGCACCTCGCGCGCGACGCGGTAATGCTCTGCGCCAACGATGTTGGGGTCGAGAATGCGACTGGTCGATGCCAGCGGATCGACCGCCGGGTAGATGCCCTTCGCCGCAATGCTGCGTTCGAGGGTAATCGTCGCATCAAGGTGCGAGAAGACTGTTGCCGGCGCCGGGTCGGTGTAGTCGTCGGCAGGCACGTAGACCGCCTGCATCGATGTGATCGACCCCTTTTTGGTCGAGGTGATGCGTTCCTGCAACTCACCCATTTCGGTGCCGAGGGTCGGCTGGTATCCCACCTGTGACGGCATGCGCCCCAGCAGCGCCGAAACTTCGGAGCCTGCCTGAACGAAGCGGAAGATATTATCGATGAAGAGCAGCACGTCGCGCCCTTCGTCGCGGAAATACTCCGCCATGGTCATGGCGGTCAGCGCCACACGCAGACGTGCGCCTGGCGGCTCGTTCATCTGACCGAACACCATCACCGTCTTGTCGAAGACGCGCGTCTGTTCATCGATCCGGGCTTCCTGCATCTCGTGGATGAGGTCATTCCCTTCGCGCGAGCGTTCGCCAACGCCAGCGAAGACCGAGAAGCCCGACTGCTCCTTGGCGACGTTGGCGATCAATTCCTGGATCACCACAGTCTTGCCGACGCCAGCGCCGCCGAAGATGCCGGTTTTGCCGCCGCGCGTAAATGGCGCAATCAGGTCGATAACCTTGATACCGGTCTCGAAGATTTGTGCTGTCGTCGATTGATCCTCGAGTGCGGGGGGCGGACGATGGATCGGGCGATATTCGGTCGCCTGCACCGGACCCCCGCCATCGATCGGGTCACCGAGCACATCGAACACGCGTCCAAGCGTTCCTGGTCCGACCGGCACCGCAATCGGGCGACCGGTATCAATCGCCTTGACGCCTCGGCGCATGCCATCGGTGCTGCTCATCGCCACGGCTTTGACCACGCCGCCGCCGAGTTGCTGCTGCACCTCGGCAACCAGGCGCTTGCCATTTTCAAGCCGAATTTCCAGCGCATTGTAGATCTCCGGCGTCTGATCCTCCGGGAACTTCGCGTTGAGCACCACACCGATAATATCAGTCACGACACCGGTTGCTCCGGCCATGAGTATCCTCCACTCCTGATCTTATCGCATCACATCTCCGCCAGGGCTGCCGCTCCCGACGCGATTTCAGAAACTTCTTTCGTAATGTTCGCCTGGCGCGTCTTGTTGTACGAAAGGGTCAGGTCGCGTTGCAATTCTTTGGCGTTGTCGGTCGCATTGCGCATCGCTACCATCCGCGCGCTATGCTCACTGGCAATCGCCTCCAGCACCGCCTGATAGAGTTGCACTTCGACGAAGCGCGGCAGCAACTCACGCAACACTTCTTCCTGACTCGGCTCGTAGGTATAATCGACCATCCGCTCAGCCGGTTCGTGCGGCGGATCGATCGGCAGCAGGCGTTTGATCGTCGGGCGCTGCACCAGGGTATTGACGAACTGGCTGTAGAGCACATACACCTCGTCGTAGCGCCCACCCAGGAAGCCGTTGATAACATTGGTCGAAATGCCGAGAATATCGGTCAGACGGGGGTGATCGCCGAGTTTGGTCACTTCGGCGACGAGATTCTGATGGGTGCGCACCATGAAATCGCGCCCTTTCTTCCCGATCGCCAGCACCTCGACCGTATGCTTCTTTTCCTGCTCGTCCAGGATGAAGCGTGACGCGCGCCGCAGCACATTCGACACCAGGCTTCCCGCCAGACCGCGGTCGGGCGTCACAACGATCAGGGCAACCCCCTGCACCACAGGGCGCACTTCAAGCAGCGTGCCGCGCCGCATGCCGACCGCGCGCCCGGTCAACTCGCCCATCACATCGAGCAGACGGTCGGCATATGGGCGGGTCGCGAGCACATTGCGCTGCGCGCGGCGCATCTTCGACGCCGACACCATTTCCATCGCGCGTGTAATCTGCGCCAGATTCTTCACCGAGCGAATGCGCCGCCTGATTTCACGGGTACTGGGCATATGCACCTCGTCTTAAGAGGGTCAGATTGCTCACGCCTGTTCCGCGCTAAAATCGCTCATCTGCTTGAATTCCTTCAGCATGTTCTCGATAGCGGAGCGGATTTCCGGCGATGGGAACTTGCGGTCGAGGCGATTGTCGTAGATCATCTTCCCGACCTCTGGATGCGCCGTGCGCATATAGGTGAACAGTTCCGCCTTGAACCGTCCAATCTGATTGATCGGCACATCATCGAGGTAGCCATTGATACCCGCGAACAGGATCACGACCTGCTCTTCCAGCGGCATCGGCTGGAATTGCGGTTGTTTGAGCACTTCCTGCAAACGCTGACCGCGCTCGATCTGCGCCCGCGTGGTTGCGTCGAGGTCTGACGCGAACTGGGCGAATGCCGCAAGATCGCGGAACTGCGCCATATCGATCTTCAGGCGATCCGACACCGACCGCATCGCGCGGGTCTGTGCCGCGCCGCCGACGCGCGACACCGAAATGCCAACGTTCAGCGCGGGGCGAATACCGGCGTTGAACAGGTCAGTTTCCAGGTAGATCTGACCATCGGTGATCGAAATGACGTTGGTCGGAATATACGCCGAAACGTCGTTCGCCTGCGTCTCGATGATCGGCAGCGCCGTCAGACTGCCGCCGCCGTAGTCTGCGTTCAGGCGCGCAGCGCGCTCCAGCAGGCGCGAATGGAGATAGAACACATCGCCAGGGTACGCCTCGCGTCCCGGCGGTCGGCGCAGCAACAGCGATACCTGACGGTAGGCGGTCGCGTGTTTGGAGAGGTCGTCGTAGACGATCAGCGCATCGCGCACCTCACGACCATCGATCATCACGCCATTTTCCATTACCTCTTCGCCCATCGCGCAACCGGCATATGGTGCGATATACTGGAGCGCCGCCGACTCTGACGCGGTTGCCGCGACGACGATAGTGTAGTCCAGCGCGCCGTACTTCTCGAGGATATTGATGATCTGCGCAACCTGGGCGCGTTTCTGCCCGATCGCCACATAGATGCAGACCATCCCCTGTCCTTTTTGATTAATGATCGTATCGAGCGCCACAGCCGTCTTACCGGTCTGCCGGTCGCCAATGATCAACTCACGCTGACCGCGCCCGATCGGGATCATCGAGTCGATCGCAATAATTCCCGTCTGCACCGGCGTATCGACCGACTTGCGCGTGATAACGCCCGGCGCAATCCGTTCGATCGGGCGATAGGTCGTGGTCTGGATCGGTCCTTTACCATCGACCGGCTGACCGAGGGCATTGACCACGCGCCCGATCAGCGCCTGACCGACCGGCACCGAAATAATGCGCCCGGTCGAATTAACCTGATCACCCTCCTCGATGCCGAGGTAATCACCAAGAATAATTGCCGAAACCGAATCTTTTTCCAGGTTCAGCGCAATGCCGTATACCGGCTCACTCCGACCGGCTTTGGGCGGGAATTCGAGCAATTCAGACGCCATTGCCTGTTCGAGACCGCTGATCCGTGCCACACCGTCGCCCACCTGGATAACGGTGCCGACGTTGACCATCTTCGGCTGAAGATCGACACCCTCGCGAATACTTCTCAGCAGGCGCTGGTACAATTCTTCGGTTGTTGCAACTGCCATCGTCTTTCCCCTTTTGACGCCGCGACACGTCCCTTTCAACCCGGAGGCTAACCGGTCATCATATTCCGCTGAATCGCAGCCATGCGCGTTCGCAAACTGGTGTCGAGCACCTGATCGCCAATCCGAATGATCAACCCGCCGATCAACGACTCATCGACACTGAAGCGCAGTTCGAGGTCAGGACCATACCGCGCAGTCAGTTGAGCGGTGATGCGTTCACGCTGTTGCGGGTTCAACTCGACAGCGCTGATCACCTCGCCGGTCAGCGGACGCGCGCCGCCGCGGCGCGTCATCTGCTCGAAGGCGGTCACCACGGCTGGCAGGCGGTCGAGGTTGCCCTCCTTGCCCAGCGCCATGACCAGATTTCTTATTTCACGCGGAGCATCTTCCGGGAGCGCCGCCAGCACCCGTTCCGGCGTCAACTCGCCATTGACGCTGGCAGCAACGCGCAACGCCTGGAGCGCCGCCCCCGTCAACGAATCGAACAATGCTCGCGCGATAACCTGAGCCTCAGATGCACTCACGACTCTTCCTCACCTCCGCGCCGGGGCGTCCCGGCATCGCGGTTCAATTGTACTTTCCGAGTTCAGCCAGCGACTCTTCGATCAGGCGGTCGTGGTTAGTCTTCAACTCCTCGCCGAGCACCCGTTCGGCAGTCAGGACCACCAGTTCCGCCATCCGATCCTTGAGTTCGCCGAGCATGCGCAATCGTTCCTGTTCCGCCTGTGCGAGCGCGTCACTCTTAATCTTCTCAGCATCGCGGTGCGCCTGCGCGATAATCTCGGCAGCCTGCGCGCGGGCGCGCTCCTGCGCCTGCGCCAGAATGCCAGCCGCCTCCTGGCGCGCCTTTGCCAGTTCGGCATCATAATCGCGCTTCGCATTCGCCAGTTGCTCCTTCACCTTCTCCGCGTCCTGCAATCCCTCCTGGATCCGGCTCGTCCGCTGATTGAGCATGTTCAGAATCGGGCGGTACAGGAACGTCGTCAGCAACCAGACCACGAAAATGACATTGATGAGCTGCGCGATCAACAACCCCCAGTTAATACCCAGTTTTTCCACGGTCGTTCTCCTGCGTAGCGCCGACGGATACTACACGATTCGGAATGCGATCAACAGCGAGATCACCAGTGCGAAGATGAACAACGCTTCGACCAGCGCAAAGCCGAGGAACATATAGGTGCGCAGGGTTCCTTCAGCTTCAGGGTTGCGGCCCATCGCTTGCAGCGCGCCGCTGAAGATAACGCCGATGCCAACGCCAGGCCCGATGGCGCCAAGACCCACCGCCAGCGCCGCAGCGATAAGTCGCAGACCTTCATCCGACATGATCTGTTTCCTCCTCAGAGTACAAAGACGTGCGTATGTCTGTTGAAATAACGCCTGCGCATGTCAGGCGCAGCGGTTGACTGCTAATGTGCCGATGTTTCGCTGTGGTGCCCGCCGTGCGCTTCCGTCGCCAGCGACATAAACACAAGCGACAACACCGCAAAGATCAGCGCCTGAATGAACGCCACGAACAGTTCAAAGGCGTAAAACGGCGCTGGAAGCAGATATGGGAACAGAAACGCCATAACAACGAGAATGACCTCGCCAGCGAAGATATTGCCGAAAAGACGGAAGGCGAAGGCGATGATGCGCACAAACTCGGAGATCAACTCGAGAATGCCGACCAACGCCATCATAAAGCCTTCGCGGAAGTTGAAGAACTTCGTCAAATACCCGATGCCAAGCGCCTGAAAACCGAAGAATTGAATAAGCGCCACCGACGCCAGCGCCCACGCCAGTGTCATATTCAGATCGGCGGTTGGCGCGCGCAGAAAAGGCACCAGCGTGGTTCCTTTCTCGCATGCCAGGGGCCACGATGCAAAGAAATCCGCTGCGCCTTCTGGCTCTTCAGCCAGCGTGACATCGGTGATCGGCGCGACAATCGCCGCTTCCTTATGCTCTGCGGTCGGCACACACACGCCGATGCTGCCAACGCCCGGAATCAATCCGGTAATATTGGAAACCAGCATGAAGAAGAATGCTGAAGCGCAGAAGGGGAAAAACTTCGCAACATTCCTGCGATCAACGCCCTGAGCAAAGTTGTAGAACGCTTCGACCAGCACTTCCAGCGTATTCTGGAAACCGCGCGGAATCATCTGCATGGCGCGTGTGCCGGTCAGGATGACAATAAGGAAAATGATCAGAACGATAACGGTCGTGATTAACGAGTTGGTGATGGGAAATCCACTTGCGCACGTTTCGAGGGTTGCACGCACGCCGCCAAGACAAACGACCGGTTCAGCGGCGACAGAGATGTGCAGTTTGGTCGAGCGGATGCCAATGATATACAGGACGATCCCCAACACAAGCAGGACACCGGTAACCGTCAGAACACGGTTTCGCATAAACGCACTCTCCCCGTCTCCCTACTTTGAGAACACTTTCACAATAAAATGTACCACATCAGGCATAAAAATTCAACCTGCGAACGAGGTTGAACAAACGCCGCTTGCGCACGAAGCCCCTGAAGTGACGCGGCGAGTATAGCACAGGTAAAAAGAACGTGCAAACGCGCCACTACCCGAGCAACTCTTGAATATCGCGGATGGCGCGCTTGGCGTACACCCAGACCGACCCGATCTTCGCTGGCGTCCCCGATTTATCGAAGACAATCACCAGCATCAGGCGTTGTGCAATGTCGAAGCAGTAGAGATCGTAATGACTGCCTTCGTGGACATACAGTGCTGACGATTCGGTCTCGCGCAACATTTGGGTAATCTGCCCGGCTGTTGAGAAACTGGTCGAGAGCAGCGGCAGCAGCACCATGGTCGGCAATCCGATCGTCAATCCGGTCTCTGCCAGCACCATGCCAGCCCGGTCGGCGAGGATGATGCACTTGGAGCCGACGTCGCGGTCAAGCGCCTCCATGCGCAACCGTATCGCACGCTGATCTTCGGGGGTCAGCACCAGCGGTCCATCGCGTCGTCGCGCCGGGCGATGCGCCGGTTCCGCCGGGCGGGCGGGCGGCGGCTCCGCCGGGCGGGGCGTCTCCGCTTTCTGGCGCGTCGGGCGCGGCGGCTCGGCATGGGCGGACGACTCGTCCTTCGGCTGACGTACCGGGCGCGGCGGCGGTTCCGGTGCGCTCACGGGCGGCGGCTCCGGTGCGCTCACGGGCGGTGGTTCCTCTGCATGCGTGGTCGCCGCTTCACGCAGTTCGCGGTAGATCAGATCGCGCAGATCATCCAGCGCCATGTCACGATGGACAATATGATGGACCCCGAACCCGGCTACCTGCCGTGCGATCTGCGGATCTGATCGGCGACTCCAGAGCACCAGACGGGTCGGTGCGCCGAAGTTTGGCAGAATCTCTGCCAGGTCGATGCCGCTCATTCCTGGAAGTTCCACATTTGCGATGATAACGCCAGGCGGATCATTGCGCACCTCCCACAGCGCCTCATTGGCCGTGTCGAGCGTTTGCACGGCGACATCGTCTGAGAACGCGCTCTGCAAGGCGCGCAATTCGTCGCTATCGCCTGGAACAACGATAAGTCGGTACGTCATGAGATTGCTTCACTTTCCCGCTAAGTCCGGCGGAGGGGGAGCGCAAACGAGAAGGTGCTGCCTTCGCCTTCTCGACTGACAACCCACACCGCACCGCCCAGTGAGGCTATCAACTCGCGCACCAGCGCCAATCCAAGCCCGACGCCGCCCCGCTCGCGCGTGAGCGAATCGCCGACCTGATAGAAACGTTCGAAGATGCGTGTTCGTTCCTGCGCCGGGATGCCGATCCCGGTGTCCCTGACATCGGTCACAACCCAGGGTAACGCGCGGAGCGGCGCCGAAGGCGTGATGACCGCCGCATCGCGCAGCGATTCCAGTTCGTGATACTGCCGTATGCTCACCGTAATCGTGATCTGTCCGCGCTGCGGCGTAAACTTGATCGCATTGGATAACAGATGATTGAGCACCAGCATCACCTTCTCGCGATCCGTCAGGAACGGCGGAAGCGCATCGGGCAGGTTGACCGTGATTGTTTGCTCTGCCAGTTCCGCCGCACTGCGCAGATTCTGCACCGTCTGGTAGATCGTCTCGCCCAGATCGACCAGCGTGAGTTGCGGTTGTGATTCACCGGTATCGATGTAGTGCAGATTGACCATATCATCGACAATCGCTTTGATCCGCTGGGCGCTCTCCATCACGCGCTGAAGGTAGTCGCGCTGACTTCCCTCGACCTGATCACGCACCATCATAGTATATCCGAGGACAATCGAGAGTGGGGTGCGCAGTTCGTGCGAGGCAATGGCGATGAATTCGCTTTTGAGGTGATCGAGTTCCTGTCGGCGCTGATACGCTTCATCGAGTTGACGGTAGAGGGTTGCATTGCGCAACGCGGCGCCAGCCTGATTGGCGAGCAGCATCAACCCCTGTTGGATGCCCGGTCGCAGGGTGGTGGAATGCTGGTTGCACAGGACAACCACGCCGTTGACTCGCCCGTGAGCGCGCAGCGGCACGGCGATTGCTGCATACAGGGTACGATCGTGCTGTGTTCCATAGCACGCAGTCTCTTCATAGCATGTTTGCTGAAGGGTGAATGCATGCTCAGCCAGCGCGCGTCCCTCCTCGGTCAGGCGTGCTGTCTCTGGCGTTGTCGCCGCAAGATGCAACATTGCGGGATCATCTCCAAGCAGCAGAAACCCGGTCTGAAACCCGCTCCGTTCGATCATCGCGTCGAGGACGGTGCGCACCAGTTCCGATAGTTCCAGCGTGGCGCTGAGCGCTTCGCTGACCGAGAGCAGTTGTTCGAGCGTCCGCAATCGCAGGTTATCCTGCTGCATTGCGCGTTTGTGCAGCGCCTGATCGACTGCCAGGCGCAGTTGCTCGAGTTCAAACGGTTTTGCGAGGAAATCCGCCACGCCGCGTCGCACCGATTGGTGGAGATTTTCGAGTGACGCATACCCGGTCATGATAATAATGGCAATCTCCGGGTCTTTTTCGCGCGCGATCCGCGCCAGATCGAGACCGCTCATCGCCGGCATTTTGATGTCGGTCAGCAGCAGATCGAAGTGTTGCCCATTGTTGAGCGCCTCAATTGCGATGAGCGGATCGTTGGTGGCAACCACGTCGTAGCCAGCGCGTTGCAGGGTGCGCGAACATACGTCACACATATGCTGTTCGTCATCGACGATCAGCAAGCGTGGCGGTGAGGCGCCAGCCGACGTTTTGGAAACCACAGTACCGATTGCCTGACTCATGTCCGTGAAGCAGCGTTTCTCAATTCAACGCTTCGACGGCGATGGCCGCCGCTGTCACCATCGATCCGTCTTCGAGTGCAACATCGACAACTGGTGTGCGCACACGTGAAGGCAACCGCCGTGGTGCAGACGAAACCGCGCGAACCTGCCCCATTGCGCCGAGGCAGGATTGATGCAGGACGCGAACAATTGCGCCTGGACGAACTGCCGGGTGCGGCGCTGTGATCGACAACCCGCCTGTGCGTGTTGAAAGCGGGATGACCACCCGTGGTCGTCGCGCCATGCCCCACAACTGCGTCGATCCTTCAACCAGCGCCTCTTTACCGTCGTGGGATGCAAGCAGTTCGAACAACGGTTGCGACATCGGGCGATTGCCAAACCCTTCTGTGACGATCACGACCAGATCGCCAGGCGGAGGCGGGGTCGCCGGAACCTGCCAGTCGGGCGGACTGATCTCCCATGCGGTGTATCCTGTCGCGCCGAGAAATGCGCGAAGTTCAGCTTCGTCAATGCTGCCGACGATGATGCCGCGCACCTCTTGCTGCACTGCTCGCTGGAGCGCAGCGGCGCTGATGCCGCTGCCGCCGATGACAACCGCATACGCGCTGCGTGGATTGATCATCGCGTCGGTGATCGGTTCGGCAGGGTCGGTCACGAGCAGTCGCAACACACCATACTGACTTGCGCCGATGCCAAAGACCCCGTAGACCTGTGCCGCTGGCGTTTCGATCCACACGCCCTCATAGGGGATAACCTCCATCACCACGCCGCGAACCGTGGCTGGCAATTCGTATCGCACCGGGTCCGGCGCAATGGTAATATAACCGGTCGTTTCATCGACGCCAGCAAGCACGCCGTTGACCGGCGCGAGAAAGACCCTCCCGCCAAATCGGCCGGAACGGGCCAGTGGAACACCCTGCGCAACCTGTGCGCCAATCTCATGGAGGAGTGCGCGTTTGACGCGTGACGGCGGGATCATCAGCGTACGCGCCAGGTTCACGATCTGCGGCGCCGCAGGAATGAACGCCCGTGCAACCACGTCGTCCGGTTCAACACGCTGCCCGACTCGAACAACAACTTCTCCGGGATGCGGCAACCGGCGCTCGATGCGCGCCAGAGCGCCGGGGATGAGTGGCGACGCGCCTGAAGGAACATACAACGACATACCGCCCCCACGCGCTGACCTGAAAAGTATAGCCAAATTATAGCATACCCTGTGTGTCGTATGAGATCGCCTGCAACTCTTGAACGTTTTTAACCGTCTGAGCAATAGATGGCGCAGGAAGAAGCACAATGCCCGTCAGCAACTTTTGGGGGAACATCATGGACATCTCAACCTCACGATTGATGCGCAGTCGTCACGACGCGATGATTGCCGGCGTGGCAGGCGGGATTGCCGGGTATCTGGGGGTCGATTCGACCATTGTGCGCCTGGTTTTTGTTGCGCTGCTCTTTACCGGTGTGGGGGCGCTGCTCTACCCGGCGCTCTGGATCATTATGCCGCTCGAAGCGCCGCAGAACCGAACGCAGGGCGATCAGCGCCAGGTGTTTGTGAGCGGCGGGGCGGATCGCTCCGATCCAATCACCGGCGCCGCTGCCGGTTCCGAGTCGGAGATTCCGATCAAGAACCTGAATGAGCGCGGATCGGCGCAATCGTCGCCATACGTGCAGCGTAACCGGCAATTGGGCGTTATTCTCATCGGTGTCGGCGTGCTGGTGCTGTTGAGCATTGTGCTCGGTCCGGCATTTGGCAGGCTGCTGTTTCCGCTTGCGCTGATCGTCGCCGGTGCGATGATACTGATGCGCAGTCGGTAGTGACCATCGCAACGCGCACAGGGTAGACGATGGCGGCGCGATGTACGCCTGTGCGCTGTTCATCCGCTCACGCTGCTTTTGTTCCTTTGCTCCCGGAATCTCCCGCAACACGCTAAAGCTCCAGGATGCGTGCGCCGGAGCGTTTGCGCCAGGCAAACGGGGTTGTGATCCCCAACCCGATGGCGCCTGTGGCGATGGCGTATTTGACCAGGCTGTCGCCGACAATGACCGAGACGATCAGGTCGTCGGTCCAGACGCCGTAGAATGCGATCAGGGTAAAGAGGATCGTATCAAGTGGAACCGAAAGGGCGTTGCTCGAAAGGACGCGGATGATCCAGATCCGGTGGCGCAGGGCGTGGTACACCTCGGTATCGGTCAATTCCGAGAGAACAAGTGCAAGCGCGGAAGCGACAATAATGCGGAATGGCATCATTGCTGCCGCTGCGGCGGCGATGTTGACGCCCAGTGCTGCCAGAATAGTCGCATAGACAACCATTCTGTCGTAGCGCCGGTGGATCAGGTCACGCAGGGTGAAGATCGCGCCAAAAAACAGGGTGCCCAGCGCGAATTGCAGGAACCCGACGGTCAGAATCGTCTCGGCAGTCAGATTCGCCGCCAGAATTGCCAGGATGTAGAGAACAATGGCGATCATAGGCGATCCGTGATGGCTTCGTCGCCGCCATTATACACGAGCGCCGACGCGCCCCCTGGCCCGGCAGCGACCGTGTGACCGATGTCTTGACAATATATCTCCGTCATTATATACTCCGCTTAACCGTTTCACCGCTTAATCGTTTCACCATGCAGGCGACGATCAAACAGGTTGCGCAGCGGGCTGGCGTATCGGTTGCTACCGTGTCGTATGTGCTCAACGGCACCGGTGTGGTGACGGATGAAACACGGCAGCGGGTGCTCGATGCCGTCGCTGAACTCAACTATCAACCGCAGCATGCTGCGCGCAGCATGCGCGGTCGGAGTCGCACGCTCGGCGTGACGCTGTCTGCGCTGCCAGGGCGTCTGGCGGAACCGGCGCTGACCGAGGTGTTAGCCGGTGTGGCGGACGCAGCGGCTCTGCGTGGCTACTTTTTGCTGCTGGCAACGGCTGGCGCGGATCAGGATGAGACGGAATTGTGCCTGAGCCTGGCGCGCACCAGACGTGTTGATGGTCTGGTGTTGCTTGATATGCTGGTGGATGATCCGCGCGCGCAGGCGCTCGCCGGGGCAGGTATTCCGCATGTGTGCGCCGGTCCGCCGCCGGCAGGGATTGATAGCCCCTCGGTTGCCATCGATATGCATACCGCAGCTGTTGATGCCATGCGCCATCTGCTCAGTCTGGGACATCGGCGGATCGGCTTGATCCAACTGCCTTCGGAACTGGCGGTGAGTGAGCCGATTGTCGAAGGGTATCGGCAGGCGTTGACTGAAGCAGGTCTGCCGTTCGACCCAACGCTGGTTGTCGAATCGGGGCGCGCGGAGGAGGATGGCTATCAGGCCATGGCTGAGTTGCTTGCATCTCCCAACAAACCGCCGACCGCTGTGCTTGCAGGAAGCGACGAACTGGCGTTTGGCGCCATGCATGCGCTCAATGACGCTGGCCTGATCGTCGGGCGCGATGTGTCGCTGGTCGGGTTTGATGATCTCCCGCAGGCGGCGCATGTGAATCCGCCGCTGACGACGCTGCGCCAGCCGCGGCGTGTGCAGGGTCAACAACTGGCAATGCTGCTCGATGATGTCATTTTGAAGCGCAATACCAGTTTGCGCACGGTAACGTTGAGCGCGCGCCTGATCGTTCGCAGGTCGAGCGGTCCGGCGCCTGTATCGTAGATGATGACAGGCAAGCGTAGCCGCTGAAGAGTCTGGCAAAGGAGTACACACGCATGGCATCCATTAAGTTCGACCACGTCTGGAAGCGCTTCGGTGATTTCGCCGCCCTCAAAGATCTCACCATCGATATTGCCGACCAGGAGTTTCTGGTGCTGGTGGGACCGTCGGGATGCGGTAAGACGACGGCGCTGCGTTGCCTTGCGGGGCTGGAAGAGGTGACGGACGGCAACATTATGATCGGTGATCGGGTGGTCAATGATGTGCCGCCCAAGGATCGCGACATTGCGATGGTGTTCCAGAGTTATGCGCTCTATCCGCATATGAGCGTATACGATAATATGGCGTTTGGCTTGAAATTGCGCAAAACGCCGAAAGCCGAGATTGATCGGTGCGTCAAAGAAGCCGCAGAGATGCTCCATATCGGGCACCTCCTGGATCGGAAGCCAAAAGCCCTGTCTGGCGGTCAGCGTCAACGTGTCGCGCTTGGTCGCGCAATCGTGCGCCATCCGTCGGTCTTCCTCATGGACGAGCCACTTTCGAACCTGGATGCCAAACTGCGAGTGCAGACACGCGCCGAGATCTCAAAATTGCATCAGCGCCTGAAAACGACCTTCATCTACGTGACGCACGATCAGACCGAGGCGATGACCATGGGAACGCGCATCGCCGTGATGCGCGATGGCGTCTTGCAGCAACTCGATACGCCGCAAAACCTGTACGACCATCCGGCGAATATGTTTGTCGCCGGGTTCATTGGTTCGCCAGCAATGAACTTTTTCGAGGCGACGCTGGTGCGCGGCGATGGGCAGGTGCTGGTGGATTTTGGTCCGTTCCAGTTGCCGGTACCGCCGTCGCGGGTCGATGCGATTGCCGATCACATTGGTATGCCGATCTTCTTCGGCATTCGCCCGGAGGACATCCACGATGCGCACTATGTACCGCGTGGCGTCGATGAGACTGCCCGCCTGATGACGACGGTCAACGTCGTCGAGCCGCTGGGGTCGGAAGTCTACGTCTATGTCGAAAACGGCGGCAAGGAGATGGTTGGTCGTCTCGATCCGCGTACCAAAGCGCGCACCGGGGAGACGTTCGAGGTGGTCATCGATATGACCAAGATGCACGTCTTCGACCGCGACTCCGAAAGGGCGCTGATCTGAGATGCACCATTCGCCGCACGACCTGAACGCGCTGGCGCACCTCGATTTCTGCTATCTGACGACCAGGGGGCGTGTAACGGGCAGGCCGCATACGATTGAAATCTGGTTTGCGCTGCATGACCATACGGTCTATATGCTTGCGGGCAACCATGCGTCCGATTGGGTGAAAAATGCGCGTCGCACTCCGACGGTGTCGCTTGCAATCGGCAGCGCGACGTTTGTTGGCACGGCGCGCATTGTGGATCAGGAAGCGGAGGATGCGCTGGCGCGTCGCCTGATCCTCGCCAGGTATCAGCCCGGCTACGGCGAGGATCTCTCTGATTGGGGGCGCACCGCGCTCCCGGTGGCAGTCGATCTGCATGTGTCCTGATGGATCGCGTTTGGGTTGGTGTGGCGCCAGCGTGACAGGCAGGCGTTGTTCCCATTCAGGAAAGCAGGTGCGCCAGGACGCGGAAAGGGGCGCAGCGAACCTGCGCCCCTGCTGCCGTTCGTCTAACAATCTGGCGTCCAGAACGCTTCCGGTGCAGCACAGCGTTGCAGATCGCGCGGCGTCTGCTCCGGTCCTGGATTACCTGCGGCGCTGCCGAGGTTCGTCGGTCCGCCAAGCGTCTGGATCGGCGCTGCCGGGGATGCAGCGCTTCCTGGCGTTGCGCCGCGATTCGCTGCGTCGAATGTTACGATCACCAGACGACCGCTTTCAACACCCTGCACGCTCACCCGGTAGCGCCCGGCTGCCAGGACGACCCCCAGATCGACATCCACGCTGAACGCACCGCCGGAATCAACGTTCAGACTCGCCATACCAAGGACATCACCGTTGGGGAAGGTCATCCAGATGCCGATCGGTTCGTCAGGCGCATACCCGGATCCCTCGACCCGCACGACATCGGTTGCGCCGGAGCGGTCAACGAAGGTCACAGCGACGCGCGCCGCTCCTTCGGTTGTGAGCGCGCTAAACGCTGAATTCCCCACATTCGACTCAACAACTGCTGGCACAGATCCGGCAGGATTGTCCACAGGCGCCGGTTGGAAACTCCCCGGCGTCACATCGAAACTGGCGATCTGGAGCCGCCCGCTGGAAACTCCTTTGGCGGTAATACTGTAGCGACCGATCGGCAACCGCTCGTCCAGGTCGATCACAACGAAGAAATCGCCATTGCCATCGGCGACCTGCGTCGGCAGGCTGCGCACTGCATTGTTCGGCAGCGTCATCCACAAACCGACGTATTCGCCGGGAGAGAAGAGCGCCCCGGTGACTGCAATGCCGCCGTTCTGCCGGGTTGATGGTTGCGCCGGGTAGGCGACGCGCAGTTGCGCCCATCCGCTCGGCGTCGACGATCGCGCCCGCAGTTCGAACGGCGCAAAGACCTGATACCCGCTCAGCGTGCCCAGCGCTGTAAATGTGTATTTACCGGTCTGATGCACGTTGGTGAAAATGAATGACGACTGGAAGTTGCCTGTGTCGCTGGCGACCTGTTGCGGATAGTCGAGCACGGTGCCGTCTGGTTGGGTGATCCAGATCGAGATGACCTCATTGGGGAAGAAGTTGGCGCCGTGGATATTGATCAGGTCATCATGAAATGCAAAGGCGTTGAATGTGCCATTGTTCCACACGGCCAGACGCGCCGGACTGGGCGGGGGCGGCGGACCGGTGCGCGGAGTCACCACCAGGTACCCGACCGCCGTCTGGCGACTGCCCTGCCCGACCGCAGTCAGTTTGTAGCACCCATAGGGCCATCTATTTGTCACCGGAAACTCGAAATAGAGATCGCCCGCCACATCGGCGCGGTAGGGCGGCAACGCAAAGTGCGGCGGCAGATCGACGACGCCATCGAGGAAGAAGGTATCGTTCGGGCTGAAGATGCGACCGTCGGGGAACTGGAAACTGATGGTCACCCCTTCCTGATCGAGAAATCCATGCAGTTCGGAACCAAAGATATTGTCCTGGAATGTCGCTGGCGCCGATTGACCGGTGAGCGCGCATGGCGCCGTCGTCGGACCGCGCACGATGTACACCGCAGCAGCGCTGGCGCGATAGGCGAAGATGACCGTGCCCACTCCGATGAGGAGCATAACGAAAACGATCCCCCGATAGAAGATACCCCGTGGTTTCATAAGCGATCTCCGTCCTGGTTGCAAGCAAATGTCCAACGCTCCTGGATCGCCCGCTCCGAATCTTCGGCATGGCATGCCGTCGATCCGCAACGAGCCGATTGCCCCTCTGGCATGCGCCTCCCACTGCTGGTTCCCGGTTCTCAGTCCCTGGTTCCTGGTTCCCGGTTCTCAGTTCTCAGTTCCCGGTTCTCAGTTCCCGGTTCTCAGTTCTCAGTTCTCAGTTCCCGGTTCTTGGTTCTTGGTTCCTGGTTCTTGGTTCTCAGTTCCCGGTTCCTGGTTCTTGGTTCTTGGTTCTTGGTTCTCAGTTCCCGGTTCCTGGTTCCTGGTTCTCAGTTCTCGGTTCTCGGTTCTCTTCAAGCCTAAAGAAGACGCGCAATACTACCTAGCGGTGTATATGACAGCCGGATGACAGGTTCATCACAAACTGGTTGTGTTCACCTGATACGATGCACAATCGCAGCATATGTGCACCTGCAGTGAAAGAATATCGGTTGCATTGCATGCTTTTCAAGCGTATGGCGACGTGCTACAATGCGAAGCAGGCACGTGGCGTGGCGTTTCTCGTGCAGTAGGAGTGCTCGCGCCACCGGTTTGACCATGCAGAAAGGGTTTTCACGATGCATTCGTTCCGCCTCTCCGCATTGGTGGCGCTGGTCGCTCTTGTTCTGTCCGGATGCAGCGTTTCACTTGGCACACCACCAACCGCCACACCCGAACCTCGCCCAACCGCCACGCCCCGCCCGACCGCTACACCCCGTCCAACCGCCACGCCGCTCCCGACTGCGGCGCCAACTGCGCAACCGCAACCGACGATCATGCCCACGAGTCCGTCAGGTGGAACGGGGACAGGCTCAGGAATGCTGATCCCGGTTGTTATTGATCGCCTGGAAACATTCAGCCATCCGCAGCGATTGTTCAGCATCGACGTGCCAGCTGGCTGGAAGTTGGAAGAGAATGCGAGCGGGAACACGCTGGTCTATGTCTGGACCGATGCTGCCGAAAATGGGCTGGTCATTCTGAGCATCACCGAGTCGCAGGAAGCGCTGACGCAGGACGATCTGGTGGAGCGCGCAACTGAATTCGTCAACATCTTCAAGGATGAGCAGGATTTCTCGATGGACCCGCCGGAAAAATTGCGCAGCGGCGGCGTGCAGATCGTCTGGAGTTACACTGCGGAAGCGAGTGGCGGCGTCGCTGCGCCATTACTGGCGAATACATTCGTCTACCGGGATGTCGATAAAGTGTCGCTTCTGACGTTCGGTATTCCGAAGGAGCAGTTCGACGATCTCAAGCCCTCGCTCGATGCCATCCTGCAATCGTATGTGGTCGATCCCGCCGTTCCTCTTTCGGGTGATTCGTCCGCCAGGCGTTTTGCATTCGATTTTGTGAACGATGACAATGCCTGGGTGACCGACTCTTCGGCGAGTCTCCAGGCAGTAATCGAAGAGGGGGTCTATCGGATCACGCTCAGTGATCCCGATCTGTACTACCTGACGGCGCCGGATGTCAGCCCGGCAGATGACCTGGAGGTGAGTGCGGATGTGCTGATCAACGGCAATTCGCGCGCTGGCGTTGCGGTGCGTTACAGCCCGGGCAGTCAGGGCAATGCAAAGAATTACTACGCCTGCTGGATCGATGGGCGCGACCAGTATGGCTGTTTCGTCTCGGTCGATGACCGCTGGACAACACTGCGCGAGCCGATCAGCAATGCCGCCGTCAAGCCGGGAAGGGTCAACCGGGTATCGCTGAGAGCCGAGGGGGATAGTATTATCTTCAGCGTGAACGGTGTTCAGTTGCAGACCTTCACCGATACCCGCGTTGCTGCCGGACAGGCGGCGCTCTATCTGGAAAACTTTGACACCCAGGCAGGCGCGGATTTTGACAACGTGGTTGTCACGCTGTTGAAATAAGGTTGTGACTTCGCTGCAAAAATGCACTGCTGAGACGCCGAGTGAGAGAGTAAAAAGACGAACGCACGGCGCAGCATACGGGTGCGTGATGTGATACGGAAGCCGTCTCTGCGAACGCTGCGTCTCTGCGGTGATATACCCTTTTTGCAGTGGATCAGGTTGTGTGATAATACATTGTCGTTCGCGGCCTGAAAGCGCGCGGTTGCCGTATCGCGCGCTTTCATTTATAATACGCTGCGTCAGACGCGCCTGTAAGCGCAAGGCTCCCAGGAGAACGATATGAGCCAGCTGGGCGAGCGCCTGCGCGCAGCTCGCGAAAGCCAGGGCATCAGCCTCGCTCAGGCTGCTGCCGAAACGCGCATCCTGCAGCGGTACCTTGTCGCGCTTGAAGATGGTGATTATCAGAATCTTCCCGGTGATGTGTATACACGCGGCTTTATTCGGAATTATGCCGCGTTTCTCGGTCTCGCAGCAGACGAGTTAATCGAACTGTACCGCTATGAGCGCGGGCGTACCGATCCGATCCGGGTCGTTCCGGCAACGTCGAATCCCCGTGTGCAAGGGTGCATCGCACCCAGCCTGATCGGTGTCTTTTTTGTTGTCCTGGCGCTGGTCGGCGTGACATACCTGGTGTTGAGCGCCACCAACCGGATTGGCGAGAATGCGCAACTCGCAGCGATCCCGACGGCAACCATCCCGCCTGCGCCAAGTCCGTTGCCGACCGTACCGCCAGAAGTGACGACTGCGCCATTGCTGCCGGAGACGGCGACGCCTGCCGTCGCCGGGGTCGAAGTTGCGCCGTCTCCGACGCCTACCCGCGAGCCAGAAGCGCCGATTGTGCTCGAAGTACGGATCGATCCGGGCGATAATCCTGGATCGTGGCTTGAAATTAAAACCGATGGGGAATCGGTCTTTCGCCGGGTGCTGGCGCCAGGACGTTCGGTGCGCTTTACCGCGCGCCGGTCAGTATCGGTGCGCGCCGGAAATGCCGCAGTTGTGACGGTTGTGATCAATGATCAGGAACGCCGCCTTGGAACAAGACCCGGTGAAGTGGTAACGTTCGAGTGGCCGCCGTAAGCGGGAGGATGCGCTATGCCTGCTGAAAGCACATTCGATATTGTCTCGGATTTTGATCGTCAAGAACTGGTCAATGCGGTCGATCAGGCGCGGCGCGAAGTGGCGATGCGCTATGATTTGAAGGATACAAACACCGAGATCGTGCTGAGCGAGAAGGAATTGACGATCACCACCGAATCGGAAATGCACCTGACCGCAGTGCGCGATCTCATTCAGACGAAGGCGCTGCGGCGCAATCTTTCGATCAAGATTTTTAAGTTCGGTCCAATCCAGGAAGTCAGCGGCGGTCGTGTCCGTCAGGTTGCGCTGTTACAGCGCGGTATTCCTGAAGATGTGGCAAAAAAACTGGCGAAACTCATTCGCGATCATTTTCCAAAGGTGCAACCACGCATTCAGGGCGATGCATTGCGGGTCGGGAGCAAAAGCCGCGATGAGTTGCAAGCAGTCATTCGTCTGGTTAAAGAACATCAGGATGAGTTCGCTATTCCGCTCCAATTCACCAATTATCGCTAAGAGATGAAGTTTCATATTATTACCCTCGGTTGTCCGAAAAATCAGGTCGATAGCGAGGGCATGGTCAGCATTCTGACGGCGCAGGGACATACGCCGGTCGCAAACGCCGACGATGCCGATGTGGTCGTCGTGAATACCTGTTCCTTCATCGCTGCGGCGCGGGAAGAGACCCTCGACGTGCTGCGTGAAGTCGCTGCCCGCAAAGCGCCTGGTCAATACCTGGTGGCAGCCGGTTGTATGGCAGAGAGCCATGGCGCGCTTGTTGCGGCAGCGCCCGGAGTCGATGCGCTGCTCAGCACTCGCGAGTGGATGCGCATTGGGGCCGTGGTTGACGCCCTTCAGCGTGAACCGGCAGTCGCTGCATCCTCGGCAGCGCGCGAGATCATTCCTCTCGCCAGCGCTCCCGCCTCGTCCGACGATCTGCGCGTCCCCGGCGCATACGCTGACTGGCGTACCGCGCCGATCCGTCGGCGCGTCACCGGTCCCTCGGCGTATCTGAAGATTTCCGATGGGTGCAATCTTCGCTGTGCGTTCTGCACTATTCCGTCGTTCAAGGGCGATATGCGCTCCAAAGCGGTCGGGGCGATCCTTGGCGAAGCACAGGAACTGGCAGACGCCGGGGTGAAAGAGATCGTGCTGGTGGCACAGCACCTGACCGACTACGGGCGCGATCTGGGGTTGAAGGACGGTCTGGCGCTGTTGCTCGATGAACTCTGTGCAGTGTTGCCGAAGGATAGATGGGTGCGCCTGATGTACGCCTACCCCCACGGTATCAGCGAACGCCTGATTGCTACGATGGCGCGCCATCCGCAGATCTGCCATTACCTGGATATGCCGTTGCAGCATGCCCATCCCGAAACGCTGCGCCGGATGCGCCGCCCGCCCGACAGTGATCGCACCAGACGCCTGATTGCCGACCTGCGCGCGGCGATGCCCGATATTGCGCTGCGCTCGACATTCATCGTCGGCTTTCCAGGCGAGACCAGCGCCGAATTTCAGGCGTTGACGGCGTTTCTCGAAGACGTGCAGTTCGACCGGGTAGGGGTCTTTCGCTATTCACGCGAGCCAGGCACGCCAGCAGCAGCGTTGCCGGATCAGATACCACAGCGAGTCATTGAGCGCCGCTGGCATACGATCATGCGTTTACAGCAGGGTATTTCGCGCCAGCGCAATCGTCGCTGGGTCGGGCGTGTCATTCGGGTGCTGGTGGAGGGACAGGGACAGACCGACGACGGGCGCCCGTTGAGCGTTGGACGCTCATTCCGCGATGCTCCCGAAGTCGATGGACAGGTGTTCTTCTGGGGAACCGCCGCTGCTGGCACGTTCGTTGATGTGCGGGTAACGCAGGCGCTCGACTACGACCTGTGGGGTGAGGTGGTCGAAGCGCCTGCAGTTGATGTGAGGAGTGAAAACGGAACGTAGCGTGTCCGCTATCAGGGAAGCGCGCTACTTCCGTTCAATGTTCACACTCCTCATCTTCTCTTCAAGCGGCGATGCGTGCCTGAATGGTCTTCTGGATGCGTCGCAGTTCGTTCGGGTTCCGGCGCGCAAGGTAGTCGATCATGTAATCGACCGCCGTGGTGCTGTAGTCGTCCAGCAAGCCGTCGAGCACCTGCTGTACCACCATGGTGACAAAATCGGACTCGCTGATCGCCGGTGTGTACACATATGCCAGTCCTTCGCGGTGGCGGCGCAACACACCTTTTTCGGCGAGACGGCTCATGGTTGTCATCACCGTGGTATAGGCGATCTCACGCTGCTGCGATAGTTTGCGATGGACTTTCTTGACCGTGCTGCGCTCATCCTGCCAGATGATCTGCATGATGTCCGTTTCGAGCGGTCCAAGCACTTTGACCAGTCCATCTTTGGTCGGGCTGAAGCGAAAACGCATGTTCAGCGGCATCGACGCTACTCCTTTCGGTGGCGTTAGGGGCGCTACGGATTGTACCGACGAGCGCCGGCAGGTTCAGAACACGAGTGACATTCGGGTGCGCTCTACTCATATGCAGTGTACTAACGCCGCGCGCAAACCTCAAGAGCGGCGGATTACTGACCGGTTACATAAGATTACGGCAGGATGACACCTATGAAGCACTCAGATGAGCGAACGGCGATCGAGGCGGCGATGCGCGCGGCGTTTCCGCCGGTTGATGAACGGGTGGCGCGCTTCTATGCGATGCAGGAATATCACCTCGGCTGGCGCGACGAGGAACTGCACCCGGCAACGTTCGATCCGGGCAAACTGTTGCGCCCGCGCCTCTGCCTGTTGAGCTGTCGCGCGGTTGGCGGCGATCCGCGCGATGCCCTGCCGCTGGCAGCGGCGATCCAGTTGATCCACGATTTCTCGCTGATCCACGATGATATTCAGGATCAGAGCGATACGCGCCGCGGTCGCCCGACGGTGTGGAAATTGTGGGGTCTGGCACAGGGGATCAACACCGGCGATGGCATGTTTACCGTTGCGCATCTGTCGCTCCACCGCCTGGCGCTGACCAGCCTGCCAGCGGCGACGATTCTCGATGTGCTGCGGCGCTTTGATGAGACCATCCTGACCATTTGTGAGGGTCAGTTTCTCGATCTGAGCTACGAGGGGAACCTGGAGATCGATGAAGCTGCCTACCTGGCGATGATTGAACGCAAAACGGCGGCGCTGATCGCGGCCTCTGCCGAACTTGGCGCACTGGTTGGCGGCGCCGATGAAGAGACGATCCAGGCGCTGTTCGATTTCGGGCGGGCGCTCGGTCTGGCGTTTCAGATCGAGGACGATGTGCTGGGAATCTGGGGCGATCCCGCAGTCACCGGTAAGCCGTTCGCTGCCGACCTGTATCGTCGTAAACTCAGCCTGCCCGTCATTCACGCATTGACGACCTCTCCCGACCGTGAGCGTCTGATGCGCCTCTATGCGCAGGCAATACTCGACGATGACGCGGTGCATCAGGCACTGGCGATCCTCGATGCTGCGGGATCGCGGGTGTATGCTGAAGCAGCTGCTGCGGCATACCACGGTGAGGCGTTCGCTGCGCTTGATCGCGCGCACGGTGATGCGGCAGCGCTGGAAGAGTTGCGCGCGATTGCAACCAGCCTGCTGGGACGGCGCGCATGAATGTTTGAACGTTCCTGCCTGCTGCTCGGGTGGTGGAGGCGACAGGGGTGCGCTGGAAGCCAGGGATGACTGTCATCCGCAGCATGCTGCCGGTCTCAGCAATCGACGTTGGTGGCGCGATCGCTGCGCTCTGCTTCTCCGGAGAGCGCTTCCCCGGCTTCTTCGGCAAAACTGTACATGTCGATCTGCAACCGGCGCGCTGCCTCGCGCGCTCTGGCGTCGACCATCGGCGAGATGATCATCAACCGATCCGCCTGCCGCGCATGACGCTGTTCATACCAGCGCGCCTTGCGTTCAAAGGCGTAGACATCCGCTTTGCTCACCGAGGACTTGATTTCACAGATGATCAACAGCCCGTTTTTGATGATCAGGTCGAGTTCGATCTGATCCGGACGACCGAAGACGGCGCCGGTATCGTCATATTCAATGACGTTGATGACTTCGAGGTTGAAGAACCCGGTCAGAATACCCCTGAGCGCATTGCGGAAGGACTGTTCGGAGTACAGCCCCCAGCGTGCGCCCAGAGCGCCGATGGTGGAGTCGTATTTGCGATCCAGCGCTTCCATACGCCGGATCATCGCCATGATTTCCTGGTGATCTTCGTCCCATTTGCGGTTGGCTTCGTCTTGCATGGCTTTGAGGGCGCGCTGATTTTCGTCCCAGGTGCGGCGGGCTTCATCTTGCGCGGCTGTGAGGGCGCGCTGATTTTCGTCCCATTTACGGTTTTGTTCTTCCCATTTGCGGTTGGCTTCGTCTTGCATGGCTTTGAGGGCGCGCTGATTTTCGTCCCAGGTGCGGCGGGCTTCATCTTGCGCGGCTGTGAGGGCGCGCTGATTTTCGTCCCATTTACGGTTTTGTTCTTCCCATTTGCGGTTGGCTTCGTCTTGCATGGCTTTGAGGGCGCGCTGATTTTCGTCCCAGGTGCGGCGGGCTTCATCTTGCGCGGCTGTGAGGGCGCGCTGATTTTCGTCCCACGTGCGGCGTTGTTCTTCCCGGTCACGGCGCAATTCTTCCAGCACGCGGTCGAACCGGCTCTCGGTTTCGCCGCGATTGGCGAAATGTTGCTGCGCCAGCCGCAGGATAAGTTGCCGGACGTCAGCGTCCTGCTCCAGGATAGCGGGCAATTCTTGAAGAATGATGGCTTTAACGTGTTCGCGCTCCAGCGGCATGGCTCACCAGTCTTTTCCGAAATGTGCCACCCATGGCGTGGTATTCTAGCATATCCGCTCGTTTGTTGCTCTGTTGGGCGCGAAGCGGGTGCGCGTGACGACCGAAATTGAATTTCTACGAACAGTTCGCTGGAATGTGTTCCGGCATCAGAGGGGCGCGGGTGCGCGGGATGACCGAAATGAATTTCTACGAACAGTCTGCTGGAGGGGTAGGTTTTGTGGGAAGCCCTGCGTTCCTTCTCCCGTTTCAGGCATCAGGACGCCCCGCCTCCCCCTTCCCCCCGTGTGGGAGAAGGGGGCAGGGGGATGAGGGGCAGTGGCAAGCCCCTGCGTGCCATCTTCCGTTTCAGGCATCAGGACGCCCCACCTCCCCCTTCTCCCCGTGTGGGAGAAGGAGGCAGGGGGGATGAGGGGCGAAAGCGCGCGGGAATGCAGAAAACCGCGCATCGTGTTCTCCCAAATGTGATCTCAGGGGGTGCGAGGTACGACCAGATCCAGCCAGGACTCTGGAGCACCGCCAGGATCGGGCATTCCCGCACCGGTTGATGGCGGCACTGGCTCAACGGCGCCCGATAATGCGGTTGCGGCACGTGATAACAATGGTGGAGCCGCAGTTGGTGATTGAGGAACAGTGGACGGCGCCGTTCTCATGTGGCTGCGGGTATGAGCCGTGGATTCCGGCGCAGCTGGTTGATCGGGTATGCTTTCAGCAGGTGGTGATGCACTGTCGGGCGACGCTGGCATCCCGGGGATCGGCGCTGACATAACGGGGGGCGGCGCGACAACCTGGACTGCGACACGCTCGGAGGCTGCGGTAAAATTGAGGTCGTCCTGCGCCAGTGCCTGACCGATCAACCAGGTGTTGGGCGCCACGTCGTTGCGCGCTCGCACGACTATTGTGATGACGGCAGGTTGGCTCGCGCCTGCCTGCACTGTACATACGACCATGCCGGCAATCGAGCAAGAGCCTGCGCTACTGTCGATGCTGACGACCTCGACCCCCGGATCAGGCATGTCACGCACTTCGACACGCGCCTGATCGCGGCTGGCGGTAACGTGGAGCGTGTAGGTGAACGACTGACCAGGAATTACGGTGGTGGTTGAGGCGCTCTTCGTCAGTACTAATGGCGCCGGTCCAACCGGGATGTCCGTTCGTTCGGGCGTTACTGCTGGGGTCGCTGTCGGTACGAGCGGCGGCGGCTCCTGATCCGACGCCGTCACGTTGCGGACGACAATGACGAGACAGATGAACAGGAATGGTGCGAGCAGTCCGACACATCCGTGTTTGATAGAGGAGCGTCTTGCCAGCATGATGTCACCTCGCCATAGATCGGCGCCTGGGTTGCTGTTGTCTGAAGGGCGCACAGGCGCAATCCTCAGAGTGTGCTGAAGGATTGAGGGCGCGCCTTTCGTCGCAAAAATGCACAGCAATGCTGTGGATATGGTAGCACCGATGGTGCGCTACCACATTGGTGCGTACATGACAGATCGATCTCAGAAAACCGGTGTCTATGAAGATTGTGCTGCTGAGCGCCGAATACCCGCCGATGCCCGGCGGTGTTGGCGACTATACCCGCAATCTGGGGATGGCGCTCCTTCAGCGGGGGCATGACGTCGCCGTACTGACCGGCGTTGGGGTCGATCCGGATGGTCGGCAGAAGGTGCAGGTCGTCCGATTGCCGTTGCGCAGGTGGAACTGGCGCTGCTGGCGCGTTGTACGCCATGCACTGGTCGATCTGAAGCCGGATATTCTGCATATTCAGTATCAGACCGGAGCATACGGCATGCATCCGGCGATCAACCTGTTGCCCTGGCGATTGCGCCCGTGGACGAATCGCCCGCACATTGTGGCGACGGCGCACGATCTGCTGCCCCCCTATCTGTTTCCAAAGGCTGGTCTGATCCGCGATTGGGTCACGCGACGGCTCCTGATCGATGCTGATGCCGCAATTGCAACGAACGAGGTTGACGCAGCGCTGCTGCGGGGTTGGGGCGCAGGGCGGGGGCATCATGTGCTGGCAACTATCCCTATCGGCGCGAATGTGACCGTAGCGCCGCCACTCGCGTATGAGCGCCAGGCGTGGCGTGCGCGTCTGGGTATCACGCCGGAGATGACGCTGATCGCCTATTTTGGGTTGATCTCGCGGAGCAAAGGGATTGACACGCTGGTGCAGGCGTTGACGCATCTGCCGGAAGCCTTTCGCCTGCTGGTGATCGGTGGTGAAGCGACCGCGCCCCACGACCGCGCCTTTGCCAGCGAGGTGCTGAAGCAGATCGCTGCCACGCGGCTGGAAGGTCGTGTTCACCTGACCGGGTACTGCGATGAAGCGACGGTTTCAGCGCACCTGCTGGCGTCTGATCTGGCTGCGTTGCCGTTTGTCGATGGCGCTTCGTTTCGCCGGGGGAGTCTGCTGGCGACACTGGCGCACGGCGTGCCGACGATCACCACACCCGGCGCCGCTGCGCTTATTGATAAAACCCATGTTCTGCTGACGCCTGCGGGAGATGCTGCGGCGCTGGCTGATGCCATTGCGCTGCTGGCGAGCGACCCGACGTTGCGGGCGCGTCTGAGCGCCGGTGGCGCGGCGCTGGCAGCACAGTTTTCCTGGGAGGAGATCGCCCGACGACACGAGGAGGTGTACGGGGAAGTGGTCGAGCGGAAAAAAGCGCCCCGGTGAACCTTCGCTTTTCACCCTTCCACCTTCACCGGGCGCGCCACGTCACGCTGCTGCTCTCCGGAGTGCTGCCCACGCACCAGTGTCGGCACAATCGCCAGCGTCGCCAGGAACGCTGCCACCAGCATGGCATCGTGCATACCGGCGACCAGCGCAAACGGCGGAGCGGCGGTGATCGGTTCGTACTGCTGTCCGGCTGCCGCAGTTACCCGTATTGCCCAGATCGCTCCGGCAATCGCAACACCGGTTGTCTGCCCGAGCGTGCGCATAACCGCCAGCAGGCTTCCTGCAACACCCAGGTTCGCCCGCGCAACGCTTCCCATGATCAAACTGTTGTTCGGCGATTGGAACAGACCGAAACCGGCGCCGATCAGCATCAGGCGCAGCACCACATCCATTTGTGAACTGTCAGTTGTAAGGGTTGCCATGCTCAACAAACCGGCAGCAGTCAGCGCCAGACCGATGATCCCCAGCCAGCGCGCGCCGAACCGATCCGACAATCGTCCGCTGATCGGTGATACGAGGGACAGGATCAACGGTGAAGCGATCAGGGTCAATCCGGTCGTTTGCGGCGAATATCCGAGCGCCTTTTGCAGATAGTAGGGGATCAGAAGGAAATTGAAAGCGCCTGCCAGAAAGATCAGAAAGGCTGCCATCAAACTGAAACTGAAGGCTGGCGTGCGAAAGAGGCGGAGGTCGATCATCGGCGCCGACGCGCGATATTCCCACCACACAAAACAGACCAGCAACGCGCTGCCGCTTCCCAGCGCCGCCAGTGTGCGCCAGTCATCGAAGCCCCAGACCTGCCCCTCGGTCAGCGCCAGCAGCACCAGCAGCAGTCCGATACTCAGCAAGCCGGCGCCAGCCAGATCGAACCGTTGCGCAGTATGTGTGCGGTCGGAAGGAAGCGCGTACAATGTCAACGCAATTGCGGCAATGCCGATCGGGATATTGACGAAAAAGATCGCCTGCCACCCAATCGCATCGATCAGCGCGCCGCCCAGCACCGGACCGGTCAGAATACCAGCAGCAACCGCCGTGCCGATATAACCGAGGGCCTGTCCGCGTTGAGAGGGTGGGAAAGCTTCCACCAGCAGCGCCGCGCCGACGCCCTGGATCATTGCCGCGCCGATTGCCTGCAACACGCGAAACCCGATCAGCGCGCCAATGCTCCATGCCAGACCACACAACGCCGAACTGATGGTGAAGACAACGAAACCGATCAGGTAGACGCTCCGTTTGCCGATCATATCGCCCAGACGCCCCATACCCGGCAGCAAACAGGTGATTCCCAGCAAATATGCCAGCACCACCCATTCGACTTCATGCAATCCGGCGCCGAACGACTCCTGCAACGTTTTGAGCGCAATGTTGACGATCGAGCCATCGATCGTACTCATGAACACACCGGTCGCCACTGCCAGCAGCGCCCACCATTTGCGTTCCATCGCGGTGCTTTCTATTCAGTGTATCCGAGCCAGCGCAGCGCATTCGGGTCATCGCGCCAGTGGTCACGCGCCTTGACCCACAGATCGAGATAGACGGGTCGCCCAAGCATGTCCTCAATGGCGAGGCGCGCACCGCTGCCGATCTTCTTGAGCATACTGCCGCCAGCGCCGATCAGGATGGCTTTTTGCGACTCGCGTTCGACCAGGATGGTCATTCGGATGTAGGTGATCTTTTCTTTCTCTTCCCACTCTTCGACTTCGACCGCCACACTGTGGGGCACTTCCTGCTGCGTATGGCGCAAGACCTGCTCGCGCACCAGTTCGGCAGCCAGTTCGCGTTCGCTCTGATCGGTCACCTGTCCTTCCGGGTAGAGCGGCGAACCTTCCGGCAGCAGGCGCACAATTTCGTCCACCAGGGCATCGAGACCCTGACCGCGCAACGCTGAGACAGCGACTTCCATATCCCAGGGGGCAAGGGCACGGTACGCTTGCAGGTGTTCATTCCCAGATCTGGTGGGGAGGTCGATCTTGTTGAGCACCAGCATGCGACGCGCCTGCGCTTTGCGCACCAGCACGGCAATTCGTTCGTCCAGGCTTCCCGGCGGGCGCGAAATGTCCACCACCATGCAGACAACATCGGCGTCGGGGATGGCGCGGCGCGCCTGTTTGACCATATACGCGCCAAGGCGGTTACGCGGCTCGTGGATGCCGGGTGTATCCACAAAAACGATCTGAGCGTCGGGACGACTCAGAATCCCGCGAATGGCGGTGCGCGTTGTTTGCGGCTTGGGAGAAACGATAGCGACCTTTTGCCCGAGCAGCGCATTGAGCAGCGTCGATTTGCCGACGTTGGGGCGTCCGACCAGCGCAACGAACCCGGAGCGATGGGGACCTTCGGGCATCATCGGGCGCGTGGCAGGCGGTAGAGCGGTTGTCGGTTCTTCCCCCTCGTCCTGACGCTCCCCGTCGCGTTGAACCAGGAAAGGCGCCAGGCGTTCCAGGCGATGTTCCAGTTCGAACTCATCGGCTGGCAGCACCTCGAACCCCAGCAGGCGCTCATCGGCGTCGAAATCGAGCACCGCCGGCTCCTCCAGCGGTTGCACCGACGCCGGTTCCTCACCGACGAGGTTGACAGTCAGCGTGCGTTCCGACGCCTCGAACGACACCTGTGGATGCGCCAGCGCCAGAGTCAGGTCATCATCGTTGATCGATTCGTCCAGGTCAAGTTGGGCGCCGATGATCCGCCCCTGCGCATCGAGCAGGAGTGTCGCGTCGCATTCACTTTCGAGCGAGGCGTCTTCATCGGCGGTTTCGACGAAGCGCCAGAAGAGAGTCCCGGCGTCCGGGTCATAAACAAGAGTGATCATGGCATACAACTTTGCGGATCAGGCGAGAGTCTTAGCACAGATTGTCTCTCCATAATTTTTCTATAATCTCTATAATTTCAAGGAACATCTTGCTTTTTTCTGGCCGATCTCCTCTTGTTTGAACCTTTTCTTTTATCGATCTTATCCTTCTTTCTATCTCTCTATCGGCGCTTGTGTCTGAGACTGCTCTAAAAAACTCTATCCAGTGAGATATTTTGATTCCGAGAAAAAATTCATCCTTTAGTGAGTTGATGTATTGATTAAGGATATTCGTTCTTGCTATCCTTCCGAAATTTCCTCCTTTATCCTCCTCTGCCTCATCGGATGCCTCCTGTCTGATGCCAGGATAGTGTTTTGTATCTTTAGGAATGCGAATATTTGGGTTTTTATTTCTTTGCTCTCTCGATTCTTGCCAGTAAAAATTGCGGTACTCCGCCACATATCTTGCGGATTCGATCCATGGTTGAAATAGTTTGGGAGCACCTGATACCACATCAGAGAGAGTCCATGGAACTATTACGAGCAAGTCAGCATCAGCGCATGCGGCAGGAGTTATCTGATATCTGAAACTTGGCTCTCCTTCCTTGCTAAGAATATACCACGATTTGAGTTCTATCCCAAAGAGAATATCTTTACTCTTAGGTTCTTCTCCACCTGCCGTTCTCATAAGTAAAACGTCGGGGAAATTTTGAGGTTGTCTGACGAAGGAGTAAGGAAAGTATTTTGCATCCTTGTCCCATATTCCTCTCATCCTGTTCAAGGTTTCAACGATCTGTGTCTCCAGAATGCCAGAAAAAAGCGCACCTACTGAAAATATTTCAGTCACATTTATCCCTCTAATTGATAAATCAGTTTGGAAATGGTTTTGAATTGAGTAAAGTAAAGACTTTGTCGAGTTCCAAACATCAAAGTGTAGCCAATTTGTATCAGGTATAACTCGCTTTGGTTCTTCCATCAGGTGACCTCATATTGAATCAGATGTTCAAGCAGGAGAGATTGTTGTCTTGCTTTTCGGACTTGATCTTCCAACCTGGAGACCGCCATTTTGTAAGTATGTTCATCAATTTCTGCGCAATAGGCTTTTCGGGACATCAGGCAGGAAACTAACCCTGCTGTGCAAAGACCGCCAAAAGGTTCCCATATAACATCTCCTGGATTTGAAGAGGCTTCAATGATAAGTTCAATCAACTTGATTGGCTTCTGATTTAAGTGAGCATACTTCCCCGATCCTCGTATTCTAAGTCTTTCTTCGTTATGGAGAGGAGGATGATTCCAGACATTAGTTACTCCATATCTCCCTTTGAATGTAGGGAATATTCTTTTATATTCATCCTGATTTGCTGGTCTTTTTCCGTCAAATGAAAAATAAGGCCTTCCTTTGGGGTCGCCGTATTTGTTGGCGTATTCGACCATTCGTTCGAATACTTCAGGTGGAGGAGCGTACCATAAATGATCTCGTGTAAAATACTTTCTCGATGCGGCATTTATTACCCCGCAAGCCTCATTGGTTTTGTACATTGGCAAACCTGTTCTTTCCCATTCATTTCTCAGCCATTCTTTCAAACTTAATAATTTTCCTTCATGGTAAAATTCTGCACGTCGAACATATTGTACGCAGACCTCTGTAACGACCGGAAAACCTTTCAAGACCGGCAAATTACAATTGCCGGCAATATGTTGAATACCCTTATTCCAGATATTGCAACCGACATACTCCCAGCCATGCTCGTCGAGCACTGGATGCACGATTGCCCATCCGATCTCGGTGTTCCAGAACCAGAGCGTTGTGCCGGGTCTGGAGTAGCGCGACCACGATTGGATATGACCGAGATACCACGCTTTCAGTTCCGCAGGTTCTCTGGCGTCGCCCTTAAACCCTGACACCCCATATCCGCCATCAGAAATAATGACATCGGGAGTTGGCCAATCCTGGTAAACGAGAGCAGCGTCTTGATGGTAGATGGTAACATTTTCTAATGTGAATATGCGTTGTTCAGCCATGTCCTGCCTTTGATACGATCAAATAGGAGCGACAACGACATTCATTGCCGCAAAATGATTATAGGAGCAACTTTACCGCTGTTCAACAACACACGGTCCCGGCGTTGCAATCACGGTGATCTGCTCGAATTCGAGCAGACGGAGAAACTGCTCCATCGAGCGTTTGGCTTCATCGGCGGCGCGCTGCATAATGCCATTTTCGCATGCCGCTGCCAGAATCTGGCGTTCCGCCTCCTGACGCGCCTGTGTCTCCAGGTTCGGATCCTGTCCGCCGGTCAGTTGGGTAAGCAGGCGTGTCTGGCGGTCGTAAACGCGGGTGCGTTCGTTGTTCAGGCGCGCGCTGAAAATTTCCGATGCGGGAAGGGTAAGCGTGACGCTGGCGCCATCAGGCGACATGATGACGTCGCGCCCGGTCAGTTTGCTCAGATCGACCCCGGCAACCACATCGCCGCTGGCGATCAGTAGCAGGCGCTCGCCAAGGAGCACGTCGAGCGGATCACCCCGCTCGGTCGAGGCTTCGACCACCCGCTCGATAGAGAACCGCTGCGTTTCCAGGCGGTTGAGGTTCTTCATCTGTTGAATCGCGCCACCCCGATCACGGATCGTTGGCGTTGGAGTTGCAATTACCTGCAATGCCTGCTGCGGCACGTTCGGCATAAATGTCGCAACGATCTGTTGCCAGAAGAGCATGAGCAGCAGCACGATGGTGATGGCGCCAAGCGCCACATACAGCGCCGTCGCTGCACATCCTCCGCCTGCCAGCGGCACACCGTAGCGAACCGTTCTGACCGGGTCATACGGGAGATACAGCGGCTCTTCTTCGATCTCATCGTCCACATCTTCACCGCGCGCGCGGCGCAGGCGACGCTCCATCAGCGACTCGCGGCGTAGCTCCCGGCGGCGGAGCGGACGCGGTCGTTCCTTGTCGTCTTCTTCGGTTTCGTCGTCGTAGCGAGGCATAGCGACCTCCGGGCAGCGTTACCCGCGTTTGATGCCGGTATGGATAGCGGCAGCCCCCAACCCAACCAGGCGGTACGTCACGTCGCTCCAGCCAGCTGCGCGCATGATCTGCGCCAGTTCTTCCGGCGGCGGGAAGACGCGCGCCGACTGCGGCAGGTAGGTGTAGGCTTCGGGATCGGCGCCGAGCGCGCGCGCCATCAACGGCACAATCCGCTGGAAATAGAACCAGTGTCCCGCTCGCAGCAGCGGGTGGCGCGGGCGGGCGACTTCCAGGCACGCGACGGTTGCACCGACACGCGCGACCCGCCACATTTCGCGGAATGCTGCGGCAATGTCGGTCACATTCCGCAGGGTAAAGCCGGTTGTGATAGCGTCGAAACTCTCATCGGCGAACGGCAGCATCAGCGCGTCACCCGCCACGAACACTGCGCGTCTGTCCCTGATCTTGGGGAGACCGGCGCGCATCATCGGCACGGTAAAATCCACGCCAACCGCCAGTCCGTCCGGCATCCATGACGTCAGTTCCACCAGGAAATCGCCGGTGCCGGCGCCAATATCGAGCGCGCGACCGCAACTCGGCGGAGCGGCAAGGGCAACCGTCGTCGCGCGCCACTCCCGGTCCAACCCCAGGGTTATGATGCCGTTCATGGTATCGTAGCCGGGCGCAATCCGGCTGAACATCCGCTCGACATATTCGGCTTTTTTGTCGGGCGGCGGTAACACTGTTGTGCTCATGAGCGATTCATTTCGTAGATCAGTCGCAATCCTTCCAGCGTAAGGTACGGTTCAACCGTGGTAATGGCTTCAGTTTCGGCGGCGATCAATTCCGCCAATCCCCCCGTGGCCACCACCGGGCAGGATGTGCCCAGTTCAGCCTGCATCCGATGCACCAACCCCTCGACCAGCCCGGCATATCCCAGGATGACACCTGACTGCATATGATGGATCGTATTCTTCCCGATAACACTCGGCGGACGCACCAGTTCGACCTGATAGAGCTTCGCCGCCAGGCGGAAGAGCGCATCGGCGGAAATGCCGATGCCGGGAGCAATCGCGCCGCCGATATACTCGCCGTCGGCGGTAATCACATCGAAGGTGGTGGCCGTGCCGAATGCCAGCACAATGACCGGACCGCCATACCGGCGGAAGGCTGCCAGCGAGTTGGCGATCCGGTCGGCGCCGAGTTCGGCGGGCGCATCGACGTTGTAGCGCAACCCGGTTGGCGTTGTTGCGTTGACCATCAACGGCTCGACACGGAAGTAGGTGCGGCACAGCGTGCGGAACTCACCGGTCAGCGGCGGCACCACGCACGATATGGCGCACCCATCAATCTCACGCGGATCGATGCCGCCAAGGTCGAACAGATTGTGCAAGAGCACCAGGTATTCGTCAGCAAGCCGATGGCGTTCAGTCGTAACACGCCAGTGTGCTGTGAGACGCTCATCCTGATAGACGCCGATTTTGATATTCGTGTTGCCAATGTCGATTGTGAGCAGCATAGATCACCAGTTCTGCATTCATTGCACCGTACCGGTCTGCGATGCACTCGTTTTCGGCGCTTCATTACGCATTGGGCAACGACACACTAGGGGAACCAGACGCGCACATCCTCCGGGCGACGCGCTGCCCCCAATGCCAGCATCAGTTTGATCCGCGCTTTTGGACCGTTCAGATGATGGGCAAACAGCACTCCCAGGCGAACAAGGTCATGGTAGGCGCCGACGTAGCCATACTCATCGTACAGAGCGCCATTGCCGGTGCGTGTCGCAATCACGACCATAATGCGTTGCGCAAGCGCTTCCTGAATGGCGGGCAACCACCAGGGAGGCACGCGACCGCTGCCAAATGCTTCGATGACGATCCCGGCCACGCGATCGGCAATCGCATGGCGCAGTAACCGGTCGTCGCTTCCCTGACCGAGGGTAATGAGATCGACCCGCTCTTCGAGGTGCACACAGGGAATGTACATCCGCTGCGCCGGAAGGTGACGCAACCAGATGCGATCCGCCACGACCCAGCCGATCGGACCCGATCCTGGCGCAGCAAACGCCTCGATGGATTGATTGTATATCTTTTGCACGTCGGCGGCGGCGAAGATTTGCCCGGCAAACACAACCAGCACACCGGTCTCGCGCACTTCCGTTGCTGCCGCGACGTGGATAGCGCTGGCGAGATTGGACAAACCATCGTAGCCGGGGGTCGTTGGAGGACGCGCGGCGCCGGTGATGATCACCGGTTTGTCCCGGCTGATGGTCAGATCGAGGAGATATGCCGTCTCTTCCAGCGTATCGGTGCCATGCGTGACGACGACGCCAGACACCGTTTCGTCGTCCAGAAGCGCATCAATCTGGCGCGCAAGTTCCAACCCCTGAGCTGGAGTGATGTGGCTGCCCGGCAGACTGCTGAATTCGCTGAATTCTGCCGCAATGCCGCTGTTCAGCAGTTGGGCGAGCATATCCTCGCCATCGATTGGAACGATGGCGCCAGTTGCAGTGTTGCGTTTGAATGCGATACTCCCGCCGGTTGTGACAACAATGACTTTCTTCACAGGCGCCTACCGCTTCCGGGCAACCCATGCAATGCGCTGTGTGCGCTCGCTGATCGGTTGCGTGGTGAAACAATCATACACTGCTTCGATCATTAATCCGGCGCCGGTGATCAATGCTGCGACCGTTTCTGGCGGATAGGCGCGTTCGACATGGATCTCCTCGAAGCGTTCGTACCCGTCATCGTCGTTACCGACAAACCCGATCAGGCGCATTGTTGAACAGGCGGTCTCCGGGTCGAAACGACTGCGATTGATCTGAATGAAACCGGGCCGTTCGATGATCTCAACCTCGCCCCACTCATGCTCGAGGAAGTGGCGCGTGTTCATGTCTCCAAGGAACAATCCTCCTGAAACCAGCGCTGTGGCAGCGGTTGCGAAGCACGCCGCCAGGTCTTCTTCGGTCAGCATGTAGTTAAGACTGTCGTAGGTGCAGGTGACCAGATGAAAGGAACCTGGCTGCACCTGGTTGAACCACTCGCAATCACTGCTCCGGTCTGCCGTCTGCCAGAATCGTCGCATATCCGCCTCGATGAAGCGGGGACGGAAGGCGGATTCCACCGTTTGCGCGCGGTTGCGCGCAAGTGCAAGCATTGCCGGCGATCGGTCGATGCCGATGACCTGCCATCCGGCGTCGGCAAGAATGAGCGCCAGGGTCCCGGTGCCGCAGGCAAGATCGAGAACCCGGCGCCCGGCGACCGGATGACGGGGCAGGATGTCGCCCAGGAGGTAGTGAGCGAACAGGACTGCAAATCGGATCTGACCACTCCCGTCGTAGAAGGGCGCATAAGCGTGATAAATATCGGATGTTTCGCCGGGCATATGCTCGGTTGGGACGCTTTCATCGTGTCCAGTGTGCGTATTGTACCATACCGCATTTTATTGGACGGTACAGGGTTTATTCTGTGCCTGAGACGGGAGCAACCGACAAGGACGCGGGTGTCGCCGGAGAACACTTAACGTTGAACGTTGAACGTTCAACGTTCAACGCTCAACGCTTAATACCCCACCGCTTCCCCGACACGCACCGATGCGCCGCCACGCGCTGCCGATTCCTGGATGGCATCCCACAGACGCGCCATCCGCAGTCCCACTTCCGGCGGGCACGGGTTCTCCTGTTTACCGGCGCGCACTGCCAGAAATTGCTCCCACACGCCGCGCGATTCGGGCACAGGGATCGCAGCTGGCGGTTTGTTGCCGTTGTACTGCACCTCGAGCCGCTCACCCCAGACCCCGGTGTACAGAATGGCGCGCTCGCAGAAAACGCGCACATCTGAATGACACGATGGAATGGCTTCGCCACACGCGTGCAGCGTGATCAACGCCCCTGACCGCGAGCGCGCAATGACGGCGCCCAGCGTCTCAACCGGACGCCCCTGATTGTCCAGGTATGCCGCGACTTCGGTAACGTCTTCGCCAGCCAGATCGACGACGGTGTTCAGCAGGTGGGCGCCGGTGTCGAACAGGAAGCCGCCGCCGGATACCTCCGGTTGCTGTCGCCACGTGCCGACAGTCATCGGTCCCCAGTTCTGCCAGACGACGCCACTGATGGTGATGAGCCGCCCGAATGCGCCTGAGCGCAGCAGTGCGACAGCGGTGCGCACGTTGGGCGAGAGGCTTCCGGGGAAAGCAACCACCAGCAATCGTCCGGTGCGGTTGCGCGTGTCGATCAGGCTGAGCGCCTCGTCGGCGTTTATGACCATTGGCTTTTCCAGGAGAACGTCGAGTCCGGCTTCCATGCATGCCTTTGCCTGGTTGTGGTGGTACGCATGGGGTGTGATGATGAAAGCTGCGTCCAGTCTGCCGTGATATTCGACGAGGAGTTTTTCCAGGTCTGGTTCGTTGGGCGGCGGTGTGACACCCGCCTGCTCGAAGAGGGCTGCCGTGGCTTCGTAAGCGGATTGCGACGGTTCGCACACGGCGACGATCTGGGTGCTGTCGCGCAGTTCGTACATTGAGCGCAGGTGGTGACGAGCCATTCCACCACAACCGATCATCACCGTGCGTACAGGTTGGCGAGCCATGAGAACCTCCGGCGAAAATAAGGCGGAGGTCGCAGACCTCCGCTTGTGCTGTGCTGATAGAACCTGATTATACCGCTTTTTTGAACGCTTACTGCGTGATCGTGAACAGTTGCCCGTCCGACCGGCCAAACACTTCGGGGAAGAAACTTTCCTGCGCTATTGCCGGAATGACGCGATACTCGCCCGGCAGGACGGCGCGGAAGGTGTAACTGAAGAGGTAGGCGCCACGTGGCAGGTAGTCGGCGAAGAGTGTCACCTGCTCATCGCGCAGTTCCACCCGATCATACCAGCGCCACCACCACCAGAAGTATGGGCGGATTCCGCTCGCCGCCGGTTGCAGGTCTGGTGCAACGTTCGCCGCCAGCGATGTTGTTGCCAGCGTCGGATCGATGGCTTCACCACCTGCGGGGAGCGGGTCTGTCACCTGCACGTAGGAGAGATCGCGCTCTGCCACGATGGAGAGTTCGACCCGCACCATGTCGCCGACCTTGACAGCAGTCAGCGCAGGGCAACGCGGACCGTCGGTACAGTCCGCTGCCACATAGCGTCGCGTCACGGCAATGCCCCGGTCGAGCGCCTGCACCTGATCGGCGGGCAGAGCCAGGTTCAGGTGGGTCGTGTAGTAGAGGCGTCCGGGTCCTTCGCTGCGCCCCACTGCAACAAGCGACGTGCTGCCTGTCGGCAGATCTGCCAGCGGCACGCGCACCACCGTCGGCGACATTATTGTGGTCGAGTCGATGCTGCCAGCGATGCGCTCATCGCCGTTCAGCCAGACGGCATAATCGTATGCGCCGTTGAGTTCTCCGGTGATCGCCATCCAGTCGGTCAGCGCCAGCAACGCCCATGCCGACTCCTGGGTCGAGAGCCAGGCATCGCCACGACGAGCGACCATCAGCCAGCGCACGGCGTTCGGGATGAGCGGGTTCGGTGGATCAAGCCGCACCAGCGCCTGGAGTGCAATCGCGCTGCTGCGCGTGTTGCCGCCAGGCGCCAGGTAGTCGGGGGCGCTTTCTTCCCAGTGAATACCGGTGGCGCTGACAATTGCGACGTTGTTCAGATCGGAAAGGAGAGTTTTCAGGCGTGCATCACCAGCATCGACGCGGTGGATCGCCAGCGCCAGCAGCGCCTTGCCGTACACCCCCAGACGTTCGCGGTTGCCGTACAGCGCATCCATCCGCGCCCTGTCGGGCTTCCCGCCGTCGGCAAGCACGTACAGCAACCACGCCTGCAGGTTTGCCTGCGATACGCTGCGCACATCGGCGTCGGGCAGGAGTTGTGCGGTGAGGTACTCCATACCGCGTGTCAGCACGTCGTCGCGCACGGCGAAGCCAGTTTCACGCGCCCGCAGCATGCCATAGACAACGTATGCGCTCATATGCGGGTTGCTATCGCCATCAGCCCACCATCCCCAACCGCCATCGTCGTTCTGCCACAGATACAGATTGTCAAGCGCCGTGGTAACCAGCGTCGGCAGCTGCGCCTCCAGCACAGGGTTCGTGATGCCCAACTGTCGCAGGGTGCGCACGGCAACGACATTCGGCAGGAAGCGCGATACCGCCGCTTCCACCGATTCATACGGGTACTCCTCCAGCGCTTTCAGCCCGTCGATGATCCCGGCGGCGAGCGACGGGTCGATCCGGATGCGCAGATCACCCAGTTGAGGGTCAACGTTCGGCGGCAGCGCAACCGCTTCCACCCGCGCGCCCGCCGCTTCGATCTGCCCGCCAGAGGCAACCGTCTCCGGCGCGCGGTAACGGTAGACCGGAATCCGTCCATCGGTATGCGCCAGCCGCGGTCGCGCTGCATCGCTCAACTGCCCGGCGGTGACGCTGAACACCAGATCAGCAGACTCGACATCGAGTGCGGTGACCCGCCAGACAACCGATGCTTCGCCGTTTGCCGGAATCTGAACGGTCTGCGTTTGCGGGGTAGTGATGGTGACGCCATCGGCGCTCAATGCAACCTCAGCCAGCAGCGACGCATTGGTGAGGTTGCTGACATTCGCGGTCAGTTCCGCCACATCCCCGACGACGAAGAAGCGTGGCGTGACCGGACGGATCAGCAGCGGCTTGGCGCTGATCAGTTCGCCCGTCCCTTCGCCAACCCGCGTGTCGGCGGTCAGCGCCACGCCGCGCATGACCCAGGTTGTCAGGTTGTCGGGCAGGGTCACCTGCACGCTGGCGCGCCCGCTTGCATCCGTCGCCACAATCGCTTGCCAGAATGCGGTGTCGGCGAACTGCTCACGAATGGTCAGCCCCTGCGCGAGTGCGGCATCCCCGGCTCGCGCTGGCGCTGCCTCCGCCGGCAGTGGAGCGCCGACCATTGGCGCTGCGGCTTCCGGTGCTGCGGCGCCGGCGCCCGGCGGCGCATTGCGCTGCGCCTCGTCGAGCAGACGCTCGAATCGCCCGGCAGCGACCGATAGCCCTGCCGACGTAAAGACGCCGAGCGGACGACGACCGTAGAATGCCTGCACGATCGCGTCCGGCTGGCGCGGTTGCAGGGTGAGCACGGCTTTATCGACGAGATCGAGCGATAGTTCCGCTGCCACCGGCGCTCCTGCCGCATCGGTGACGCGCACCTCGAACTGCACCGTGTCGCCAGGCGCTGCCTGTGGCGTTGTGGTTGTCACGGCGACCTGCAAGGTTTGCAGGACGGGTGTCACGCTCAGCGGCAGGATGCCGACCTTGTAATCCGCCGGTGCGCCATTGCTGTCGGGCGGCGCGAACAGCACCGCCGAGACGAAAATGTTCGGCGCGTGCTCTGGGGTGATCGGCAGTTGATAGACCAGACTGCCGCCGCTGACCTGGCGCACCTCGTGGCTCAGCACACCGCCGCGCTCGACGGTCAGCAGCGCCCAGTGCGTTTCGGCGAACGGCGAGGGGATCAGGATGGTCGCGGTTTCGCCAGGGCGGTACTCGCCCTTGTCGGCGATCAGGTTGATACGATCATTATTCTCGCGCAGCCAGAATGCGTCGCTGCTGTAGACCCAGACGTGGAGCGATGAACGCGCCTCGCGCCCGCTGGTGTCGCGTGCGCGTGCGATCACCTGGTATACGCCGCTTTTGTCGGGCGTGAACGACGCCACCCCTTCGCCATTCGCATCGGTCGTGACCGTCTGCGTGCCGGCAGGTTCACGCACCTCACGCGACTCCCACCGTCCGCCGGAGTCGTCCTGCACGAAGCGGTTTTCCCAGGTTGTGCGCACCAGTTCGATATCGACGGTTTGACCGGCAAGACGATTGCCGCGGGTGTCGATCGTCACCAGGTCGATCTGCTGCCCGGCGCCTGTCTTGCCGACATAGGTGCGTGGCGCCAGACCGACATACAGGTTGCTGGCGTGCACGATGACAGAGGTGCGTCCACTGATCGCCTGGTTATCGCGCCCGGTGACGGTCGCCTCGACGGTGAGGCGAACGCTGCGGGTGATGACATTCCCTTCCGAGTCGCGTGGTTCATCCGGCAGACTGATGATCGCCTGCCCCTGCGCATCGGTCGTCGCGTTGCCGGAAAGGATCGGTTGCGGCGGCGGCGGCGTATGCCACCAGCAGAAACGGCAGAGCCACAGATCGTCGAGTTCCTCGAAGGTGTACCTGCTGGCCCACTCAGGAGCAGGCGCGAATGGCTCTGCCAGCACATTCCACTGCACCGGCAGGTTCGCCGCAGGCGCACCGAAGAAATATCCGGCGCGCACTGTCGCTTCGGTTGGTGTGCCGCGCACAACCTCAGCAGCGCGCGGCGTCACCGTGACTTCGATCTCCGGCGGACGATAGGCGGCAACCTGGAACGGAAAACTGAACATGCGCCCGCCGATATCCAGGTTGATCGCGTACTGACCGGTTGGCGCCCCCTCCGCCAGCACGAATCCGCCGTCGAACGCGCCATTCGGATTGAGCGTGATCGGCTGCTGGAAGACCGCTTCGCCAGCGGCGTCGTAGACCGTGACCTGCGCCGCGTTCAACCCTTGAATGAGAGTGTAGCGCACATCGTTGTCGGCGCGCAGCGCGCCCTTGAACCATACCCGTTGACCGGGACGGTAGATCGGGCGATCCGTGTAGACGTATGCGGTCACTTCAGGAAGATCGAACGACGCCTGGAGGTCGAAATCCCACGGGCTGACCCCCGCACCCCAATCGGCGCCGAACATTGCGAACGGTTGCCGCGCCACCGCCAGCAGTCCCCGATATTCAGTACGGTTCAGCGTCGCAACTGCCACCCCGTTCGAGTCGGTGGTCGCCGTTCCCAGCGAACCGCCCTGCTCATCGAACAACTCCAGCGTCAGACCGGAAACCGGTGCGCCGGTCGTCAGGTCATTCGCCCACACCAGCGCGTTGCGTTCCGCCGCCTTCAGCGTCAGGTGCAGCGCAGAGACGACCAGCAGGCGCGCTTCGGTCGTGCCCGCAGGTGTATCCAGCATCAGCAGGTAGACACCGGGATCGAGGCGCTCCCCCCGTTCCGTCAGATCGACGCGCACAACCGTCGGCTCATCGCGTGGCACGCTGAACTGCGCCTGCCAGCGGCGCACCAGCGTTGCGCTTGCAGGAGGGTTGATGCCGTCGGAGGCGAGGATGTCACGTTGCACCACTGCTTCGACCGGCAGGCGGTAGAGCCTCAGCGACGCACTGGTGACGTTGGTTGCCATCAGTGCAATGCGCGGCGCGCGGCTGGCATCGTAGGTGGAGATAAAACCAGGAGTCAAAGGATACACCCATGGCGGGCGCGGCGCCGTGCGGAAGCGCACCGTCAACGATTGTCCTGCGCGGTTACCATAGGGGTCGGCGATATCCGGTCCAATCGTGACGGTGTACTCTGTCGAGGGCAGAGCATCGATGCCGATGAAGAATGAATTGTCGTACTCATTGCCATACGTATAGACCTGCGTCGGCTGTGGCGTGATGGTTACATTCGGCATAACCGTCGCCAGATCGACCGGTGCGTTGAAGCGGATGGTCAATCCATTGCCGGGCGGTACGTTTGTGGCGCCATCGGGCGGATCGGTTCCAAGAATGCGCAATCGCGGGACAGTCTGAAAGGTGGCGCGGAAATCGTTTGCCATGCCAGATCCGCCCGCAACACCGGTCAGACTGGCGGCAACCTCGACGGTGTAGCGCGTATCGAACTCCAGCCGTTGGGCAGGGATGAACACCAGCGTTGCGCCATCAATCTGAAGATCGCCGGGCACGGTGGCGCCATCCGGTTGAAGCAGACGAAACGCAGCGCGCGCCGAAGCAGGATCGACCGGCACATTGAAGCGCAACGCGATGCGTGGTTGCAGCGGCACGAGCGTTGCGCCATCGAATGGGTCAATCGTCACCACCTGCGGACGGGCGACGGTGAAACGCCAGGTGTACTCCGACTGGAGCGGATTGCCGGTCACGTCGGTCAGACCGGCGGCAACGCGCCCCGTGTAGGTCGCGCCGCCGGCAAGCGGTGCATCCGGCATAAATGTATAGATTGCCGTATTCAACCACTCGCCGCGTCCTGCAATCGGCGGATCGAACGTCAGCGGTTGCGGCAGGTTCGCCTGCGACTCAATCGCAGTGAGCGGCACAACCGGGCGGTTGAAGAACACCGTGATGGTCGAATCGGGCTGCACATCAACCGTGCCATCGGCGGGGATCACCTGCCCGACCTCAAGGAATCCGGCGGTGGCGAAGCGGAAGCGCACCGGCGCATCGAGCGGCAGGCCGTCGGCGCCTTTCGCCGTTTCGCGCAGGAACACCTCATACGTGGAAGCGCGTTGCAGTGGCGCGGACGGAACGAAGCGCACGGTGCGCGCATCGGGCCATTCAATGGCGCCGGTCACACCGGCAACCGTCAACGCCGCCGTCACCGACGCGCGATCCATCGGGCGGTCGAAGACCAGTTCAATCGGCGCGCCCGGATCGAGCGCCTGCCCCGGTTCAGGCGAGCGGGCGACCAGGATCGGCGCCGCCCGATCCGGCGGCGGGGGAATATCGCGTTGCGGGGCAACCGGAGTGGGTTGCGCAGTCAGCGGGGTCGGGGTTGGTTGCGGGCGCGGTCCACCACAGGCGGCGAGAGTCACCGCAAGTATCAACAGGATCGCAAACCGGCGGTAGAGCGGAGGCATATCATCATCTCTCCTTGCGTCACAGAGCATCTGTACTCTCAGGACGCTGACAGGGTAGCAGGAGTTCCACCGAACGTTGAAGGTTAGTTGAAGGTTGAACGTGGGAAGGTGGAAGGTTGGCGTGGCGCGCCTTCCTGGATTATGAAGTTGCAGGGCAATGTCTCGACTTCGGTCAGGTGGAGCGCAGCACCCCGTCGCCTGCGACAGTAGTGCGCCCTTCCGGTGTGTGCTATTATACAGCGCGAGAGCGGATTCCGGTTGTCAGTGTTCAGTTCTGGTACGTATATGCGCGCATCGCCGCAGCACCGCGAGACATTATTGAACGAAGCACGCCGTCTGGCGGAACAGATCGGCGCGCTCGGCGCCGTCAGGGTTATTCTCTTCGGTTCGGTGGCGCGTGGCAATATCTCGCTGTTCAGCGACATCGATCTGCTGGCGCTGTTCGATGACCCTCGCTCGCCGCGCGAGTTGACGCGCTGGGTGTACAGTGTTATCGACAGCGGTGAAGGCGTTGATATTCTGGCGTACAGCATAACCGATTTCGAGCGCGCACGACAGCGACCGTTCTGGAAATACGCGCTGCACCACAGTCAGGTGGTCTATGAATGACCCGCAACGTGAATCCGACCGCTGGTGGCGTCAGGCGAGCGCCGAGTCCTCGCTGAGTTTTACAGCGCGCGCGATGCAGAAGAAGCGATCCGCATGGTGACCGATGTGCATCGCGCAGTTGGAGAACGCCTTGCGCTGTCCGATCCTTCCGGGTCATCATGCCCCTGAAACCATCGCCAGAGAAGGAGACAATGATGCCTGTTCGTTTTGGGACCTTCGTTCCGCAAGGATGGCGGCTCGACCTGATCGAAATCGAGGATCCGATTGTCAAGTATGAAGCAATGACGGCAGTGGCGAAAACTGTCGATGCCATCCCGGTCTATGACTCAATCTGGGTGTACGACCATTTCCACACCGTTCCGCGGATCGAACAGGAAGCCGTATTCGAGTGCTGGACGATCACCGCGGCGCTCGCGCGTGATACACAGCGCGTTCATGTCGGGCAAATGGTCACGTGCGTCGGGTACCGCAACCCGGCGTTGCTGGCAAAGATCGCCTCAACTGTCGATGTGCTCAGCCATGGTCGTCTCTACTGCGGCATCGGCGCAGGCTGGTACGAGCACGAATGGCGCGCCTACGGCTACGGCTTTCCCGAAACGCGTGATCGCATGCGCGCCTTCCGTGAAGCAACCCAGATTATCATCAAAATGTGGACGGAGACAGCGCCGACGTTCGAAGGCGAATACTACCGCATCGCTCATCCCATCAACGAACCGAGGGGCGTACAGAAGCCGCATCCCTCGCTCTGGATCGGCGGCAGCGGCGAACAGGTGACACTGAAACTCGTGGCGCAGTACGGCAATGCCTGTAACATCGGCGGCTCACCGGAGACGGTCAGTCGCAAACTTGCCATTCTCCGCGAACACTGCGACAGGGTTGGTCGCAACCACCACGAGATCATCAAGTCGAGCAATGTCAATATCGTGTTGCTGAAACCGGGCGCCGACATCGCCGCAGCGACTGAGCGTATTCGCGCAACCTATGGATGGAGTGTCGAACAGTTGCAGCAGTCTTTCATCGTCGGCACGAGCGAACAGGTCGTCGAACGCTTGCAGGCGCTGGCAGACGTGGGAATAGACTACTTCATCACCTACTTTCCACGGATCGCCTACGACCATACGCCGCTCTACCAGTTTGCTGAGGAGGTGGCGCCGCACATCCGCCTGTCGGCGTCGGCGTAACGCGAATTGCAGGTGCGGCAGAGTCTGGATGCGCCGCCTCGCATATCGTCAGGACTTTCGCTGCCAGCGTCTCCTGCAACCGGTCAGCGCGCCCCCCGCGCTGACCGAAATAATGGTCTTTGAGTCATTATTCCGCTCTCGCTCGCGCAGGCGGGCTTTGCCTCGCGTAGCCGAGGGGTTTAGCCCGACGGCACAAGGCGCAGAGCGGATTTATAGCAGTTCTCACAGAGGTTGAACCTGGTGGACGAGGTTGAACACTCCCGGAATCGCACTCCCCACAAGGCGACCGAAATGAATTTCGGTCTACACTCAGCCGGCAGCGGTCGCCTCGCGCGACACGGCGGATAGGAATAATGGTCAATGTATCTGAGAAATGCTGTAATTCTCAATCTCCATAATTTCGGTCTACACCCGGCTGGGAAGCGCGCGCCTCCCGCGATGACCGAAATAAATTTCGGTCTACACTCCGCTGGACGCGGGCGTCTTGCGCGACATGGCAGACCCGGACAAGGGTCAACGTATCTGAGAATTGCTATAATCACCTGCTCCGTGGTATATAGCACAGATGGGGAACGAACACTGCGGCGCCACATTTGACTTCGCTGCAAAAACGCACCGCTGAGACGCCGAGGGGACAGAGAACCCTGAAAACGAACAATGTTCACGGTGAAGCATGCGTGTGCGTGACTCGCTACAGAATCCGCCTCTGCGAACGCTGTGCCTCAGCGGTGACCTGCCCTTTTTGCTGTGGACTCAGATTTGATATTCGCTCCGGGAAATGGCGAGAGCATCACTGACCCTGAACCCCTGTTCCGTCTTCCGCGGTCAACAATTCATCGGCGGCTGCGAGGAGCGCGGCAATTCGCTCTTCGGTGAGCGGGGGCGTTTTCTGCCGCAGGTATAACTCCAGCGCGCGGCGCGGCGTTAATCCATCCAGCACGCTCGCATCATCACGTGTCAGGCGTCCGCGCGCACTGCGTTCAACTTCAACCGCTACGGCCGCGACAAACGATGCGCCTGCCTCCTCAATCGCCTGCCGGATCGCTTCCGTTCGCACCATGCCTTCCTGTTCGGGACGCGCCTCGATCTTCAGCCGCACCACCGCGCCGCGCAGCGAACGTCGTCCAATCGCGCTCAACACCGGTTCCATCGGGTCGCTCACGCCACGCACGTCGACCGCAATCGTGACAAACGGGCGCGCCGACAATTTGTGGAAGCGCCACTGCGTCTCACCCTTCGCGCCCAGATCGACGATAATGCATCCCTTGTCTTCCCCCTCTTCCCCAAAATCGATGCGCTCGATGCTGCCGGGATACACAATCGGCGGATGGTCGCCGAGCGCCTGATGACGATGGATGTGCCCCATGGCGACATAATCGACATTCGGCAGCGCCACCAGGCTGCGCGGATACACCAGATCGCGTCCCAGCAACACCTGCCGCTCTGCGCCGAACGTCGCGCCGTCGATAGTCCCATGGACGGTCAACACGGTCGGCAGGGTCGGATCGACATCGTCGGCCGCCTGGCGCAAAAATCGTTCCACCCGCTCGATCAGCATCGTTTCGACCTCCAGAAACGATGCCATGCGCAATTCCTCCCTGGTCAGCAGCGCGTGGCGCGTCACCCAGGGCAGCGCAATCACCTGAAGCGGACCGGATCGGGTGTGCAGGGTGTGGATGCGCGGCCTGTCGGCGATGGTCACCCCATCGACCGCCAGCGTGTCAAAGATTTCGACCGCGTGGGCGCGCCCGGCTGCTGGCGACACATCGTGGTTGCCGGTGAGAATGAGAACCGGTAACCCGAGTGCGCGCAGGCGGTGGATGCGCCGGGCAAACTCGCGCTGCTGCGTGGGATTGGGGGTGCGGTTTTTGTAGACATCCCCCGCGATCAGAACCGCATCGACCCCCACATCAAGCCCGATATCGATCGCCTCATCCAGACGTTCCAGGTAGTCGCGCAGGCGGCTGTGCAATCCGGTCGCCGGATCGACACGCCCATAATTCTCGATGCCGATGTGCAGGTCCGCAAGATGGAGCAGGCGCATAGAACCAGGGTACCACATACTCTCGCCAGTCGTGAAAGACCGGCGAACAACAAACCCGAACGATTGTACGCGGTTGCAATCGTTGCGTCAAGCCATCCTGCCACAGAATCGTCACTCGATCTGCTGTGGGGATTGCACCGGGCATAGTACCAATGTCGCATTCCTGCCGGTACAAAGGTGGGAGATGGTTGGTCTTCTCATTTCGGCGCTCGGCGGCTATACTATCGAACAGAGTAAACCAGACACGCAGCAGGGAACCAACCCCCAGCCGCGACCTGCAGACGGCGTTCGTGCGCGAAGCTGCGTCTCCCGCGCACCGGACGCCGTTTGCGTGGTTGGCGGATCGCCCTGGTCAGCGAGACTTCCGACGCGATGCAGCGCCGGCGCAACGGGACGATGCCAGTGCCACGAGATACCACGCAGCAACTGCTGACAAGACGCCTGCCTGTAACGCGGCGTGCGGCGCCGGATCGGATGCCGCATCCGCCCCCCCGTCCTCCGCCCGGCGGCGGGATACGCGGGTGGTTCAGGTGTTTGCCGCCGATAGTACTGCCGTCTGTTGATTGTCGGACAGAAGAAACGCGCGGTGTGAGTCTCTAGCAATCTTTGCTACGTCGCACCAGAAACGGAGATGCCATGCTGACCCTGACTCTGCTCGTGCGCCGCAACGCCGGCGCCATCGCCATCGCCGTCGTCGCCGTTCTCATCGTCGCCGTCATCGCGGGCGTCGCGCTCACCCCCGCCCGCGGCGCGACGCCCCTCGGCGACCCCGACGCCGCCGTCGTCGCGCCGACCCTCGCGCCGCCCGACTCGCTGCCCCCCGTGGCGCGTCCCGCCGCCGTTCCCATATCGTCCACCGGGCGCATCGATACCTCCAGCGGCGTCGTGGAGATCGACCCCGCAACCCGCCGTCCTGACCCGGGCGTCGCGTCGCGCATCCATGCCGCCGTCGCCTGCGCCGCCGGACGCGACCTGACCTTCGACCCGTCGCTCGACGCCGCCGCCGCCGA
>Ga0209227_1000222_pt1 | contig 49176 bp, 32 predicted proteins | sample YNPBryantNP2012_FD_185815 | JGI IMG/M metagenome (GOLD analysis project Ga0209227, IMG submission 185815) | Anoxygenic and chlorotrophic microbial mat microbial communities from Yellowstone National Park, USA - YNP Bryant NP 2012 (SPAdes)... ...
TTGACCCTGGCGATTATCCCTTTGTTCTGGTATTTCTCGGACATCGCCGAATTGTATGTTCCAGCCTGCGCTTTCCTGGGCAGTGTGGTACTCTGCCTGTTGCGCTGGCGTCAGAGCGGAAAATGGCCCTGGCTGGCGGCCTCGGCCCTGCTGGGCGGGTTGAGTCTGGGCGTGCATTCCTCGGTGGCCCTGGCGGCGCCAGGCGTGCTGGTCTATCTGGTATTGACCACCCGCGCGCGCCGTGACTGGCTTGCGGCTTTTGGCGGGGCGTTGCTGGGCGTGCTTCTGGCTCTGGCTGCCTTCTTCGTGTTGGATGCGCACAATCCGGATGCCGGCTACTATCACGCCACGGTCGAACCGGCGCTGAGCGTCTGGAACATGACCACCGCCGACTTTGACTCGCCCTTCGAGCGGCTGCGCTTCCTGTACGCGGCCCGGCAGTTCCGCTATGCCATGTTCCCGGACCCGGCCAGGACCATGCCGGAAATCTTCGGCGCTTACGTTGATGCCCTCAAAGCCGGTCTGGCTCCCGGTTCTCTGGCCTGGATAGGATTGGGGCTGGTTGCCCTGGCCGTTCGGCGCTGGCGCGAAGGACTGTTGTTGTTCCTCGGCTGGGGAATGCAGTTATTTTTCATCACCAACTATGCCATTTCGGATGTGGTCGTCTTTTTCGTGCCAACCTTCGTCTTTCTGGCCGTCTGGCTTGGGAGCGGGCTGGGCATGTTGCTGGACATTCTCGCTGGCGGTCTGAAACGTCTGCGGTGGCAGCGGTGGACCATCCCGACTGCCGCTCTGCTCGGAGCCGTTGTCCTCGGGTTAACCGTCCGCGCCATGGGCGGAATGATGGCCAGGGCCTGGGCGGCGCGCGCACCGGTTTTCATGTACGGCAGCGAATTCGCAGAATACCCTTACCCCCTTGCCGATGCGGATGCCGTTCGGACCAGAGCGCAGGCCATTGTAGACGCCGTTGAGGAGAATGCCATTGTCTTCCTCGACTGGGACCTCCTCTTCCCGTGCTACTACGTTGCCTGGCAGGAAGGCCGGCCTGGCATAGACTTCCACGAGACTTATCCGCAGGAAGGTGTGACCCAATTGGCCGATTCAACCATCGCATACATTGAAGCAAACGTCGCTTCGCGTCCGGTCTATTTCCTGACGCGCCCTCAAGGCAGTTCGATGCTCCGCTTCGATATCCGGCCTGTCCGGCGCGGCGGAGTTTCTCTTTATCAGGTCGTGGGTGGGCAGCCCTGACCAACCAGATACTTTGTTAGGAGAATTCTCTATGACCAAGATCACGTTTATCGGTGCCGGTTCGCTTGGCTTCACTCACCAACTGGTGCGTGACATTCTCACCTTCCCCCTGCTGCAGGACGCGACCCTTTCCCTGATGGACATCAACGCCGAACGCCTGGAATGGGCCAGGAAGGGCGTGGAAAAATTGATTGCCGCGGGCGGCCATCCCGCCCGGGTCGAGGCCACGCTCGACCGCGCCGAGGCGCTCAAAGGCGCGGACGTCGTCCTGACCACGATTCTCGCCGGCTCAACCGAAGTCTGGCGACACGACATCGAAATCCCCAAGAAATACGGCGTGGACATCAATGTTGGCGATACGCGCGGCCCGAGCGGCATCTTCCGCTTCCTGCGCACCATCAACCCGATGATGGACATCGTGCGCGATATGGAACGCTACTGCCCCGACGCCGTCCTGCTCAATTACACCAACCCGATGGCGATGCTCGTCTCGGCCATTCAGAAACAATCCTTCATCACCGTCACCGGCCTGTGTCACTCGGTACAGGGGACGGCCATGATGCTGGCCGAATGGATCGGCGCGCCGTATGAGGAAATAGATTATCTCTGCGCCGGCATCAATCACCAGGCCTGGTATCTCGAATACAAATGGAGGGGCAGGGATGCCTACCCGCTGATTCACGAGGCCATCACCACCCGCCCCGAAATCTACAACGCCGAACCCGTGCGCAATGAAATGTACCTGGCGCTGGGCAAATACGTCACCGAATCGAGTGGCCACAACTCGGAGTACAACTGGTGGTTCCGCAAGCGCCCCGACCTGATCGAAAAATACTGCACGCACGGCACGAACTGGAACCCCGGCGAGTATGCCTACATCCTGAAGGAATACCAGCGCAACGAGGCCACCTGGAAAGACCAGGTGAAGGCCGAACTTGCCCGCCCGCTGACCGCGGAAGACCTCCAGCGCGGCCACGAATACGCGGCCTACATCATCAACGCTCTCCAGGGTGGTGAGCCGTTCCGATTCAATGGGAATGTCCGCAATACGCATCTGATCACGAATTTGCCGGAAGGCGCCTGCGTCGAGGTGCCGGTGCTGGTGGACCGCGCCGGCTTCCATCCCTTCCACGTCGGCGCGCTCCCGCCCGAATGCGCCCTGTTGACACAACTTTCCAGTGGCATTGAGGAAATGGCCGTGCAGGCCTCCATCGCCGGCGACCCGACGATGGTCTATCGCGCCATCTGCCACGACCCGCTGACCGCCGCCGTCCTTTCGCTGGCCGAGATTCGGGAGATGACCAATGAACTCTTTGCCGTTCACAAAGAATACCTGCCGCAGTTCAAGGTACATAAAGTGTAGGACGGGATTTTATCCCGTCCTGCTTGCCCTGCTGATTGCTTTTCTCGCCGGATGCCGCCCTGCTTCTGACTCAGCCGCGCCGGCACCTGTTTTGACAAAGGAGTCAACTCTCATGCCTTCGGTTCCGCGCAACACGCAACAGGCGCCATCCTGGTGGCGTCCCGCCCCCGGCCTGACCTGGCAATGGCAACTCGACGAGGAAGTGGACACTTCCGTTGAGGCGGAGGTGTACGACATTGACCTCTACGCCCCGCAAGAGGTCATTGACGAACTCCACGCCCGCGGCGTGCGCGTCATCTGCTACATCTCGGTTGGCTCGTGGGAGAACTGGCGTCCCGACGCGGACCAGTTCCCCGAAGAAGTCCTCGGCCGCGATTACGAGGGCTGGCCCGGCGAACGCTGGCTCGACATCCGCCGCCTTGACCTGCTGGCCCCGATCATGCGCGCCCGCCTCGACCTGTGCGCCGCCAAAGGCTTCGACGGCGTCGAGCCGGACAACATCGAAATTTACGACAACCGCACCGGCTTTCCGCTCACCTACGCCGACCAACTGGCCTATGCCCGCTGGCTGGCCGACGAAGCCCACGCCCGCGGCCTGGCCATCGGTCTCAAGAATGCCCCCGATATGGTCGCCGATTTGCTCGAATTCTTCGATTTCGCCATCACCGAAGATGCGTTCTATTACCGCTGGATCGAGGAGCTGCTGCCCTTCATCGAGGCGGGCAAAGCCGTCTTTGCCGCCGAGTACACCGACACGGGCGTGGACTTCAAGGCCGCCTGCGCCTGGGGCCGGGCGCACAACGTCAGTTTCATCTTGAAAAATCGGATTCTCACGGCTTTCCGGGTCACCTGTCCCTGACCTGAGGAAGGATTCCATCCATGAGGCCCTTCGATCTCCTGATCCCCGGTGAAATCAACCCGGACCTTATTCTCTCCGGAGACGTTGAGCCGCAATTCGGGCAGGTGGAGAAACTGGTGGATTCCGCCGTCCTGACCATCGGGTCGTCTTCGGTGATCACGGCCTGCGGCGCGGCGCGACTGGGGCTGAAGGTTGCTTTCGTCGGCGTCTGCGGCGATGATGTCTTTGGACGCTTTATGCTGGACGAAATGCACAAGCGCAGCATCCACACCTCTGCCGTCATCGTTGACCCGCATCAGGCCACCGGCCTGACGGTCATCCTGAACAGGGGAAATGACCGCGCCATGCTGACTTTCCCCGGCGCGATCGCCTCTCTTCGCGCTGAAGACATCCCGGACGACCTGCTCCGTCAGGCCCGCCATCTGCATATCGCGTCCTACTTTCTGCAAGACGCCCTGCGCCCCGACCTGCCCGGCCTGTTTGCGCGCGCCCGCGCCCTGGGCCTTTCCACTTCCCTCGACACCAACTGGGACCCGACCGGGCGCTGGCAGGGTGTGCAGGACCTGCTCCCGCTCACCAACGTCTTTCTGCCCAACGCAGCCGAAGCCTGCGCCCTCACCGGCGAGGAAAACGTCGAGCGCGCAGCGGCCAGGTTATCGGCGCAGGTAGAGACGCTGGCGATCAAGTTGGGGGCCGAGGGCGCGCTGGGCGTGCACGCCGGACAAACCGTGCGCGTCCCATCCCTCCCCGTTCAGGTCGTGGATACCGTCGGCGCGGGCGACAGTTTCAACGCCGGTTTCCTTTACGGCTACCTGCACGGCTGGCCGCTGGAAAAATCGCTGCGCCTGGCGACAATCTGCGGCGCCCTCTCCACCACCGCCTCCGGCGGCACGGCCGCCCAGCCGACGGTGGAGCAGGCGCTATCCTTCATCGAGAGGAGCGCGAAATGACGACCATCGGCGACATTGTCCGCCGCATCATCGCCCTGCACGCCCAGGGCACGCGGATCACCCTGCTCGCCGTCTGCCCCAACTCCGACGCCGTGCTGGAGGCGGCGGTCAAGGCGGCCACGGCGAACGACACCCCCATGCTCTTCGCGGCCACGCTGAACCAGGTGGACCGCGACGGCGGCTACACCGGCTGGACGCCACGCGCATTTGTCGCACGGATGCGCGAACTGGCGGCGAAATACGGCTGCTCCGCGCCGCTCTACCCCTGCCTCGACCACGGCGGCCCCTGGCTCAAGGATGCCCACACCCGCGACCGCCTGACGCTTGAGCAGACGATGGCCGGGGTCAGGGCCTCGCTCACCGCCTGTCTGGAGGCGGGCTACGCCCTGCTCCACGTGGACCCGACGGTGGACCGCACGCTGCCCCCCGGCCAGCCGCTGCGCATCGAGGTGGTCGTGGAGCGCACAATCGAGTTGATCGCGCACGCCGAGGCCGAGCGGGCGCGGCTGGGCCTGCCGCCGGTCTCTTACGAGGTGGGCACGGAGGAGGTGCACGGCGGGCTGGCGGATCTCGACAACTTCGACCGCTTCCTGGAGGGCCTGGAGGCCGGGCTGGAGGCGGCCGGGCTGGCGCACGCCTGGCCCTGCTTCGTCGTGGGCAAGGTGGGCACCGACCTGGGCAATCCCGTCTTCGACCCGGAGGTCGCCCGTCGGCTGTACGAACGGGTCGCGCCGCGGGGTTCGCTCATCAAGGGGCATTACACCGACTGGGTGGAGAATCCCGCCGCGTATCCTGCCAGCGGGATGGGCGGGGCCAACGTCGGCCCGGAGTTCACGGCGACGGAACTGGCTGCACTGCGCGACTTGTGTGCGCGAGAGCAGGCTCAGGGGTTAACCTCCGGCTTCGAGGAGGCGCTCAGAGACGCTGTGATCGAATCGAACCGCTGGCGCAAGTGGCTCACGCCCGACGAAGCCGGACGTCGCTTTGACGAACTTATGCCGGAGCGGCAGGAGTGGCTGGTCGCCACCGGCGCCCGCTACGTGTGGACCGACCCACGGGTATTGGCAGCGCGGGCGCGCCTCTACGAGCATCTGCGCCACGAACTCCCCGATCCCCACGGCTTTGTCGTGGAGCGCATCGCGCAGAATATCCAGAAGTACGTGGATGCCTTCAATCTGCGCGGTTCGCGTCGCCTCCTCTGCGACCAGAGTCATTAACGCTGGTATGACTCGCCATTCATCTATGCACGGGCAGGTCTATGGTCAGGCGGGCCGGACGTCACCCGAGTCGTTTGCGGACGTTGGGTCCGCACGGCACTGCACGGGCTGTCTGATATGAGAAAGCGCGAGCCACCAGAGGAGAAAGACAAATGCCGGGATGTGCTCATCGGAGAGGACACGGGCACGCTCGCCGGGCGGCCGGCCTGGCAGAGTCGGTGCTCTTGCTGCTTCTACATCAAGAGCCGGCCCACGGCTACACCCTGCTGGAAGGACTGGGCGAGTTCGGCCTGGGCACGATAGACCCCAGCGCGGTCTACCGCTTGTTGCGCGATATGGAGGATATGGGCTGGGTCACCTCGACGTGGGACGAGAAGAGCCTGGGCCCGCCCCGACGGGTCTATCGCATCACCGACGAGGGAGACCGCGTGCTGGCCGTGTGGGTGCAGGAACTCGACGAGACGCGCAAGATGCTCGACCGTCTGGTGAGCCGATACCGTGCTCACATGGCAGAGTGTGAGGGAGAGCATTATCCGCGCGCAGCCGGAACGGAATCGCAGGAGGAAGGATGATCACAACGGAGCAAATCTTGCAGGCCCTGCGCGGCGTGCAGGACCCCGAATTGGGCAAAGACGTGGTCGAATCAGGGATGGTGCACGACGTCGAGATCGAGGACGCTCGCGTGCGCCTGACCTTGGCGCTGACGACGCTCGCCTGCCCGCTCAAAGAGCGCATCACGAACGACGTGCGGCAGGCGCTCCTGGCACTGGACGGCGTGCAGGACGTGCAGATCGCGTTGCGTGAGATGACGTCGGAAGAAAAGGCGCGTATCTGGCCTCAACAGGCGCCTCAGGAGAAAAAGCACGAGCCTGGCGTGGCAGCACACCTGAACCACATCCAACGGGTGCTGGCGGTGGCGAGCGGCAAGGGCGGCGTGGGCAAATCGTCGGTAGCGGCCATGCTGGCCGTGACGCTGCGGCGGCAGGGCCAGCGCGTGGGCGTGCTCGACGCCGACATCACCGGGCCCAGCATCCCCCGCATGTTCGGCCTGCGCGGGACGCCGCCGATGGGGCCGGTGGGCATCCTCCCCGCCGAGACCAGGACCGGCATCCGCGTCATGTCCATCAACCTGCTCCTGCCGGACGAGGACGAGGCGGTCATCTGGCGCGGCCCGCTCATCGGCGGGGCCATCAAGCAGTTCTGGGGTGACGTGGTGTGGGGCGACCTGGACACGCTGGTGGTGGACCTGCCGCCCGGAACCTCCGACGCTTCGCTCACGGTGATGCAGTCCATCCCGCTCAATGGCGTGGTGCTGGTGACCTCGCCGCAGGACTTGGCCGGGATGGTGGTGCGCAAGGCGGCGCGGATGGCCTGGCATCTGAAGGTGCCCATCGTCGGGCTGGTGGAGAACATGGCCTATGTCGTCTGCCTCAAGTGCGGCGAACGCATCGAGGTCTTTGGCCCCAGCCAGGCGTTCCACACGGCGCTGCAACTGGGTGTGCCGATGCTGGGGCAACTGCCGCTGGATCCGGAACTGGCCCGCCGCTGCGACGTGGGCGAGATCGAGGACTACCCGCTGGACGGATTCGAGCCGATTGCTGCCAGGATGGTAGAGTATGCGTCGCCCCGGCCCAGCACGCCGATATTCTAACCTTGCAAATGGAGGAACGAGGATGAAGATTGTCGTGACATCGAGCGGTGCAGGCGGCTCGACGGCGCTCGCCCAGGTTCTTGCAGCGCAGGCCCATCCCAACTTTGGGCGCTGTCCCACCTTTGTGTTCAAGGTGGATGGTTCATTTTCTCCTCGAAATGGGTTTACACTTTGGGCTGCCTCAAAAAATCGGCTGCCTGCGGCGCTGACTGTAGGGGCGAGATGCATCTCGCCCCTACAGCCTGTAGGGCCTGCGGCCGATGGTCGGCCTGCGCCGACGCGCTGGTCGGCGCAGGCCGACGCGCGGCGCAAAGCGCCCAAAGAGGCCGATTTCAATCGGGCGGCATCCGGTGCACAACTCAGAGTGTCAACTAATCATGAACCATCCCTGAAAGGGGGTGAATAAAATGGGTCAAGGTTGTGGACAAGGCGGCGGTGCCGGCCGTGGCGGCGGTCGCGGGCCGGGCCGCATGGGCGGTCCCCAGGCCGCCGGGCCGGGCGGCTACTGTGTGTGCCCCAATCCTAACTGCGGGCATCGCGAGCCGCATCAGGCAGGCGTGCCGTGTTACCAGAAAAAGTGCCCAAAGTGTGGCACGCAGATGATCCGTGAGTGAGACAGGATATAGTGTCCGGTGTGAAAATGCCGAGCGGTGAGCCCGCGATCACCTGTATCGTGGACAACGCGGTACAGTTCGGCTCGCGCCTGTGGGGCGAGCACGGGCTGGCATTCCTGATCGAGGCAGAGGCGGGCCGGGTATTGTTCGACACCGGACAGAGTGGTGCGGTGTTGCTGCACAACCTTGACGTGATGGGAATCGCTCCAGCAGCGCTCGATGCGCTGGCGATCAGCCACGCTCATTACGATCACACTGGTGGTCTGCCGGCGCTGCCGGAGCACACCCGTCCTGGTCTCCCCCTCTACGCGCACCCCGATCTCTTCCGGGAGCGGTTCGCGCGGCGCGAAGACCGGATTGAATCCATCGGCCTGCCGCTGGCGCGGGAAGCGCTGGAGGAACGGGCGGTTCTCCATCTGAGCACCGAACCACAACAGATCCTGCCGGGCATCTGGACGAGCGGCGAGATCACATCTCGCCCTGAGCCTGTGGGAGGCAGCGCACGGCACCTGATACGGGAAGGACAGGGCTGGGCTCCCGACCCGTACCGGGACGATATGGCACTGGTCGTCGAAGGAAACAGAGGGCTGACCCTGCTGTGTGGCTGCTGTCACGCCGGGCTGCTCAACACGCTCGCTCATGTGCAGCGCATCTTTGGACGGCCCGTCGTGACCATTGCCGGCGGCACGCATCTGCTCACTGCCAGCGCGGAGCATCTACAGCGCGTACGCAAGACGATACTGGAGACGGAGTCTGTGCAGCGGGTGTACCTGAATCACTGCTCGGGCGAAGCCGCTTTTCATTCTTTGCTGCTCGCGCTGGGGCCAGATGTTGTGCGCCCCTGCCCGGCAGGGACCAGGCTGGACGATGCTTCTTCCTCCGCGAACCGAATCACCACCTCCGGCGGGTGAGTGAGGGTATTGACCAGCGTCACGTGCCGGGCGACGCCGATCAGCCGACGTTTGACATCCTCCGGCGGCTCCGGCTCGATGTGGAGTGTTGCCTCCAGCACGCCGATGCGTCGTGGCTGCAGGTGCTTCTCGTACTCCACTTCGACGCTCAGGCGCTCGAACGGAACCCCGTGCAGGCGACAGGAGTTGGCGACGAACTCGCCTATGCACGCGGCCACTGCCACAACGAACAACTGCGGTGCGCTCGGCGCGGTGCCCACCTCGCCGTACTCCACTGCCGAGTCCACGCTTACCGTATAGTCGTCCACTGTGGCCTGGAAACGCCGCCCTTCGACATGACGCACGGTGATCCTCATTTGTCCCTCCTGCGACAATCTTCTTATCGCGTTCACCTCAAACAGCGGCTGCCCCGGCTCGCGCTTCCTCTCGCCGCACCGCCCAGCGGGCCAGCAGGCTGGCAATCAGCCCGGTGAGCGGCACGGCCAGGATCAACCCCACACTCCCCACCAGTGTGCGCACGATCTCCTCGGCGACCGGCTCGCGGTTCACCCGTCGCCAGATCGGCTCCGGGTAGAGCATAAAGGCCAGCATCAGGGGCATCGAGGCGCCCACGTAGGCCAGGAGCAGCGTGTTGACCATCGCCGCAATATGGTCGCGCCCGATGTTGAGGCTGCTGCGGAAGAGCCTGTACCAACTCAACTCGCGGTTGACGTTGGCAAGTTCAAAGACGGCAGACGCCTGCCCCACGCAGATGTCGTCCAGCACCCCCAGCGCGCCGATGATGATCCCGCCCAGCACCAGCCCCTGCAAGTTGACCTTCTGCCCCAGTTCGGACACGATAAAGCCGGCCTCCTCGCTCATACCGGTCAGCCGCGCCGTCCTGACGAACGTCCAGGCCAGCACGCCGGTCAACGCCAGGCTGAGGATCATCCCGGCGATGGCCGCGTGCGCCTTGAAATTCCACCCGTAGACCAGATAGGTGGAAACAGCCAGCAGCACGACGGCGCCCGTCAGACTCACGCTCACCGGGTCGCGTCCGGCCATAATCTGGGGCAGGATGAAGGCAAAGATCACCACCAGGCTGAACAGCGTCCCCAGGAGCGCCCGCAGCCCACGCCCTCGCCCGATCAGCGCCACCAGCCCCACGAACACCGCCGCGATCCAGATAAGAGGCCTCGTGCGGATAAAGTCCGAGATGTAGAAGCGTTCGCCGGTCGGGCTGACTGTACGTTCCAGGTACACCCGGTCGCCGAGGTGGAACAGTCGCTCCTGGCTGATGATGTTGATTGTTCCCTCCTCGACCGCGACCTCCAGCCCGGCCAGGGAGCCGCCCTCGATGCGCACCAGCACCCGCTGGTAGGGCTGCGTGCTGCCCTCGCCCAGGTCAATCGTGCCCTCCTCCAGGATCTCGATCACGCGCGCGGGCATCGTCTCCGTCGTGACCTGCGCCGGAGATTGAGGCTCTTCAGCAGGCTGCTGCCGCGCGAGCCACGGCCCCGCCAGGATGAGCGCCACTGCCAGGACGACCATCACGCCCAGAGTGATGAGGATAAAGCGTTCCTGTTTCGACATTGGCTTGCTCCAGAAGTGCCGCTATACCTCGATCCCGAACACCGCGCGCAGGATAAAGCCGACGCCGAAACTCAACGCCGCCACGCCCAGGCTCAGTCCCGCCATTTCGAGAAAGCGCGGCTTGAACGGCATATCTTTGGCTACAGAGACGTAGTAGTTGAAAAAGCCGATGATCAAAACCGCAGCGGCCAGCGTGCACGCCAGACAGACATAGTAGTTGGTCAGCACCAGGTACGGCAGGATGAGGACCAGCACGGTGATGACGTAGGCAACGCCCGTATAGAGCGCGGCCCTGAAGGGGTTCCTAGTGGTCTCCTCCGACCTGGTGGAGAGGTACTCCGACGCCGCCATCGAGAGGGCCGCGGCGATGCCGGTGATCGCGCCGGTCATGGCGATCAGCCGGGTGTTCCGCAGCGCCAGGGTCAGGCCGGCCAGCGCGCCGGTCAATTCGACCAGCGCGTCGTTCAGCCCCAGGACAATCGAGCCGGTGTAGCGCAACCGCTCCTCATCCAGCAGCGCGATCAGCGCCTCCTCGTGCTCCACTTCCTTGCGGGCGATCACCTCGGCCTCCGGGAGCGCCGTCCCGAACGACGTATAATTATCCTGCGCCCCTTTCTCGCCCCGCTCCATCAACTTAATGCCAAACGTGAACCCGAATACCCGGCTGACGAGATAGTACCACCAAACCTTCAGCCGGTCCGGTTGAACATCCTCGCCGGTGTGCTCGCGCCAGCGATGGTAATGCCGCAGTTCATCGGCAGCGATCTGTTCCAGGATCGCCTTGTTCTCCGGCGGCCTGACGATGCGCGCCAGCCGGCTGTAGATGTGATGCTCGGTGATCTCGGCCTTCTGATACACCAGCAGGCGGCGGCGCTCCCCTTCAGTGAGTGTCTGTTGTGCCTGTTCTACCATTCCCCAATCCTCCCCTGACTAAAAGAATTGCGATCGGACTGGCCTGCAGGGCAGGCTTCCCACCCTGGCTGATCGAGGCTGCTGAAAAAGTCTTGGTTTGCACCGCAGTTAACGTGCCCCGCTGGGGTATGTTAACTGCGGTGGCACACAATCCAGGCAGATGTGATCCGCGCACATAGCGGGCAGAACGGCCGATCTTCGACGTGCTGGCGCTGGACGCACGATTACGCCGGGTGATAAAACAGCAGATGAGAACGGCCGACCAGGATCATTTCGACCTGGGGAGGGAAAGCAATCGGAAATTTTACAAGGGGCATCATCTGCACATTAATGAGTGGAAGCAAATCGCCGGGGACCACGCTGAGCAGATCACCCAATCTGGCCTCCGACGGCATCGCGAATTCACCCCGGCATATGGCGACCGGCGTGTATATCGTCATCATCTCACGCCGCGTAAAGGTCCTGACTGTAGCGCGCGCTTCCTCAGAGACCAGGTAGAGCAGTATGATGTGGGACTTGAGAACAACGATGTGCGGCCGCGACATGCTCTTCAGCGGAAAGTTCGGTGATAAAGGCATCATTTGCACATCGTAGAATGAAAGGCTTATCCGGGCTGTGCTGGAGACGAAATCGCCAACCGCTCCGACACTCTCAAGCTGCCCCTTGAATTGGAAACCTGCGGTCACCACTATAGTTTCGTGTCGTTGGGTAGGAGGTGCCTGGAGTCCCATTATTTGCTCCTCAACCAAAAAGATTTGTGGCAATAACTTGTATTCTCCTGGCCGCGTCCACAGCGGCTCAGGGCCGGTATACAAGTTACGGTGTAACTATTCAGGTTTATTGAAATCGTCCCCCTGCTCGGCGACGGTAAAGTACATTTACCTGGTGCGTGACCTGAGGGTCAGGGCCATCCGGTTTCGTTCCAGGAGATTGTGGGGTTGAATCCCGCCACTCATCCCAGGTGTCATAATTATATTCTCATTGCCTCCATAGTCCAGGCGGATAGAGCGAAATCCGCAGGCCGCGCATTCGAATCGCGCCAGGGGCGACTGGAGGTACATGAGGACCTGGCTCGTGAACTCTCCAGCGGACATCTCCAGGCTACCCGGGCATGCCTCTAACATCATTGAGCCTGTACAGTCCGTGTCAACGATAGAGCCGCTATGCTCAACAAGAGAGGTATTGTCGTTCTCCCTGATGAGTTCATGTCAGGGCAATTCTCATGTAGTCAATGAGCCTGTAGCCACTTCCCCAGGGGTCTCCAGACTCGTAAACGCCCAGGCCAGCAGCGGCGGCCAGGCGCAGATAATCCTTCGCTTCATCCCACGCATACGGGCACTCCTCGGCGGCCAGCAGGTCGTACATCACGCAGTCGGCGGCCACCGGGTCGCGGGCGAAGAAGAGACTGTTGGGAAACTGATTGCCGAAGGTGGTCCAGTGGGTCGGCACGCTGTTGGTATTATCGCGGCTGGCGAAGAGCCCGTCCCCCAGCACCAGCACTGTCTTGTCACGGATATGGGAGTTCAGGTAGATGTCTACCATCGGGTTGTAGTCGTGGTCGTAATACTGGCCCCACATCGGGGCGACGTACTCGTGCAGGTCAAGGGGAGTTTTGACGGTGCCGAAATGGTTCTTGAAGCCCAGCGTCACGCCGGTAATGCTGTGGCCCCATCTGTCTCCTTTCTATGTCTGGCAGATCGGATGACTGTCACATCGTCTGCGCCCCTCCAGGATGCGAGTCGAGATACCCCCATTGTACCATAACAAATTTGTTTGTTAAACTTTACTCCACCGTGGGGTTGAGTGGACGGATTCAAACAGAGCGCCTTTGAATTTGTCCTTACTATGCTGGTGTGGTAAAATCGTCCCCTCTGGCATCAGGTTTGCCCGCGAGTGTGGGACACGCATAACTTGATTCCGCGCGTCGTTCCTGCCTGCCGTGCCCGTCGGATGTAGGGTCGGGCCAGCACCCGGCCCGCGTGGAGTGATCTACGCGGCGCATAGTCAAGAGGGCTGACCAGAGCGTTGCGCCTCAGAGTCAGTTATGCGTAAGAAAGCCTGTACGTAACTACCTGCCCGATTGACCTGCCGCCATGCGCTGATTGGAAATCAGCCTTCCTGGGCGCGCTGCGCCGGGCGTCAGCCTGCGCCGACGCCCCCGGTCGGCGAAGGCTGACCGCAGGCCGAAGGCCTATGGCGGGCGACTTCAGTCGGCACGCAGGCAGTTACGCCTGTACAAAGATGAAGCTATAAGGGCAGGATTTCCGCATGTCCGGGCGTTCTGCAAGGACCATCCTGCAGAGCAGATATGCCGGCAGGAAATTCCTGCGTGTGGTGGCTCCAGTCCATCATTTCTGGCCGGGGTGCGTAATTTGAGCTCCAAGGAATGGATCGAACCCTCTCCCATCGAGGTGCCACCTCAGGTGCAGGTGGTGGCGGGCGGTCACTCGCTTCTGGCGCAGATACTGGCCCGCCGCGGTATCACCGATGCAGAAGCGGCATTGGCCTTTCTCGACCCGGCCCACTATCATCCTGCTCCCCCGGAAGAGCTGCCGGATGTGGATAAGGCCGTAGGGCGGCTGGAGCAGGCCATCCGAGAGAGAAGGCGTATCTATGTGTGGGGCGACTTTGATGTAGACGGCCAGACGGCGACGGCGCTCCTGGTCTCCACACTCGAAGCGCTGGGAGCCTCCCCTGTCGGCTATTACATCCCCGACCGTGAACGGGAATCCCACGGCGTAAACCTGCCAGCTCTGGAGCGTCTCATAGCTGACGGAGCGGAGCTGATCCTGACGTGCGACACGGGCATCACCGCCCATGAGCCGGTTGCCTATGCCAGGTCGCGGGGCGTGGATGTGATCATCACCGATCATCACGATCTGCCTGCGCGATTGCCTGAGGCCTGCGCGGTCATCAACCCCAAAATGCTCCCCACCGGCCACCCTTTGCATTACCTGCCTGGCGTGGGGGTGGCCTACAAACTGGCCGAGGCGTTGTACGGGCATGCCGGCCGTCAGGAAGAGGCAGAGCAATATCTCGACCTGGTGGCCCTGGGGATCGTGGCCGACGTGGCCACACTGCGCGGTGATACGCGTTATTTGCTCCAGCGCGGACTCGCTGCGTTGCGTTGTACCACCAGGGCCGGGTTGCTCGCTATGCTGGAGCTGGCCGGGATCAGCCCGGAACGGCTGACCGAGGAGCATATCGCTTTTGAATTGGCGCCCCGCCTGAATGCTATGGGACGGCTGGATGATGCCACCGCGGCCGTCGAATTCCTGAGGGGAGGTGATATTGGCCGGGCGCGTATTCTGGCTACCAGGCTGGAGGGACTGCATGCTCAGCGCAAACGGCTGTGCGACCAGGTGATGCAGGCGGCCGAGGCGCGTATCGCCCAGGAGCCGGCACTGTTGGAAGAGGCAGTGCTGGTCCTCAGCCACCCCTCCTGGCCGGTCGGTGTGATCGGTGTCGTGGCCGGCCGCCTGGCTGAACGCTACCATAAACCGACCATCCTCATCGCCACACCCCCTGGCGAGCATGCCCGCGGTTCCGCCCGCTCAGTCGAGGGTTGCGACATTCATGCCGCCATCGCGGCCCACGCTGATCTGCTCGTGCGCTTTGGTGGCCATCCTATGGCTGCCGGCCTGTCCATTGACCCTGAGCGCATCCCCGAATTCCGACGTGCTCTATCCAGAACCGTTGCGCAGATGTGCCAGGGAGTGAAGCAAAAAGCCTCTCTGCAAATAGAAGCCTATCTCCCACTCTCCGAGCTCTCTCTGGAGCTGGCAGAGCAACTGGAGCGGCTGACGCCGTTTGGGCCGGGCAATCCGCCGCCCGTTTTTGCGACACGGAACCTGACCCTTAGAAACCATTCCCCTCTGGGGCGCAGCGGCGAACACCTCCAGTTGATCGTCGAGGACGAGAACGGAAACGCCGGCAGGGTCATCTGGTGGCAGGGAGCGGGTTCCTCGCTGCCGACGGGGCACTTCGATCTGGCTTACACAGTACGGGCCTGCGATTACCGGGGGCGGCGGGAACTCCAGATGGAATGGGTTGATGCACGTCAGGAGAGCACTCCCCCAACGCTTATACCCTCCACCCCGGGAGGCCGGCCTCAGGTGATAGATCACCGCCAATGCGAGGATGATCGGGAACGCAGCAGGTTGCTGATGGAACTGCGGGCGCAGAAGGGGGCGGAACTTATGCTCTGGGCCGAGGCTGAGGCCAGGGCATATCTGGCGGGCCGGGACCGTTACGAACTGATGCCTGCTGAAGCACTGGTCTTGTGGACCGCGCCTCCGGGCCCTGCCGAGCTGAGAGCTGCACTGAAGCAGGTTTCTCCCCAGGAGATATACCTGTTTTGTGTGCCCCCAGGGCTGGACGAGCCGGAAACGTTCCTGAAAAGGCTGGGCGGCCTGATCAAACGCGCACTCGATAGCGGCGAAGAGAATGTCCGCCTCTCGACACTGGCCGCAGCCACTGCGCAGCGTGAGGTAACCATCGAGGTCGGGCTGCAATGGCTGGTCGCCCGCGGCCTGGTGACGGTCCGGCGGCAGAATGACGACCTGTGCATTAAACCTGGTCAACAGGCAACGAATGAGACCACCCTCCAGCTCGCAGCCAGGTTGCGCTCACTTTTGGAGGAGACGGCTGCTTACCGTGCTTTCCTGCGCCGGGTGGACCGTATGTACTTCGTCACAGTCCAGGCTGATTGAGAACCGCGCCCTGCGGGGACGCCTCTGGCCCATCCTCCCTCTCTACCTGCGCCCGGAATAGGAGCGCAGCACCACAGGCAAATAAATGGCGTGCGCAGTGATCGTGACGGTGTGTCTGCTGCCGAAAATCCCCCCGCAGTGCTCCACCGTAAGCGTCGCCGTGTATACGCCTGGCATATTCCACCTGTATACAGCGCTACTCCCGTTCCAGGACCCGATGATCGTGCTGGTCGGACCCCAGGTGTAGTAAAGCGGGGGAGTGGCCTCAGCGGGGGTGAGCACAGCCGTGAACGTGTATGGGGTGTTGATGTAGCCTTTGACCGGCCCCACAATGCCGACGTCTGTGAGTGGGACGGGACAGGCATTTGTAATGACTATGGTGTGGTAAGCACGCACCACACCGCCGCAGTTTTGTACGCTTACTGTGATATGTTGGGTGGCGGTGCTGCTCCACGTGTAGGTGACCACCGGCGTCCCCTGTCCTGCCTCCGGCTGAGGCAACCAATCGTACAGCACGGGCTCCGTGGCGTCTGCCGGGGTGATGACGGCCGTGAAGCTGTAGGGGATACCGGGTGCACCGATCGCCGGGCCGACAATGCGTACACTTTCCAGCGGGCGTGGACAGAGCACGTGAGACGTGGCCGTGCCGAGTCCTGTGATTTCCTCAGCGGTGGTAACCTCAACGACGTTGGTCAATGTCCCCTCGCACTCCAGACCAACCGTGGCGGTGAACATATACGTCCACACACTCCCTGCCGGGATGGTCGCGTTCCAGCTCAGCGCAGAGTTTGTGGAGAGGCAATCCGGCAGGCGGTCAACGATGGTGGCATGTAGATCGGCGCGTCCGGTGTTGGTGATGCGGATGGTGTAACTCAGCACTCCCCCCCTCATCACGGGATCGGGCCGGGCCTGTTTGGCTACCTCAAGCGAAATGGGTGACTCGTCCGCACCGATGTCGTATCTGCCACCTTGTGGGCGTGGTTCGCCGTCTATGTCCTCGTAGAGACCCGCGGCGATGCCCCTGTTGAGGGCCGCGCTGTTGCCTCTGATATGGTAGTCCCCGCCGGCAGCGTCTACAAACCCGGGTGTACCGCTGACATCCTGGACTCTGACCACGGTCCCCGTGCTTTCGGTAGCGTTGCCGGACCACAACGTGGCTGTCAATGTGGCCGCCCCGGCAGAAGCGTCTATCCCGACGGTGTTACTTGCGATAATGGTATTGAGGAAATGAGCGACGGAGCCGACATAAGCGCCTGCGGTGTTGCCGGCCAGGGTATTATGCCGCAGCCTTCCGCTGCCCGTCCCGCCTGTCCGCAGCCCGGCCCCGGCATTGTCCGCCAGGACGCTGTTATCGAGCCGATAGTCGCCGGCCTCAATCACCACCCCGTCGCCGTCGTTGCGATGCACCCAGCTACGCTCGAGGGTAAGGGCGCCACTGATGATGTGCACACCGCTTCCGCTGTGGCCATAAATATGGCAGCGGGTGATGGCGACAGATGAGAGCGTGGCCGTAATGCCCACGGCGCCGTTTGTGATGCGGAGGCCGGCGAGCGTCACCGTCGCCGGGCCGGTGAGGAGCACGCCAATCCCACCGCGCGCGTCAAGCGTCGTCGGGAAACGATCGGGATCGTAGACCCAGGTGGGCAGCGTCGGCGAATATCCACCGGTGATGTTGAGTGACTTGTGCGTGAGGCTGATCGCTGCACCGGCACCGGTGTAGACGCCCGTGGCCACGCGCACCACGTCGCCATCCACTGCCTGCCCGACCGCATGTTGGATTGTGCGACAGGGATAAGTGGGGAACAGGCAGTTATTGGGCACGCCCTGCGGCACATCGTCGCCCGTGGTTGCCACATAGCGGGCGCCGGCCCTGGAGCCCACGACAAAGGTCACCACGTGAGATGGTTGAGCGTTCACCCAGGCGACATTGGTGACCAGGGTGCCCGCACCCAGTCGCTCAATGACACGGGCCGTGAAGTTCACATACGAGACCCTGCCCGGCCCTGTCACGCCGCTCCAGGAGATACGGCAGGGATTGCGCAGGTACTGGCCGCTGCCGCTGCTCCACCCGCTCCCCTCCAGCCGGCCTTCCTCGCAGTCCAGCAGGGAGGGGAGCGTATCGGTGATGGAAGCGGGCTGGCCGCCATTCCCCACCCGCGTGATGACGACAGTGTAAGTGACGATGCCTCCAGGTAGCACAGTATCTGGATATACCAGCTTTACCGACGACAGGCCGTACTCGTAGGCGCCGATGTCGTATCCGTCGAAGAGTGGGCGCAGGTTACCATCCCGATCTCTCCTGAGGGTGGTCGCGGGATCGCCGGTATCTATGCAGGGCGAACCCTCCCTCAGACGGAAGTTCTCGCCCCCGCTGGAGACAAAAAGTGGATCGCTCAGGATAGAGTGTGCACCTGTGAACACGCCTGAGCCGAAGATATGGTCCGGCGTATTGGCCCACCAGTCGTTGTAATCGGAGGCCACAACCCCTCCGGCTTTGTATAGGGCATGGTTGGCGTTGTGGCTGAAGATGGTGTTACTGATGCTCAGCCTGCCGCCGAGTATCTCGATCCCCCCGCCGAAAACGGCCGTATTGCTGTAGAACGTGCCGTTCCACAGCTTCACATCACCATCGGCCAGATAGAGGCCGCCGCCTTCGTCCACGGCGGCGTTGCGGTAGAGCAGGTTGTTCCACAAGATTGGTTTTCCGCCGCCGACGTAGATGCCTGCGCCGTCCATCGCCGTGTTGTTGCGGAAAGTGTTCCCATCCAGCACCGGGGAGCCGGCGCTGTAGATGCCACCGCCTTTGCTTTCCGGGCCGACCGCCCTGTTCTCGTAGATTAAGTTGTCCCGCACCACGGGCGCGGACCCGGCAGCGATGTACAGTCCGGCGCCGTTATCCGCCACCCCTCCGCGTATGTGGAATCCCTCGATGGTGGGGGAGATGCCGGCGGCGATGTAGACCACGCGCCCTCTCCAGCCGGCATCCAGGATCGTCTGGTTAATCAGCGGGTCGGGCGGAGCCGACCATTCCACGGGGGAATATCCTCCCTGCAGCTTAATCTCCTTGTCAAGGTAAACCACCTGTGTGTAGGGCCGGTCCGCTCCCGGGGCAGGAGCGGGAATGTCGTAGACTCCGCCGGCCACCCTGACGAGATCGCCCGCCCAGGCCTGGTCCACAGCGTGTTGAGGTGTCCGACACGGTCCGTACTCGAGTGGTATCAGGCAATTGTTATGCTCGTCCAGGCCGTTGGGCGCGACGTGGCGCGTGCCGGTGAGTGCCCGGGCTGTTGTCAGGTCAACAACGACCACCTGCCAGTCGCTCTGCCCGCGCAGCACACCCAGAACCTCACTCTGCTCCACCTCGCCGGGCGCAGCCTGTGGAGGCATCAGGATGTTGACAACTACCGGCCCGTAGGAGTCGCCTGGCCGCAGGGGACCCACCACACCAGAGATCGGCGAGACGATTTGTGCATAGGCGAACGCAGAATGCGTGGTAAGATCAAAAGTCTCGGTATAGTTGCCGGTGTTCGTGAGGGTGTGAGTGCACGTCACCATCGTGCCAGGCCGGGCCTGACTGTAGCAGGTCGGGCCGAAAGCCGCTTCCATACCGCCGGCCCTGGGCTTGCCGGCCGGCAGATAGCTCACTGTAGTGGTATCGGTGACGGTGTCGGAGAAACTGATGGAGCCAGAGGAAGCTGTGACAAGCAGTATGTCCACCGTACCGCTCAGCACCTCCGTTGGTGTGGGTGGCAATGTGAGCCTGACCGTGGCATGGGCTGAGCCGCCTGGCGGCAGCGGGCCGATCCGGGTGGGCTCGATTTCCACCCGCCAGCCCATGGAGTCCAGGAAACTGAGGGTGTAGGAATCGGTGATCACTCCGGTGTTGGTAAGCACATGCTGAAATTGCACCGTATCGCCGGGCAGCGCCATGGCTTCCTGGGGTGGCTCCAGGTCCACCTCACATATGTTGACGTAAGTTGTATCCTCAACCGAGGAGTCCAGCGGGGTGAAACGGACCGCCAGACCATCTGCTATCGCCTTCCTGTCCACGCTATACAGGGTTCCCACTGCGCCGCTTTCGTTCTCGATCCCCACCGTGGCCGAGCGGCCATCGCCCATAGTCCAGTCGGACATTCTCTTATATTGGAAGACGATTGTGCCATCCTCGTACAGAATCGCTTCATACTCGTAAGGGGGCGGGAGGGGAGAGGGATATGTGCTCGTGACCGGTCTGGTGCGCCACTGGACTACCAGATAGCGATTGGGCGCGCTGCCAAAAGTCTGGTAGTAGACATGCTCGTCATCGGGCCGGGACACTCGCTGGTCATCCCAGAATGGTGCGATGAAATTGTTGGGCGGCGCCGGCCAGGGGATATTAGAGTTATCAGGCTCACTGTTCCCTGCCCCAAAGGTGAGCATCCCGTTCGAGCTGGCAAAAACGGTGTTGTACGTATGGCCGTAGAAGGGGAAGTCGAAGCCCACGGGCAGTGAGCCGAACACGTTGTTACCGTTCAGCCCCAGGTCGGTGCCGGTTTCCGATATTTCCATCCAAGCGAACCGGGGGCCGGTGGGACTGCGGCTATCCTCAACTCCGTACCTGCCACCCGCGCCGATGGTGAAAAATATGTCCGTGCCCCGTGGGGTGGCGGTAACGACGGTGGAGTCCACCACTGCGTTCGCGCAGTCTGGTTCGATTGGCGGCACTGTGACTCTGACGGAGACCGGGACGCTGCCTCCAGGCGGGAGAGAGATGACTGTGGAAGGAACGATCTCTATCGGCCAGCCATTGCTGCTGGAGCCTTCCAGATCAATGGTGAATGTGCAGTTGCCGCTGTTGGTAAGCACATGGTTGTAGGTCACCGTCGTGCTCTGGGTGGCGTGGGAGCGCACACGCGCGGAGCTGTCCGGCTCCAGCAGCGTTACCGGACATTTGGCGACGGTAACTGTATCAATAGCCTCGGCCATCGGGATTGACCCGGAATCTACCACATGTATACGATCGCTCGCTCCGCAGAGCCTGTCGTTTGGTATGGCGACATCGTTTGTGAAAAATGCCCACTGATCCCTGAGCAGGGGTATTTCGGCAGGCGAGGGATAGGCGTAATAGTATGGCCACCGCTCCGGTATGGAATGAAGCATGATTGCGCGCCCGTAATTGCCTTTATTTTCCAGCGTGTGGGTAAGATGGAGGGTGTCCCAGGAGCAGCCGCAGGCCTCCACCTGGGGAGCTATAATCGAAAGCGGGCATGCGCTCAGCCAGGTCTCCAGCACCACCTCTTTGGAGACCGGTGGCACACATTCGGGGAACCGGGAGACGGCCATGACCGAGGTATAGTCAATGAGCGGATCGCTGACGCAATCCTGCGGGATAGGCGGCCATTCCACCGTGACGCGCACGGTTTGAGCACTGTCGGGCCTGAGCGTTACCTCGGGGGGCTCCAGCGTCACCGTAAATCCACGCGTGTCGGTGTAAGAAAGCGCGAAGGTGTTGGTCCAGCTACCGGTGTTCTCGACCCGTATCCAGTGGACTGCGCGCGTGGTAACCGAGGGGTCGTAAATGAGGCGCGGAGGGGAGCTTTCCAGTTTGACGCCACAGGAGAGACCGACGGTGGTCGTGTCCACCACCTGCCTGCGGATGGCGGGGTACACCTCAGCCCCTGGGGTGGTGGTCAGGATGGCGGTGACCACTGTCACATCCACGTCTCCGCTGATGGCGTTACCGGGGATATTTACCCCCACCACCACTGTCACTGTCCGGCCTGCTCCTACTGTGATCGAGGGCGGGCACATGGTCCACAGGCCCGTACAATTGAAGTAGAAGTCCTCCGTGTTGTTCCCGGTGTTCGTGAGAACGTGCAGGTGTTGGACCTGCGTACTCCGGTATCCCAAAGCACTCCTGTCAGGTGCGAATTCCAGCCCGAACCGCCTGTATTCGTCGGCGCCTATATCGGGCAGCGGAGGGATGGTACGGGGGTCGCCGTCGAAGTCGAAGGCGAGCGTGGAGGGGCCGGCGGTGTTTGCGCATGGTGAGTGCTCCAGGATGTGCAGGTCGTTTGCCCAGGTATCGCGAAAGAGCGGATCGGCGGAGATGGAGTGGGGGCCAGGGGAGACATCCCCGCCGTAGTCCCCTCCGGTATTGGACCACACATCGTTGTAATCCAGCGTCAGCATGCCGCCGCCCCTGAAGATGCCGCCGCCGTAATCGGTGGCGGTGTTGCGGGCGACAATGGTATTGAGTATCTGGACGGCGCCACCCTCGACGCTGACGCCGCCGCCCCGGGCAGCAGTGTTGTTGTAGAGCGTATTATGCCAGATGTTGGGGGCGCCTCCATCCACGTAGAGGCCGCCGCCGCTCACGCTCGCGTTGTTGCCATACACGAAGTTGTTCCACACCCCAGGCACACCCAGCCTGCTGGCCAGTCCCCCTCCTCGCTGGGCCGTGTTGAAGGCCAGTGTGTTTTGCTCCAGCGTCGGAGAGCCGGATTGATTGTAGATGCCACCGCCGTAGAAGCTGGCCGTGTTGTACACGATGGTATTTCTGCGCAGTACGGGCGAGCCTTGAGCGATGTGGACGCCACCTCCTGACCCCGCTGTGGAACCGTTGCGCAGCGTGAAACCCTCGACCGTGGGACTGCCTATGATGTACAGCACCCGCCCCTGTCTTTCAGCATCCACAATGGTCCGGTTGAGGAAGGGATCGAAGTTCCAGGAGATCGGATCGTAGCCACCGCGCAGGGTAATGTCCTTGTTGAGGACAATGTCGTGCTCATAATAGGTGCCGGCAGCGACCTTAACCGTGTCCCTCGCGGTGGCCTGCCCGACGCCGTAGGAGATGGTGCGGCAGGGGTGCCTGGGCACGTGGCAGTTGTTCAGCGTATCATCTCCGCCGGGTGCCACGTAGCAATCGCCCACGGTGTGGTTGACGCGGGTCGTGTCTATCACCCTGGTCCAGGCACCGCTTTCTGTGCTGAAAGCGGTCAGTACCACCGTCTCGACTATCCCGCCGGGCATCCAGGGCGGCACGGTCACGCTGATCCAGAGCGTGGCCGTCGCGCGTGGGCCGATGAGAAGCTGCTCCGGGGCCACAAGTTGCGCCCAACCACGGTCGCTGTGGAGAATAAGGTTAAATGTGTCCGGGGCGTTGCCGGTGTTGAAGATGGCATGAGAGTAGGAGATTGTGCCGCCAGGGTTGACGTGTCCGCTGTAGGCAGGGGTGATGCGCACTCCTGGGTTACGCTCGATGATGGTGGTGTTGCTCACCACATCGTATATGGATGGGTTTAGTAGAGAAACGGCTGTCAGGACGGCGGTGGCGTAAGTCCCGCTGACGGCCTGTGTCGGTACGGAGATGGCTACCGGTATGGCCGTGCCCTTACCCGGCTGCAGGGAGACCTGCCTGGGGTAACTGCTCTGCCAGGTTGCTTCGCCGGCGTGGATCAGCTTGAGGGTAAGCGAGTAAGTGTCTGCCAGGTTTCCGGTGTTGGTCAGATAATGAGTGTAGGTGATCGGCTGGCCCAGGAATCCTTCCCCGAAGAGATATTTGGGAGTGAACAACAGGTCCGGGTAGACCGTCCGCTCGTCCGCGCCCAGGTCGGGGGCGTGCCCCAGGGGGCGCGCATCTCCCTCGAAGTCCTGCCCTGCCACTCCTCCCTGTCCGGCGTGCAGACAGGGGGAATCTATGCGCAACCGGTAGACCTCCTCCAGGCGCGGGTCTTGCGAGATGCTATGCGCTCCCGGTCCAGCGCTGCCCCCGTAGTCGCCGCCGCTGTTGTTCCATACGTCGTTGTAGTCCAGCACCGGCGTGGCCGCGCCAGCCACTGCGTATATTCCTCCGCCGGTGTTGCTCACCACAATGGAGTTGCTCACCACCGGCTGGCCGGCCGCAAAGTAGATGCCTCCGCCGCTACTCGCCCGATTACCGATAAAAGTAGCGTGGTAGATGCGCGGATTGCCTCCGGCTGAGGCCAATCCTCCCCCATTCCCCGTGGCCTGATTGTCGTAGAAGACGATGTTGCGGATGGTGGGGCTGGCCGGCATGGCAATGTAGAGGCCCGCGCCATCTGACGCAACACCCCCCCGGATGACAAGTTCGCCCAACGTGACCGGCGCGGTAGTGGCGATGTTTACCGCCCGCCCTTTCCTCTCCGCGTCGAGCGTGCTCACCTCTCCCGGCGCGGTCCAGTTAGTGATTGTATAGCCGCCATGGAGATACAGCGACTTCCCAACGGAGAGCGTCCCCCGGCAGTAACCTGCCACCCTTAACTCGCCGCCGGCAGGAAGGGCGTTCACCGCCTCCTGGACGTCGGTGTAGACCCGCTGTGGCGCGTCTGGCCGATCGGGTACCCAGCGCCTGACAAAGCAGGTGCCGGTGTAGTACTCGTGGGCGCCGATGTCGGCGCGCGCCCCGAAGGGACGGGCGTAGCCGTCGAAGTCGTAGGTTGTGTAGGAGACGGGATGGGCAGCCTCAATGCACGGTGAGCCACTGCGCAGCCGGAAGTTCGCAGCGGCCACGTCCACGAACTGCGGGTCGGCTGAGATGGCGCCGCTGCCCCCACCGCTGTCTCCCCCGACGTTGCCGTAGATGTCGCAGTAGTCGCAGGTGGCGTCAGGGGCGCCGTCGCCGGCCAGCGCTCCACCGCCGGTGTTGGAGATGATGGCGTTGTTCCGCAGGATGGGGGCGCGGTCTTGCTGGTGGAGGCCACCGCCGCTGGTTGCGCCGTTGGCGTAGACGGTGTTGTGCTCGATCTCCACCCGGCCGGCGGGCTGACGCACCCAGCAGGCGATGCCGCCGCCGTCGGCGGCGGCCACGTTGCCGTAGACCAGGTTGTTGCGCACCGAGATGGTGGCCACTTTGTCGGTGTCCAGGTTGACGTAGATGCCACCGCCGCGGAAGGTGCTGCTGTTGCTGTAGACCCGGTTGCCCTCCAGCACAATCTCCCCTGTGCCGGGATATCGGAGGATGGCGTGGATGCCCCCTCCCCTGGCCCTGTCGCTGCCAGGATCGGCGGCGCTGTTGGCGTAGATGAGATTGCGCCTCACGCTGATCTGATCTCCCGTGCTCCATATGTCCGTGGCGATGTAAAGCCCTCCCCCGCCTTCATCGTAGCTGACGGTGATGACCCGGTTACCGTGGACACGATTATCCTCTATCACCGTCGAGCCGCCGTAAAAGAAAACGCCACCACCCAGCACCGTTGCCGTATTGCTGTAGACCTCATTCTCCCTGAACTCAGAGTAGCCTGCTCCGAAACTTACCCCGCCGCCTTTCAGAGCGGTATTGCCGTAGACCTGGTTGTGGAGCACCGTCAGCGTGTAGCCACGGTAGATTCGGCCGTACAGGCCGCCCCCCTCGCCGCCGGCGGTGTTGTGATGGATGAGGTTGTCGGTCAGGGTCGGATTGCCACCGCTGATGTCAGTGTTAATTGCGATCCCCCCGCCGTGCCCATCGGCGCCGCCGGTCGAGTTGCCGTAGACCTGGTTATCCTCCACTATGTGGTCACCGCCTTTGAGGTAGATGCCTCCGCCGGGCAGGCCCGCCGCCGCGGTGTTGCTGTAGATGCGGTTGTGGCGGATGACGACGTAAGCAATGTCCTCGGCATAGATACCGCCCCCGCCACTGCTTGCGGCGTAGCCGTTCCGAATGTCAAACCCCTCGATGGTCACACCGCCCTGTATGTATTGAGCAATATAAATGACGCGTGCCTTTCCTTCGGCATCCAGGATGGTGCGGTTGGTCAACCAATCGGCCTCTTCCCAGTTGGTGAGCGTGTAGCCGCCGCGCAGTGTCAATGCACGGTCTATACGCACGGTCTGGGAAGTGACGCCGCTCTGCTCCACCCCCGAGCAGATGCCCGCCACCCTGACCAGGGCGCCCGGGTTGCTGTTGTTCACTGCCGTCTGGACCGAGGAATAGACGGCGCCGCTTTCCACGCGTGCGAAGCACCTGCCTGCATAGAACTCGTGTGCTCCGATATCCGGCAGCGTGCCGAAGGGGCGGGCATAGCCGTCATAGTCGTGGCCGGGATAATGGGCGGGATCGGCAGTGTCAATGCATGGAGAGCCGGCCAGCAGATGAAAGTCGGCCCTGGCGGCATCTGCGAAGCGGGGGTCTGCATGGATGTCTCCTGGCGGCACCACGATCCCAAAGCCCCCGTAGTCGCCACCGGCGTTATTCCACACGTCGTTGTACTCCGGCATGTAATTTCCCCCGCCCCGGTAGATGCCGCCACCGCTGCTGGCTACGTTCTGCACGATGACGGAGGCGCGGATGACCGGGGTGCCGATAAAGTAGATGCCACCACCGTCCACACTGGCCTGGTTGCCGTAGATAGTGTTGTACTGGACGACGGGAAAGCCTCCGGCCAGGTGGATGCCGCCACCAAGAGAGGCAGTGTTCGCGTAGATAAGGTTGTTTTCCAGCGTGGGCTTGCCTCCGGCAACGTAGATGCCGCCACCGTTGCCGGTAGCCGTATTTTCGTAGATGCGGTTGCGGTGCAGCCAGGGCGTGCCGGTACCTTCGGCGATGTAGACCCCCCCGCCGCTGATCGCATGGCCGTGGCGGATGTGGAAGCCCTCGACGATGGGGGATACGTTCGAGGCGATGTAGAGGCCCCTGTTTTGCCCTTCCCCATCTATGAAGGCAGGGGTGCTGTCCGGATTGGGCGTGTTCCAGTCCGAGGTGGAGTAGCCGCCCTGCAACCTGACCATCCTGTCGAGGATAACGACAATACCGTCGCCGTCAGTGTCCGTGTAGACGCCGGCAGCGACCTTGATCACGGTACCGGCTGCCACGCTGTTGACCGCTGCCTGGATCGAGTCGTAATCGCATGTCACACCGCCTGGCCGGCACACTGTAACCACGGCGGACGAAGTTACGGCGGCCGGTCGCCGGCTGCGAGCATGAGGTGGTGCGGACAACAGGGACGGGGCTGTAGTGGGATTTTGTGCCCCTGCGCTGCTCCTGCCCAACAACTCGAGGAAGGCTGTCACCCCGACGAGAGCCAGAAACAGAGCCAGTACCAGGCGAAAGAGTGTTCTGCCGTTCATAACGATCCTCTAGGACATTATCGGTAGCGGCAGGGGCGTAGCGACGCTATGCTCAGACCTTCGCCGCGTCAGAACCCGTGCAGGCTCTCCAGGCGTACTGTGCGTATCAGCCATGGGAAGCCGGCAAAGGTGAACATCACTAACCCGAATCCGAGCACGGCCATGGCAGCCAGTCGGAGGCCACGCCAGCGGCGCAGCGGAAAGAGATGCAGCATCATCAGGTACCACAGCCAGAGCGCCAGGCTCCAGGTCTCTTTCGGGTCCCATCCCCAGTAGCGTCCCCAGGCGTACTGTGCCCAGATGGCGCCGCTGAGGATCGCCAGCGTCAGCCAGGGGAACCCCAGTGCTGCACTGCGCTCTATCGCCTGATCCATGCCCTCCGGCAGCCTTGTTGAGCGGGCTACCAGCCGCATCGCACCCAGACCGGCCGCCACTCCGAACGCCCCATATCCAAGCGCAGCCGTAACGACGTGTATCTGAAGCCACACCGAGCGCAGCACGGGCAACAGTGGCCTTATGGTGCGCTCATCAGCAGGACGTGAAATGGCGTAGCCTGCCACCAGCAGGGCCACGCCCAGCACGAAAGCCCCTCCCCGGCGGCCGGGGCTGCCGTCGGATCGCGACCACCCGGCTTCCAGCAGCAGGTAAATGGTGAGGATGGCCCACACGAGGCACAGCGCGAACTCGTGACGATTGGTGAGCGGCCAGTGGCCTGCCTGCAGCCCACGCGTCACCAGCCCCCATGTCCAGACCGCCCAGGTAAGGCCGGCCAATCCGCTGCCCACCCATCCGGCCAGATGCCCCCGGGGGGTTGTGGGGAAGAGGAAATGCAACAGATATGCGGCCAGCGCCGGCCAGAGCAGTATATAACCGGCCTTCATCCCCCACACCATAAGCTGAGTTGCCTCTCCGACTCCCCGGTAATGGCGACGAATTCACGGTCAAATTCCCAGGCTCGCCGTTCACACTGGCCTGTCAGCAGTATCTCCTCTGCATTCACCTTTGCCTGAATCCGGGCGAGTGGGAAGTTCAGGCTCACTGTAAGCCCGACCAGCAGCAAAAATCCTGCGCAGATCACCGGCCCATAGCCGGGATCGTGTACCACGAGGAAGGTTACCCTGTACCCATCCTGACCACCCGCGTATCCGGTCAGATAGATGGTGACGGAGCGAAAGCTGAGCGGCTCGTTCAGTTTGACCGTCCCGCTGGCAACTGCTGCGCCGTCTTCCATTACTGAGACTCGTGCTTCATATCCTGCTGCGCTGCCGTCTGGATAACGTGAGATGGCGAAACCTTCCTGACGCAGCGCCAATTCGCTCCCATGTCTGATCGCGGCCGTTTCGCCCGGTCCGACGGTTACCTCTGCACGCCAGCCACACCAGGCACTTGCCAGCAGACCCACCGCCAGGAGCAGCACCGCAAGATGGGTGAGCAGTGTGGCCAGGGCAGCAGGCCGGTTGCGTTCACCGCACAGGAACAGTGTGCGGCCTTCAGCGACAGCCATGCGCACCCGGAAGCCTCGCTTTTCGAGCAAACGCTGCAAGTCCTGTCCGAAGCGGAGCAGTTGTTCCTCTTGTGACAGCAGACCGGCAGGTGGCAGGGGCAGGCTGGTGATATAAGGGGCGCTACGGGCCGCAGGTGTCGCGAGGTGAACTGGGGGGAGCAGGGCCTGTCGCCACACGGCACGCCAGCGCCCGAGCGTGCACAACAGGGTGGTCAATAACAGCAGGCCCCACGGGAGCAGGAAGACAGGTGCACGAAAGCAGTTGAAGGCATTGAGCGCTTTGAGCAGAGAGGTAAGCCTTCCGTAGCGGCCGGTCAGGCCAGCCTCCCAGCGGGCCAGCCGTGCCGGGTCGGCAAGCACCGCCTGAGGAAGCTGAGGAAAACATGAGGTCAGAGCGGTCAACAGCAGGACGATGAGCATAAGGAGGGCCGCCACCTCCAGCCTCATACTCAGATGCCATATGCGCCTGAGCCGAGTCATCGGGCTTCGTTTGATAACCGCAGCAGTGCGGTCACCAGGCCAAAGCAGCCGGTGAGCATCATGTCTCCGTAGGGAGCAGCGAAGTAGTAGCCCAGCCCATAGGCCAGGTGCCGCTGGGGGCCTGTAACGGCCACAAAGTTGAATCCCGCCCCGGGTGTGTAATCAGGGGAAATGAACGCTCCATGGCCGTTCTCCTGATAGACCTCCTCGTTGGTCAACACACCGGCCCTCAACTTCTCCACCAGTTGGGTCAGCCGTGAGGGGGTCATCAGGGCGGTGTGGTGTTCGAACAGGCCCAGGATACGCTCACCTTGCAGGAGCACCCCCAGAGTATGCTGGTTGCCTATGTTGAGGGCGATGAATCCCTCATTTGCATACCTGGCGGCGTGTTCATCGGTAAGAATTCCCCACAGCGCAGCCGGTCCGGTGTCCATTACAATGGCGTTGGGAGCGTCCTGCTGCACCGCTCGCATACGTGTGTAGCAGGGGGGTGGCTCGCGGTAGGCCAGGTCGAGCAGATTGCCGCCTCTGGCGACGAATGCCTCCCACAGTTGGAAGCGGAAACGGCGGTTGGAGCCGTCCAGACACTCCCCGTGATCCTGGACGGCTACGGCGACCGTCTCTGGCAGGCAGACATCGAAGGGCTTCAGCGCTGCTGAGAGCACCTCCAGGTCCACGTCGCGTGTGCGCAGGATCAGCAGGTCTGGATCATCCGGCGTCTCTTCGACGATGGTGTATCCCAGCGCACGTACCTGGTCGAGATTATCGCGCACGGTGAGCGCGGCACGTGGGGTGGCATAGACGGGGTAACCGGCCTGCAGATGCCTTTTTGCCGCGCTGACAATGGGGCCGCCGCCCATTAGATTGCCGCTCAGGAAGACTGGTCGTCCCTCCCGGGTGGCCTGGCGTATGCGTTGGGCCAGCACTGTGGTCCAGGACGGCAGCACCAGCTTGACGTTATTCTCCATCGGGCAGCCGGCTTCCCAGAGCAAAATGTCCTGAGTGCCGGCTCCGACATCTATCGCCAGGATACGTTTGACATCAGCCTGGTGGTGCGCAAGAGCCATTCTTTATCACCTGGACATAGCTCGTTGTCCTGAGATGGAGCTTTGCTGGGGTGCCGTCAGGGTGCTTCCCCTGGCAGGGAGCTTCGATGCACAGGATAGGTGTCAGCTTGACGGCTTGCTGTGGTTGATAGTATACCACATCCTGGCTTTTCTGGCGAGCGTGTCCCGGCTTTGTCGGGACTGACCGTACTCGCAGGACAACAGCTTCCAGTTGTCCCAAAATTGGCAGGTCGCTTTGAACCCCGGCCGCTTTGTGGTATACTTGTACCGCAAAATCCAGGCGTTAACCCCGGTAGCTTCCCGTTTGAGAGTGGCAATGGCACAGATAATACGCATACAGGATATAGCCAGTTACGAGGGGGCCGCCGTCACGATCCAGGGGTGGCTCTACAACCGCACCGATAAGGGGAAACTCCAATTCCTTCAGGTGCGCGATGGCACCGGCTTCGTGCAGTGCGTGGTCTTCAAGAAGGATGTCTCGCCGGAGGTCTTCGCGGCTGCCCAAAGCCTGACCCAGGAGTCTTCCCTGGTGGTCTCCGGCACGGTACGACAGGATGCTCGTGCTCCGGGCGTCCCTGGTGGGTATGAGATCGGCGTGACCGACTTAAAGATCGTTCAACTGGCACAGGACTACCCGATCCAGCCTAAGGAGCACGGGGTTGAGTTCCTGATGGATCATCGCCATTTGTGGGTACGCTCACAGCTCCAGTGGGCTGTGTTGCGGGTGCGTGCCACCGTCATCCGCGCCATCCGTGACTGGCTTGACAGCCACGGTTTTATCAATATGGACACCCCGATCCTGACCCCGGCTGCATGCGAGGGGACCACGACGCTTTTTGAAACAGATTATTTCGGCGAGCCGGCGTACCTGACCCAGTCCGGACAGCTCTATAATGAAGCCAATATCTACGCCTTCGGCCGCGTCTATTGTTTCGGCCCCACCTTCCGCGCCGAGAAGTCCAAAACCAGACGGCATCTGACCGAGTTCTGGATGGTTGAACCGGAGGCAGCCTTTTGCGATCTGGATCAACTGATGGAGATCGAAGAGCAATTTGTCTCCTATGTTGTCCAGACCTGCCTGCGTGAGCGGGCAAAGGAGCTGGGATTGTTGGGGCGGGACACCACCTTGCTGGAGAAGGTGGTGCCGCCGTTTCCGCGCATCTCTTACGATGAGGCGCTGGAGATCCTGAAGCGCATTCGGGAGCAGACTGAGGACGAGGAGCTGAAGGCACTCCTGGCCATCGAGTGGGGGGACGATTTTGGCTCGCCCCACGAAACCGAATTGACCAAACAATTCGACAAGCCTGTCTTTGTATACGGCTATCCTGCACGGGCCAAGGCCTTCTATATGGAGCCGTGGCCCGGGCGCCCGGAAATCTCCAAGAGCGTGGACCTGTTGGCACCCGAGGGTTACGGCGAGATCACCGGCGGTTCCGAGCGCATCTCCGACCCGGACTTGTTGCTACAGCGGCTCGATGAGTGGGGGCTTCCGCACGAAGCCTTCAAGTGGTATATTGATTTGCGTAAGTACGGGTCTGTGCCCCATGCTGGCTTCGGGTTGGGGGTGGAGCGCACCGTGACCTGGATCTGCGGTATAGACCATCTGCGGGAGACCATCCCCTTCCCGCGGATGTTAAAACGAGTATATCCATAGATAGAAGGAGGAGCGAGTGCGGACACAAACCGATCGAGAGCGAATCAGGAGGCAGACACGTAAACGTAAACTGCGCTACCTGCGCAGGCGTCTGGCTAAGGCGACCACCCAGGCCGAACGGAGGCGTTTGATCGCCAAGATTAAGCGCGTCAGTCCCACTGCGCCCGTGCCTGAGTGATACGTGCCGGGGCTGGTAGCCGTAGCTGTCAATCTGCAGCCGCCCTGTTCTGACAGGGCGGTTTTATTTTGAAGTGGAGATGATTGACTTCACTGCAAAAACTCACCGCAGAGTCGCCGAGAGCGCAGAGTTCTACATTAAGCATACGTCCCGGCGGTGAAACGACCTTTTTGCAGTGGACTCCTGTTCATTTGCCGTCTGAAGCTGGCTTACACTCTTTGTTGCGAAAGGAAAGCCAGGTCAGCAGCGAGATGACCGCTATCCCAAGCACTCCCAATGCCAGCAACTTGTATATGCGCGAGGAGACCGTTAACGCCAGCAGGCCGAACAGAGCGCAGAACCCCCAGTAGCACAGGACAACCGTCCGCTGCGATAATCCCAGGTCGAGCAGGCGGAAGTGCAGGTGACTCCGGTCGGCCTGGGTTGGTGAGCGTTTGCGCCGCAGCCGGTCACAGATCGTCCAGGCCACGTCCACCACGGGCAGCCCCATCACCAACAGCGCCGTCGCCACTCTGCCGCCGGCTATCAATCCCATGCCCCCAAGCACATACCCCAGGAAAAAGGCCCCACAGCTTCCCAAAAACACGCGTGCCGGAGCGAAATTGTAGGGCAGGAAGCCCAGGAGTGCACCCAGCAGTGCCAGAGGCAGCAACGCCACGCTGTGCTGTCCCCAGCGGTGCATGTGGATTGCCAGTACCAGGCAGAGGATGGCGCCCACTCCGGCAGCCAGCCCATCCAGTCCATCCAGCCAGTTGACCGTGTTGACCATCCCCATCACCCAAATGATTGTGAGGGGGATGTAGACGAGAGGTCCCCACACGTAGTCACTGAGCGCCACAAAGCCGATGACGGGGAGGGTGAAGCGCTCCAGCCAGAGCAGGGAGGCAAGGGCGATCAGCGCCAGGAGGAATTGGAAGGCGAACTGAGGAGCAGCCGGCAGGTCGAACCGGTCGTCAATCAGCCCAAAGATGAACGCCGCAGTTCCGCCAAGCAGCAATCCTTTCAGACGGGTGCAGTCATCCGGACTGTAACCCGCCGTCAGGAGGCCACGCCAGGCCAGCACCGCGATTGTGACGGCGCAGGCCGCAAACAGCGCCACGCCACCCAGCCGGGGCGTCTCTCTGGCGTGGGCTCTGCGACCTGCCGGCCGGTCCACGATACCGAGTTTGCGCCCCATAACTCCGGACAGGGGGGAGAGCAGGAGAGATGTTGTGAAGGGGACGAGTAGTGCGAGCAGGTAGGTCCACATGCTGACGCTGCCCAGAGTTAACCCGTGCCGAACAGCCGATCTCCTGCATCGCCAAGGCCAGGCACGATATAACCCATCTCATCCAGCCGCTCGTCTACCGCGGCCAGGTACAGCGGCACGTCGGGGTGCACGCTGGTGACACGCTGTATCCCCTCCGGGGCCGCGATCACGCCCACGAATTTAATGCGCCTGGCACCCCATTTTTTGAGGATCTCTATTGCTGCCACCGCTGAGCCGCCCGTGGCCAGCATCGGGTCGAGCACCATACACACGTCAACGGTCGGGCTGACAGGAAGCCGGCTGTAGTACTCAACCGGTTGCAGAGTTCGCTCATCGCGGAAAAGCCCAATGTGCCAGACCTCAGCGTTGGGCATCAGATTCCAGACGCCCTCTACAAGCCCAAGCCCGGCCCGCAGGATCGGCACCAGGCCGACCCGCTCACACAACCGGCGGCCGACTACCTGCCCCAGCGGGGTCGTGATCATTACTTCCTCGGTTGCCAGATCGGCCGTTGCCTCGTAGGCCAGCAGCGAGGCGATCTCGCGCATCAGTTCGCGGAATTTCTTGGGGTCGGTGCGCTGATCGCGCAGAAGGGCCATTTTATGTTGCACCAGCGGATGACGTGAAATATACACCTGTGACATAGAGTCTGCGTCCTTTGGGCCTATCCGAAGAACGTAGCCAGCGCATCCCTATGCGTCGGTATAAGCGGCATGGGATGTACGTTTTTTCGCATGAGGGCAAAAGTGACACGTGGGGCAGGCTTTCTGGCCTGCCAGCAGCCTGAAAAGGCTGCTCCACGTGCGGCTTTTGTCACAATGCGTTTTTTCGGATAGGCTCTCAAATTACGGCGGTGGAATGGAACTTAACTGTACCTGCCACGGAATTGTACCCCTAAGCCAATCACTTGTCAAAGCCTTTTTTATCTCTTATAATCGCTTTTGCAATGCATAAGCGGGTTATCTCACCGGAATCCCAGGAAGCAGAGGAAGTTGCACTGGATCGGGCGCTGCGTCCGCAGCGGCTGGCCGATCTGATCGGACAGGAGCGTGTGCGCGAGAATCTCGCCATCCTGATCCAGGCGGCCAAACAGCGCGGCGAAGCGCTCGACCATGTGCTGCTTTACGGCCCCCCTGGCCTGGGCAAAACCACCATTTCCCATATCATTGCCAATGAGATGGAAGTGCCGCTGCGCATCACCTCCGGGCCGGCCATCGAGCGGGCAGGCGACCTTGCCGCCATACTGAGCAACCTGCGCGAGAAAGAAGTGCTTTTCATTGACGAGGTGCACCGGCTGGGACGTGCTGTCGAAGAGATACTTTATCCGGCGATGGAGGACTTCGCGCTCGACTTTGTGATTGGCAAGGGGCCTGGCGCCCGCTCCATCCGTCTCAAGCTGCCCCGTTTCACCGTTGTTGGAGCCACCACCCGCCTGGCCCTGCTCACTGCTCCGTTGCGTGCCCGTTTTGGCGCCACCTTCCGCGTGGATTTCTACGATCAGGAGGCGCTGGTGACCATCGTGCGGCGTGCTGCACGGGTGCTGAACGTGGAGATAGACGAGGGAGGGGCCGTTGAGATTGCCCGGCGTGGCCGGGGTACTCCTCGCGTTGCCCTGCGGCTGCTCAGGCGCGTGCGCGACTTCGCTCAGGTGCGCGCCGGCGGTTACATTAACGCTGACGTGGCCCGCGAGGCGTTGGAAATGCTCGAGGTTGACGAATGTGGGCTGGACGATCTGGACCGCCGCGTGTTACACACGATCATCGAGAAGTTCGGAGGTGGGCCGGTAGGACTGGAGACAATCGCCGCGGCTGTCAGTGAGGAGGCCGATACAATTATGGACGTGGTGGAGCCATATCTTCTGCAACTGGGGTTTCTGGACCGCACCCCAAGGGGACGTGTGGCCACGCCACGTGCCTACGAGCATCTGGGATTACCTTACCGGCAGGTGGAGCAACCCACGCTGCTGTGAGCAATTGTGGGGCAGGTACGTGACTTGCCCTACTTCAGCATCAGCGCTACCCTGGTGAGGGCAGCCACCAGTGGGAGCAGCTCTGATTGCCAGATTACCACCACGCCGAGTCGCTCACCGTCAGGGTCCTGCCCCAGGCTCCATAATGTGACCAGCGGAGGAGTGTCATCGCCTCTGCGTGGCCATACCTCGAGCAGCAGGTCATCCGAGACACGGATGGTCTCTACCGGGCCTTCCCCCTGTAGTTTTTCCCCGGTTTGGGATATGCTTTCCTGGCTGGTCTGTGTTCCACTTCCTGCCTTCAGTGCGGCCTGTTCGAGCAGTATGTCGTAAATCTCCGCCAGTTCTGCCCTGGACAGGCTCTTGGTGCTTTCTAGAGTTAAGCGATACTTTTTCGTCTCCATCATATCCTCTCAGTATATATTAACCCGTGCGGTAACTGTGTGGGCGGTGACTGTATGGGCGAGGAATGCCCCGCCCGTACACCCTCACCGGGCCTGCGGAGGCTGCTGAACCCGGTTTGCACCTCAGAGAAGCGGGGGCCACTGAGTTTTTATGATTTCTCTGCGTTCTCTGCGCCCTGCGGTTAATTTTTGCTGTGGCGAAAATGCCATCCATTGCGTAAGTCCCGTTATTTGAGCGGCACCGGCCTGACCCCACAATCCGACTCAGGACTTCGTACTTCGGACCCAAAGCAGACGACATCGGTCTGCACACAGGTCAATCCCCACCCGGTCGCTTTTTCCTGGGCAGCACTTTGTGTGCGGTGCTGATCTGTTTTTCCTGGCCCTCCCGCGCTTCCAGAAGTGCCGGTGGTATCTCCTCTGTTGCTCTCTCCGGGGGCAGATTGGGGCCGCCAGGGCTGGGGGGCCAGTCCACATGCCAGAGGCCGTACTCGTCCCGAGACAGGCTGCTCCCCGGGGGCAGTGCTCCAAAGGCAACGCTGTCCGTGATCATGCCGGACGGATCCAACAGGCGGACCTCGTCCCCGCTATCGTCCAGGATAAGCCCCGTCTGCAGGCCGTACAGGATCAGGAATGCTCCCGGCTCAAGCGATGTCCCCTCCGGGATGTGATAAGGGGTGCTCTCACCCTCCCGGTCGTCCAGTGACCAGCCGCTCAGGTCTGCGGCGGTCGGGCCGGTGTTGTATAGCTCGATCCACTCGCTTACCCAGGTCTCGGTGATGGTGTCCGATAGCACGGTGACGGGCATGACTTCGTTGAGGCGCACACTGCTGGATACGGCCGCAGGGGTCAGGACAGGCGAGGGGGTGGAGGTGGGTGATGCTGTTGCCGTGGGCAGCAGTGGTGTTGAAGTCGCCGTCGGTGTGGGTGTGCCTGTCATGGTAGCGGTGGGAGTGGAGGTGGGTATATCGCCCTTTCTCTCCCACCAGAGTCTGACCAGCGCCCTGCCTTCCTGCTCAAAGTAGGTCACCACGATGGAGTGTGGGCCGGTGAGGGGCAGTTCAATCAGATACTCCTGCTCTCCGCTGCTGATGTGCCACTCGTCCAGCACTATGTTGCCGTCTATGTAAAGGCGTATCCCGTCATCGGCCAGAGCACGGAATCTGTATATACCCGGCTCGAAGTTTACCTGCCGGCTCCAGCGGGCCGAGAAGTTATCGGTGGGCAGTCCGGCTGCGGGCGCACCGCTTCCCCAGTCAACGAAGTGAATCTGGCGGTCGTTACGCACCAATGCCGGTTCGCCGCTCAGGTCCCGGTTCGGCCAGTACTCGCCCTTCCAGTCCGGGAACTGCGGTAAGGGGATTTGCTCCCACCAGCAGCGTACCTGGGCCATACCGGTGTGCTCATAGAATTCTACGCGCAGAGTGTGAGTGCCGCGGACCATTGGGAGATGGGCGGTGAGTTCCTCGGCGCCGCCATCGCGCCAGTCATCAAGTAGCAGTTGATCGTCAACCCATAATCTGGCACCGTCGTCAGCGCTGAGATGGAAACGATAGGTGGCCGCGTCGAAGCTGGCCGTGCGAGTCCAGCGCGCCGAGAAGTTGTCGGCCGGCAGTCCCTCCGGGGCTCCCCACATCCAATCAAAATCAATGGCCACGTCATTCCGCACCAATGTCGGGCGTCCTTCCAGCCCCCGGTTCGGGAAATATTCACCGCGCCAGTCCGGGTAAGAGGCTGGCCGTTCCCACCAGACCTGGATGAGGGCCGGTCCGCTGCGCTCGTAGTATTCCACACGCAGACTGTGGTTGCCTGCTGAGAGGTAGCGCTCTCCCCTTATCTGGCGCTGTGCGCCATCCCGCCAGTCGTCAAGCACAAGTTCGTCGTCCACATATAAACGGACTCCGTCATCCACCAGGGCGTGGAACTGGTAGCTCCCTTCGTCGAAGTATACCGTCCGTGTCCAGCGCACCGAAAAGCCATCCGCCGGGAGTGTCGCATATGGGGACTGGTCTCCCCAGTCGAAGACGATGGAGGCGTCGTTGCGCACCAGTTCCGAAGCTCCGAGCAGGTCGGGGTTGGGGAAGTATTCACCGCGCCACTGGGGGAAGTCCTCAACGCGTTCCCACCAGAAGTGAATTCTCGCCGACCCTCTGTCCTCGTAGTATTCGATGCGCAGGTCGTGATACCCGTCCAGCAGCGTTTTCTCCGCGACGTGTGTGTAAGGCGACCCACTCTGCCATCTGTCCAGGATAAGCTCTCCGTCCAGCCAGATACGCACGCCGTCGTCGCTGCGCACGGAGAAGCGGTGCAGTCCGGCCCGGAAGGGGAGGATGCGTACCCAGCGAATGGAGAAGCCATCGGCCGGGAGGCTCTCAGCCGGTGCTCCTGTGCCCCATTCAAAGTTGACGGCCGCATCGGTGCGCACCAGAACCGGCCTGCCTCTCAGGTCAGGATTGTTGTAGTACTCGCCGCGCCATCCTTCGACGGGACCAGGCGTATGAGTGGGTGTGGCAGGGGCGGGAGCGGCGCTCGTCGGGGTTGAGGGTACCGGTGTCGCCTTCTCTGTAGGGGTTGGGGTGTTTGTGGATGTCAGGTAAAGCACCAGGCTCGTCGCGTGGCCTGTGGTCAGAGATTGCGCTGTGATCTGAACATAGGGCAAGGACGTCCATTGCGGTTCTGCAGGGAACAGGAAGGGAGCAGTAAAGCGGCCATCCGCGGTTACTTTTGTGTAAGCAAGTGGTGACTGGCGCTGATCATCCGGCGGGCTGCTCATGCGCACGAGCACGGTGTCCCCGGGCTGCCAGCCACTGCCCGTGACAACTACCAGCCCGCCAGGCGCAACCACCTCAGGCGAGAGTTGAATGGAGGGGGGCGCCGTCGGCGTGGGCTGCGGGGGAGGGGACCCTCCTGTAAGCGCGTAGATGATCAGGCACACGCCGAGCACCCCGGCGCACACCAAAAAGGCTATCGTGGCGGGCCAGTTGATTTGAGCCAGATATTGCCTGTACCACCGGCGGAGACGCTCTCGCCAGTCCGGCTGTGGTGATGGTGGTGCAGTGGGTATGGTGTCGTACCCGAGTTCATCCATAGCTATTCTCTACCCCTTTTTGGTTTGCGGCTGTGTGCCAGTATGAGTAGCAGCACGCCGATACCTGTGACGATCCAGCCGGTGAGCGCGCTGCTCCCTCCTGCAGCGGGCAGGAGTATCCCTGGGGTCTCCCCCAGCGGCGAGGGCGGCGGGGTGGGGGTGACAGGCAGCACATCGAATTCGGTGATGATGTATGGCCTGGTAGCCACAGTGTCGGATATGGGAAGGCGGGCCGCGATCAGATCCCCCGCTTCCTCAGGCATGGCAGCAGGGTCTGGGGCGGTAGCTATGGCCAATCCCGTGTTGGCAATCTCTCCGTTAAGCCAGGCACGCATCAGTATGGTGACGTCCCAGCTCAACCATGTCCCCTCCGCCTGACTCAGGGAGATCGTGTATGCCGGCGTGAGGGGAAGCGTGGGTGTCAGCACAGCCGTGGGCGTGGCGACGGGGGTAGGCGTCATTACGGGGGTGGGAACGGTGAGGGGCGCTGTCACCATTTCGCATCGGACCTTCGCGACCGAGATGGGTGAAGGGAGCAGGGCCGGCCATGTGGCGGGGTCGCTCGTCCAGATGGCCTTTTCCCAAGGCTCAAGCACCCGGTAGATGCCCGCTTCCGTCTCGCCGCTGCCGGAAGCACTATCAATGTACATATGCAATGTTGCCTGCCTGATATCTGTGCCGGCAGGAAAAACGTTCATCGGGAAATGGAGATAGGTACGTGCCCATGCCACATCGCCGCCGTGGTGGCGGTGCACACCCAGGGGGAGTGTAGAGGTCGTGGTGTAGGTGGTTGAACCTTCCAGGAGCACAGAGGTGACACCTGCGTGGCGGTCAGGCCATACCTGGAGCACTCGCAGGTCGTGGGCCTGGGCGGAGGATGGTGTTAACCCGGCTGGTCTGGACAATGCGAGCGTCAAACCAACCACGAACATCACTATGCCAGCGAGCAGCTCAAGCCTCTTCATCATTTGCTGTTATGGGCGGCAACTCCTCCAGACCGGACAGTCCAAAGTATTGGAGGAACTCGAAGGTTGTGCCATAAAGGATTGGCCGTCCTGGGGTCACAGCCCGGCCTGTTTCCTCGATCAACCCGGCACTCAGCAGGGTCCGCAGAACGCTGTCGGAGCTGACGCCCCGGATGGCCTCTATTTCTGAGCGGGTGATCGGCTGGCGGTAGGCGATGATCGCCAGTGTTTCCAGCGCCGCCTGGGATAACCTGGTGCGGACTTCCAGGCCCAGAAAGCGTTCTATACTTGACGCTGCTTCAGGCGCTGTCGTTAATTGTACCCGGTTGCCGGCTCGCTGCAGGCGCAATCCACGGCCGGCATAAGCAGCCTCAAGGCGCGCCAGGGCCTCTTCCACACAGACGGGTGTGGTCTCCAGGGCCTCGGCCAGCCGCTCGATAGACACCGGCCCCTCAGCCACGAAGAGCAGGCTCTCCACCTGAGCTTCTATACTCAGAACGCCGTTATCACTTCCTTCCAACTTCGCCTGTGGTATAATCTGAGATATCCTTTGTCCTGAAAACCTGTTCTCTCTGGGAGGTGACCGTGCAAAACCGCCTTCTACTGCTTTGCACCTGTCTGGCCATTATGGTTCATCTCCTCTGTTGTTGTTCGACACTCAGGGGGCCCCGCCCTCCCTACACTGTCACCCCGTCCGGCGAGGCTATCGAGCGCCTGAGGAAACGCTGGGAACAAAGCCTTCAGGCAGGCGCGGATGGCTCAGTGTCGGTCACCATAACCGAGGAAGAGATGACCTCATTGATGGTGGAACTGCTTGCCAGGCAAGGGGACACTGTTCCATTCTCTGATCCGCAAGTGTTGTTCCGTGATGGCCGCATCGAAGTCTACGCTACAGTGACCCAGAATGGAATGCCGCCTTTACCGGGTATGGTGGCCTTCTCCGCTGCTGCTGTGGACGGAGAGGTCAGGCTCGCCGTTACAGAGGCTCAAGTCGGCCCCTTCTCGCTCCCACCAGCGGCTTTGGAGGAGGCCACACAGGCGCTGAATGATGCGCTGATGCAGGGTATACCCGAAGAAGCCGGCCACGTCACCGTCACAGCCATACAGGTCGGCGATCAGGAAATAAGCATCAGCGGTGTGCTTACCCCCTGACCACCCTCGACATTCAACTGCCCGCGGTGGAGGCAGGCGCTATGGCGTCTGCCGGCGCAGTTCACCGGCCGTGAGCGACGTCGGTTGTCAGATGTGCTGCGGGTGATGACGGCCAGCCGTCGCCGGCGCGGGGCTATTATCAGGTTTGCACGCGGGTGTGGATTCCGCGCGTCGTCCTCACCCACCGTGCCCGCCGGACCACAGTAGTGCCCGCCGGACCACAGTAGTGCCCGCCGGGTCACAAGCCGCCGGATTGTGACCCGCGTCGCACTTTGTTGTGACCAGTGCCGTACACTGGTCGTGCCCGCCGGACCACAGTAGCGCCCGCCGGATCACAATCCGGCGGCCGGCGTCCAGGAGGTTAATGCTGCTCCTCTGCACTGGGAGGTGCGGCCTGGAGGACGGGCGGCTGGGGTGCCGGTGCCCCGATCTTGTGAGGGGATGCGATATGCAGGCTGGCCTTCACGGGGCGGGCAAGCTTCAGCCCCAGGTCCTCTTCCAGTACCCGCCGTGCTGTCTCCAGAATCTCCGCCGACTTGTCCGGCACAGTGACATCCGGGACGGTCTCCACATTCACTCTGACGGCGATGCCTTTGCGCTGGCTGGAGAGATGGGTTGTGCAGCTCAGTATACCCGGCAGGGCACACAACTCATGTCGCAGCCGATCGGCCACCGATGCCATATCCAGCTCAACCTCTCCTCCTGCTGCCTTCGCAACGCGGATGGCTTTGGATGGGCGGCGCAGTTCCAGATAGATAAGGAGAGCAAGGACGATATCAATTACCAGCGCAGCAAATAAACCCACCGGCAGCAGCACATACCAGGGCATGCTCTCAAGCGAGCGTGCCAGGTTACTCGCTGTTGTGGAAAGGGCGTTCAGAGCCGGGACAGGTACGATCAGAATAAATGTGCACAGTGCGATGACGATGAGGAACAGGACAACCAATATCACACGATTCGCCGTATTCATTTTTACCCCCTGGTGATCAATTTAACTTCCCGTCGTGCAGCCGGGCTGCTGAAGCGAATCGGAAATCCTGTCGTAATCTTGTCTATGTGTTCCCTCAACTGGTTCCTCATGAAGGACTGCGCATCCTCCCTTGTGTAGAAGTGGGTGATGAGGAAGTCGAAGATGGTATTTGTCTCAGGGCTCTCAAACTCGTGCACCAGTTGATGGGCATCCTCAAGGTTTTCTATCTGTTTCAGGATGTCATTTACAGAAACCCCGAGGATCCTGCGGGCCTCCTCCACTATGCCGGGGTCTGCCTGTGCGCTTAATTGTTCAGGGGTCAGCTCGTTGCGCACTTTTTCCAGCCACAGCGCATGATCGGCCTCTTCGAGTGCATACGTTTCCCAGAATGCAGCAACCTCCTGGCAGTGAGCAAATCCGCTTGCCAGTGCGCAGTACAAATCCTGCGCGGTTCTCTCGATACTTATGGCGAGCTCGAAGAGCTCCCCCACCGTTGTTTGACACGACATAAACCCCTCCCTGGAACTGCGTGGTTTCAGGCTGTTGAACGGCCTCCTGAGGCGCTTTGTGTCAGATATTGGCCCGTGTTAACCGAGATGCCTGCAGCCCAAAAGCACGGGCGAGACCGGCCTGTCATCTGCAATCACCGCCTGAGTAGATTATACCCGAAACGACTGTTACGGCAACTCGTCTGCACAGTGCAGGACAACTGCTCGCAGTTGTCCTAAAATCCTCCGGCCCCGGGCCGGTCTCCAAACCCCACTCGACGTCGCCAAGATGGGAAGCGGGCACCATCCACAGCCTGAGGTTACCAATGAGGGGTGAGCATACCGCACATGATATTGACAAATCCGCCCAATCAGTGTATACTGAATGTATTCACCGAATATATTCAGTAAAATGGCCGCGTCCTCTGCCAGGAAGTGCCCCATGGACAAAAAGAAAACCCAACTGGTAGAGATTGTCGGAGAAGATGCCGTCGTAGAGAACCCCTACCTCGGAGCATTCTGCTCGCTGGACCACACGCTCATCCCCCCGCTGAGGTCCCACCTCCTCGTCCGGCCGAGGAACGTGGACGACGTGCAGCACATCGTCCTCTGGGCCAACGAGACACAAACTCCGCTGGTGCCGGTGAGTTCAGGCCCCCCGCACTTCCGGGGAGACACACTCCCCACTGCCCCCGAAGCGGTCATCGTGGACCTGAGCCGGATGAACCGGGTGCTGCGGGTGGACCGCCGCAACCGGCTGGTCCTGATCGAGCCAGGGGTGACGTACGGACAATTGCAATCCGAACTCCAGAAGTACGGCCTGCGGGTCATCATGCCGCTTTTGCCCCGGCAGAACAAATCGGTCCTGGCAGCCCTCCTGGAGCGGGAACCCCCCATATCCCCCCGGTACCACTGGAACATGCTGGAGCCGCTGCGCAGCCTGGAGATTGTCTGGGGCAATGGGGACAAACTCTACAGCGGGAGCGGTATCTACCGCGGGGAAACCGACGAGGACTGGCTGGAGGGGAGGGTCCCCGTATGGGGCCCCGGTCCGGGACAACTGGATTACTACCGGCTTCTCTCCGCATCCCAGGGCACGCTGGGCATCGCCACCTGGGCATCGGTGAAATGCGAAGTGCTCCCCCAGGTCCGCAAACTCTTCCTGGTCCCCGCGGCGAGGCTGGAGGACCTGCTGGATTTCACCTACAAACTTCTCCGGTTCCGCTTCGGCGACGAACTCTTCATCGTCAATAACACCGCGCTGGCGATGATCCTCGCCCGTCGGCCAGAGGGGGTCCCGACCCTGAGGGACATTCTGCCTGCCTGGGCCGTCGTCGTCGGGGTTACGGGTGGGGAATTCCTGCCCGCCGAAAGGGTACAGGCACAGGAGAGCGACATCCGGGACATCGCGCAGGAGTTCGGGCTGAGCCTGACGCCCGCAGTGCCAGGCTGCCGGGGCGGCGATTTGCTGAAGATTCTGCTGGAGCCTTCGGCAGAGCCGTACTGGAAAATCCGCTACAAGGGAGGGATGCAGGAGATTTTCTTTCTGACCCCGCTGGAACGGACGCCCGGCTTCGTCGCGACGATGCTGGCCGCGGCCAACGATCACCAGTACCCCGCCCCGGATGTCGGCATTTATCTCTAGCCGGTCCACCAGGGCGTCGGCTGTCACTGCGAGTTCATCCTCCCCTTTGATCCCAGGAACCGGGCGGAAGTAGCCCGGGCGCGGGAACTCTTCCGCGATGCCAGCGTCCGCCTGTTCCATCAGAAGGCCTACTTCTCCCGGCCGTACGGGATATGGGCCCCGATGGTCTACAATGCGGACGCTCAGGCCACCCTCGCGCTGCGCAAGGTCAAGGACATCTTTGACCCCAGCCACGTGATGAATCCAGGCAAACTGTGCTTCTGAGGAGGCGACGATGCCGCTGGAAGATTTCGCCGGGGAAGCGGACCGCTGCAGCCAGTGTTCGTACTGCAAGTGGATTCCCTTTGACCACGTAAAAAGTTGGCGCTTCGCCAAAAACTGCCCCAGCATCGCCTACCACAACTTCAACAGTTACTCCGCCCGCGGCCGGTATGCGGTAACCCGTTCCCTGCTCCGGGGACAGGTTGAGTACACGGATACCCTGCGGCGCATCATCTTTACCTGCCTGGCCTGCGGCTCCTGCGACGTGAGTTGCAAAATCTGCCGCTACAACCTGGAGCCCCTGGAAATGGTCCGCGAACTGAAGTTTCGGGCCGTGGAGGACGGGCAGGGCCTGGAGGCCCACCGGGCGGTCGTAGAGAGTTTGAACCGGGAACAGAACACGATGTCGCAGCCGAGAGCCCGGCGAGGGGACTGGGCCGACGAGCTGGATGTCCCGCGCCTTCCGAAGGACAAAGCGGAGATCGTTTTCCACGCTGGCTGCCGCTCCAGCTACGACCCACAACTTCAGGCCACCGCCCGGGCGGCGGTCACGCTGCTCCGGGACGTGGGCGTCAATGTCGGAATTATGGGGGAGCGGGAGCTGTGCTGTGGCGGACGGGTGTACGCCATGGGGTACCGGGAGGAGTTCGCCCGGTTCGCTCAGGCCAACGTCAAAGCCTGGGCCAGCGCCGGGGTGAAAATGGTCGTCACGTCCTGCGCCGACGGTTACCACGCCTTCAAGCGCCTCTACCCCCGACTGGGGCTTCAGGTGGAGGTCCTGCACACGGTGGAACTGCTGGCCCGCCTGATAGAGGACGGGAAGTTGAAGTTCCGCTCTCCGGTCCCGATGATGGTCACGTACCACGATCCCTGTCACCTGGGCCGGCAGGGAGAACCATTTGTGCCGTGGAACGGGGTGGAAAAGAAAATTTTCAACCAGATCATTGTCTATGAGCCCAAACGGCCCCGCTACAACGGGGCCTGGGGGGTGTACGACCCGCCCCGACAGGTGCTCCGGTCCATCCCTGGCCTGGAGCTGGTGGAGATGGAAAGGATTCAGGAGCACAGTTGGTGCTGCGGAGCTGGAGGGGGCGTGCGTGAGGCTTATCCGGAGTTCTCCCTCTGGACTGCCGGTGAGCGCATCGCTGAGGCGTGGGCCACCGGTGCCGAGGCGCTGGTGACGTCCTGTCCCTGGTGCGAGCGAAACTTTATGGACGCCAACGGCGCGTCGGGCGAGCCGATGCCGGTCTACGACATTGTGGACCTGGTGCAGAAGGCGATGCTGTAGCCTGTACTTCGGAGGGGAGACATGGCACTATCCAGGCACATCTACCAGGCTCTGGAAGATATCGTCGGGCCGGAGAACATCTCCGACGACCCGGCGGTGCTGGAGTCGTACCGCTATTCGCTGGCTCATACCGCCATCCACGTCGGCCCCTATTACGACACGTTCACCCCGCGGGGGCTGGCGGTCCTGCTGCCGGGAAGCACCGAAGAGGTTCAGGCCATCGTCCGCCTGTGCAACAAGTACAGGATCAAGTTCAAGGCGTCCAGCACCTTCTGGTCCGCTCAGGGGTATCCCTCGGACGACAACACGATCCAGTTGGACATGCGCCGCATGGACCGGATTCTGGAGATAGACGAGAAGAACATGTTCGCCGTCATTGAATCGGGGGTGATCGGGGCGACGTTGCAGGCGGAAGCGATGAAGCGAGGCCTGAATACCCACATTCCCGGCTCCGGGTGCAGTTGCTCACCGCTGGCCAGCGCCACTTCGTACTTCGGTTCCGGGCCAGGCAACCTGTTCGGCGGCTGGTATTACGACAACCTGCTGGGCGTGGAATGGGTCATGCCCACCGGTGAGGTCATGCGGACAGGCGCGCTGGGCTCCGGGTGCGGCTGGTTCTGCGGCGAGGGACCTGGTCCCAGCCTCCGGGGCATCTTCCGGGGCTTCACCGGCGCCAAGGGCGCGCTGGGGGTCTTCACTAAATGTGCTCTCAAACTCTTCCCCTGGCCCGGCCCAGACAAACTCCCGGTGGAGGGGCGTCCCCCGGCCTACCGGTCCCCGCTCCCGCGGGAACTCTTCCGGGCCTACACCCTGGCCTTTCCGTCGTGGAAAGCATGGGCCGACGCGGCCTATATGATCTGGGACGCGGGCATCGGCTACCTGGCCCACCGTCAATTTAATATGTTCGGCCGCGACCTGAAGTTCGCCATGGTCAAAATCCTCACCAACCCCGACGGGACCCTGAACGACCTGGAGGAACTCCTGCAGGACCCGGAGGTCCGGCGGGTCACCGGGGAGTCCGAACGAGACTTTCAGATCGTCCTGGCGGGCATGACGCCCCGGGACCTGGAGTGGCAGGAACGGGCACTGGACGAGATGCTGGCCCGGACCGGCGGCTGGAAGGTGGAGGCAATGAACGTGCCCGAGATCCACGACTGGGCACTGCTCTATCTGATCCGGCTGGGGCACAAGAACCTGAACCTGGTTTATGGCGGCGGGTACGACGGCTGTTTCGGCCTCTTCGGCGTGCCGGACTTCGGGGCGCGCCGCGTGGAGGAAGCGGCCGCGTTCAAGAAAGAGTGGGAGAATAAAGGGGCCATTGTCGCCAGCGGCGGCGACTGTATGATGGGGCCCATCGGTGGTCAGGGCGGTGGCGGCACATGCCTCTGGGAGAATTTCACCCACTTTGATCCCCACGACCGGGATTCGGTGGAGGGCACCCGCGAGTTCTTTGACGCCAGCACTGAGTTCGCGCTCCGGAAAGGATGGGGCGTCGGCATGGAGAAGTGGAATGCTGCCGCCGTCGGCCCCGACGGTCGGACGCCCTCCAAAGAGGTGCGGGATAAAATCCATCTGTCCGCACCGCAGCCGTCCATCTATAGCTATCAGGCAAAAATCCGCGAGGCGTTCAATCCCAACAATCTGGGGGATGCGTATTACGAAACTCTGGAGTAACCGCCAGTGGGATCGCGCTCCAAACCGCGCGTTTAACGCAGGGTCTCCAGAGCGCAAAGTTGCATTACTCTTTCCCGTGATAGCCGCGACCTGTGAAAGGAGGTGTGGTAGCCTGAAAACTTCCTGACCCAAAAGCCCGAGAACTATGTGTACCACCCATTATCGTGACTATTCAGGCGGTGACCGTATGGGCGGGGTATGCCTGGCCCGTACTCTCTTCGGGCCTGTGGCCGTTGGTCGGCTATCGCCGGCCGACTCTCTCACGATACGCATATTAAGGGTCTCGGCGGAGAGGCGACCCGGCGGATCGCGCCAACCGGCACGGAATGCCCGGGGAGGGCGATTTCGATCGGCCTGAATAGTTACCCACGTTATACCTTTGTAACCAGGGGGTAAGATGTCAGAGGAATTGGTAAATGCAATCGCGGATATGAGGGAAGAAGAGGCCATCCAACTGGTCCGTAACATGCTTGAACAGGGTGTCAAGCCCATGGAGATTTTAGATGCCGCCCGGCAGGCTATGGACACTATTGGTCAGCGGTACGAGCAGGGCATCTACTTCCTGCCGGAGCTGATAATGGCTGGAGAAATAATGAACCAGATTGCCGAAATCCTCAAACCCAAACTGGCCGAATCTCTGGAGATCAAGCGGCCTGGCAAGGTGCTTATGGGTACCGTCAAGGGGGATATTCATGACATCGGTAAGAATATTGTAAGCTTTATGCTGGGCGCCAACGGCTTTGAGGTTTTGGACCTGGGCGTGGACGTCCCCCCGCAGAAGTTCGTGGAGGCCGTACGGGATTTCCAGCCCCAGGTGGTGGGCCTGAGTGGCTTCCTGACCCTGGCCTTCGATGCGATGAAGGAGACCATTCAGGCACTGGAGGCAGCCGGGCTGCGGGACAAGGTGAAAGTGATGATCGGCGGCGGCTCGGTGGACGAGCATGTGCGGGCCTACACCGGCGCGGATGCCTACGGGAAAGACGCCGTGGCCGGTGTATCCCTGGCCAGGAAATGGGTCGGCGCTAAGTAACTGCCTTTCAGCAGTGCAATGGAGGTGATTAAAATGAATCCTCAGTTGTCACCTGACGAAAAGCGGGAAGCACTATGGCAGGGTAAACTCTCGCCGAAAGACCCCCAGGGGAACCCCCTTCCCTTCCAGAGTCCGGAAGCCGAGAAAAAGTACAAAGAGAGAATCCTCCGGGTCAAGGCCGCCATTGAAAGGGAGAAACTGCCGGACCGGGTCCCGGTCACCGTCTTCCCCAGCATGTTCCCCTGGAAGTACGCCGGGATGACGGTCCAGGAGGCCATGTACGATTACGAGAAGTGCGCCGCGGCCTTCAAGAAGTTCATACTGGACTTTGACCCGGATCTGCAGTGGGGCGCATATGCACCCGGTCCGGGAAGGTTCTTCGAGATTCTGGACTACAGGTTGTACTCCTGGCCGGGCCATGGGGTCGCCCCGGAGCACAGTTACCAGTGCAACGAGGGCGAGTATATGAAGCCGGAGGAGTACGATGCCCTGATCCAGGATCCCACGGGCTACTTCATCCACGTCTATCTGCCCCGGGTGTTCGGCGCGCTGGGCGGTTTCCAGATGCTCCCCTTCTTCCCCGGCATCCTGGAGATGTACGGTCTTGCCCTCAGTTTTATCCCCTTCGGCCTGCCCCCGGTTCAGGCGACGTTCCAGGCCCTCTTTGAGGCCGGTGCCGAAGCCTTAAAGTGGGTGGCGCCCATCGGTGGCGTGGATGTGGAGTTGGCCACCCTCGGGTACCCGACGCTCCTGGGCGGGTTCACCAAGGCCCCGTTTGACGTCATCGGCGATACCCTGCGGGGCACCCGGGGGATTATGCTGGATATTTACCGGCGCCCCGAGAAACTCCTCAAAGCGATGGAGGTCCTCACGCCACTGATGATCCAGATGGGGATCAACTCGGCCCAGGCGACCGGCAACCCGCTCATCTTCATCCCGCTCCACAAGGGTGCCGATGGCTTCCTCTCCGACGAGCAATTCCGGAAGTTCTACTGGCCCACTCTGCGGGAGGTCATCCTGGGCCTGATTGAGGGAGGTTGCATCCCCCTGCC
>Ga0209227_1000223_pt1 | contig 49170 bp, 42 predicted proteins | sample YNPBryantNP2012_FD_185815 | JGI IMG/M metagenome (GOLD analysis project Ga0209227, IMG submission 185815) | Anoxygenic and chlorotrophic microbial mat microbial communities from Yellowstone National Park, USA - YNP Bryant NP 2012 (SPAdes)... ...
GATTCGTCCTTCGTCATTTGCTCATTTGTCATTTGTTCATTTGCTCATTTGTCATTTGTTCATTTGCTCATTTGTCATTTGTTCATTTGCTCATTTGTCATTTGTTCATTTGCTCATTTGTCATTTGTTCATTTGCTCATTTGTCATTTGCTCATTTGTCATTTGTTCATTTGCTCATTTGTCATTTGCTCATTTGTCATTTATAATTGCGCCACATCGCTTGTGGAGGTCTAAACACCGATGCGTTTGTTAATCACTGGCGGTGCGGGCTTTATCGGCTCGCACCTGTGCGATTACTTTCTCGCGCGTGGCGATGAAGTGATCGCGATGGACAACTTTATCACTGGCAGTCCCGACAACATCGCCCACCTCAAAGATCATCCCCGCTTTACCTTCATTCGGCAGGATGTCACCGAGTATCTACGCGTGGAAGGTTACCTCGATGCGATTTTGCATTTTGCCTCGCCGGCAAGCCCCGTCTCCTACCTTGCCTATCCGATTCAAACCCTCAAAGTCGGTGCGCTCGGCACACACAAGGCGTTGGGGCTGGCGCGCGCCAAAGGCGCACGCTTTTTGCTGGCTTCCACATCCGAAGTGTACGGCGACCCGCTGGTGCATCCGCAGCGCGAAGATTACTGGGGCAACGTCAACCCGATTGGACCGCGCGGCGTGTACGACGAAGCCAAACGCTTCGCCGAAGCCATCACGCTGGCGTATCATCGCGCGCACAATGTGGACACGCGCATCGCGCGCATCTTTAACACCTACGGTCCGCGCAACGCGCTCGACGACGGTCGCGTGGTGCCGAATCTCATTGGGCAGGCATTGCGCGGCGAACCGTTGACCGTGCATGGCGACGGATCGCAAACGCGTTCCTTCTGCTACGTGAGCGATCTCGTCGAAGGCATCGCGCGCTTGCTCGAGTCGAACGAAGTGATGCCGGTCAACCTGGGGAATCCGAACGAGATGACGATTCGCGCGTTCGCCGAAAAAATCAACGCGCTGACAGGCAATCGCGCGGGCATCATCTACGTCCCACGCCCGGTGGACGATCCCAGTCGGCGATGTCCCGATATTTCCAAAGCCAAACGCATTCTCAACTGGGAACCTCGAGTCAGTCTGGACGAGGGTCTGGAAAAGACGATTGCGTATTTTAGAACGAAGATACGTTGTTAGTGCGTTAGTTGCCTAGTGCGTTAGTGCGTTAGTTGAATAGTGCGTTAGTTGAACGTACTTTACTATCGCACTACTGCACTATTGCACTCTTGCACTATCGCACCATTCCACCACCAATGCGTCTCTCGACAATTCAAACGAACAAAACCGTGTGGGGCATCGCGCTCGTGCTAGTCGCTATTGCCGGCGCGCTCATTGTGTTGCCACTGTCGGGTGCTGTCGCGCTGGTAGGTGGTGCGCTGGTCGCGCTGGCGCTGCTACGCTGGCACGAGATTGCGCTGTACATCGCCATCGTTGCCGTACCTTTCGGCTCGTGGTTTCCGATTTCGCTGGGCGTGGGTAACTTGACCGCTGTGGACCTGGCGATCGCGCTGTTGATGGCGCTGTGGCTGGCGCGGATGATAGCGCAGGAACGCCGCATCACGATTCGCTTTCCACCACTCACGGTGCCGTTCGCGCTGTTTCTGTTCGCCGCGCTCGTTTCGGTCACCGGCGCGCTCTCTTTGCAACACGCCGTCAAGGAAGTAACCAAGTGGCTTGAAATGTTCGCGGTGTATCTTTACATTGCGAACAACTTTGACCGCGCCAAGATGACGCGCGCGCTCGCCGTGACGTTTGTTGCGGGACTTGGCGAAGCCGCGATTGGAATATACCAGTTTTTCTTTCGCGCTGGTCCAAAAGGTTTTTTACTCTTTGGGACTTTTTTGCGCGCGTTCGGCACGTTCGAGCAACCGAATCCATTTGCCGGCTATCTCGCGCTCATCATCCCGGTCGCGCTGGGCATTGTGCTGGGTATGACATTTGGAGTTTCAGGTTTCAGGTTTCAAGTTGAACCTGCAAGCCGCAACCTGAAACTTGAGACGATTCTCCCCGTGCTGGCTCTGTCGTCACTCGTCACGATGCTCGCTGCCGCTGTGATGAGTTGGTCGCGCGGGGCGTGGCTGGGCATTGCGGCGGGAATGCTCGTCACACTGGTCGTGTCGAGTCGGCGCGCGCTGGTGCTGACGATTGTTGCAGCGTTCGTGCTGGCGTTCGTTGTCTTGCTCAGCAGCATCAATCTGATTCCCGACGTGATTGCCGCGCGCCTGGCAGGCATCACCGACTATTTTGGCGTGTTCGATGTGCGCGGTGTGCGCGTGGACGATGCGAACTATGCGGTAGTCGAACGGATGGCACACTGGCAGGCGGCGTGGGAGATGTGGCTGGCGCGTCCTGTGCTGGGTGTAGGAATCGGCAATTACGCGGTGACGTATCCCGCCTACGCGCTGCCGCGCTGGGACGATCCGCTGGGGCACGCGCACAATTATTTTCTCAACATCGCCGCTGAAACCGGGCTGGTGGGGCTGGGCGCGTATGTTCTCTTGTGGCTGGCTGCGTTCTGGCAAGGCTGGCGCGCGATACACGCGACCCAAGGGTTGTGGCGTGGCATCGCGGCAGGCTTGCTGGGAACACTTGTCGCGCTCTCCGTGCACAATCTGTTCGACAATCTGTTTGTGCACGGGATGGCGGTGCAGGTGGGAGTTGGACTCGGTATGATGGCAGTATTACAACACGCGGAGGACTAGTCATTGTTCAAACTCTTTGCACTCGTTTTCAACGGTAACGGTGAGCTGACACGCTTTATCAAATTTGCGATTGTGGGAACGATTGGCGCGATCGTGGACTTTGGAGTACTGAATCTGCTCGTGTTGGGTGTGGGAATGCCCAAAGAGTACGCGAACCTGATTTCTGTTTCGTGTGCCATCCTGAGCAACTTTACCTGGAATCGTTTGTGGACGTTCCCTGAATCGCGCGAACGTCCTGTGCACACCCAGTTTGGTCAATTCGCCCTGGTAAACATCATCGGTCTGGGCATCAACCAGATCGTCTTCTTGTCCACTGACGAGTTCATCTTTCAACATCTGTTTCCGCATCCGATTGACTATAATTTCGCCAAAGCAACGGCGATTGTTCTGGTGTTGTTCTGGAATTTCTTTGCCAATCGCCACTGGACGTATCGCGGCATCTAAGTAACTATGCAAAAGTTTTTTCCGCTTTGGCGTAGCACAGGATAATCAGCTATGCCCTCCATTGCGAAATAGCCCCACCCCTAGCCCCTCCCCACGCCGCATAGCGGCGTGGGGAGGGGAAAGCGAGGGAATGGGGTGTGGTCGGGCGGCTTCGCCGCCCGACCACACCTCTCCTCCCATCTCCCCTGCTCTCCCCGCTTCGCGGGGAGAGCAGGGGGCAGGGGGATGAGAGGGGTTGTTCCGTAGAGGTGAAAGATTTTTTCGTCCGTACAACGACGGCAAAATGACGAGCATCGTAACCTTCCGATGGTGGAAAAAACTTTTGCACACTTACTCAGGGCGATGGTCGAACAATGGCACAGCACCGGCGATGAGAATCGGGATTGATTTCACTTCAGCGGTTCGTGAACGCGCGGGCATCGGTCGCTATGCACGCGAACTGATTCGCGCGCTCGCGCGTCTCGATCACACGCATCGGTACGTTCTCTTTGTGCCGCGCGATGCGTATCCCGACTTGATGCCATTCGACTGGGCGCCCAATTTTTCGATTCGTCGCGCGCCGCTCACGGAACGCTACCTTGCCGCGCTGTGGCATCGCGCGCGCGTGCCTTTGCCCATCGAAACGTTTATCGGTGCGGTAGATGTCTTCTACTCGCCCGATTTTCTGTTGCCGCCGACGCGTGCCGCGCGCAAACTGGTCACCGTTCACGATCTTTCGTACGTGCGTGTGCCCGAGTGTTTTCCGACGCCGCTGTTGAACTATTTGAATCGCGCGGTGCCGCCCTCGCTGGCGCGCGCCGATGTGGTTCTGGCAGATGCTGCTAGCACCCAGCGTGATTTGATCGAGGTGTACGGCACTCCCCGCGAAAAAATCCGCGTGCTCTACTCTGGCGTCGAACCGCGCTTTTGCCCCGATGTACCTCCAGACGCGCGCACACGTGTGCAGCAATTGACGCGCGGCAAGCCTTACCTGCTTTCGGTTGGCACACTCCAGCCGCGCAAAAACTATGTGCGCCTGCTTCACGCCTTTGCACACCTCCTCTCCAGCCTCCAACCTCCAATCTCCGATCTCCAACTCGTTATCGCAGGTGGACGCGGCTGGATGTACGCAGAAATTTTCGAGACGGCAGCGCGATTGAACTTGCAGGAGCGCGTCGTGTTTGCTGAATTCGTCGCCGATGATGATCTGCCTGCGCTGTATGCCGGGGCACGGCTGTTCGTGTACCCCTCGTTGTACGAAGGCTTTGGCTTGCCGGTCATCGAGGCGATGGCGTGTGGTGTGCCGGTCGTCTGTTCCAACACCTCCTCGCTGCCCGAAGTTGCCGGCGACGCCGCGCTGTACTTTGACCCGCGCGACGTAGACGCGCTCGCGCGCACGCTTTACCGCGCCCTGACAGACCCAACCCTTTGTGCGACACTGCGCGCACGCGGCATGGCGCGGGCCAGGCAATTCACCTGGGAACAAGCCGCGCGCGAGTTGTGCGCGTATCTGACAGGCAAATAGTATGTCCTCTCACGTCTGGAATTTTCTGCACCAGCGCATTCGGCATCACATTGCCAATCTCTACAGCGTGGGGATTGGATTGTCGGGCGTCGTCACGTTGATTGCTCTGACCCACTGGGACGCACTCTTTGCCCAGTCGGCTTCGCTGGTGTTTTTCATCGCACTCTCGTTCATCCTCAAGCGCGCGGGCTTTCACGCCTTGCCAGAAATGACACACTCCCTCGTGGGCATCGTTGACCTTGCGGCTGTACTGATTTTCGGTCCGGTGCTGGGCGCGTGGGTCGCGGCAATCAGCGGATTCCTCTACCTGTTCCTCAATGCTGTCCGTCGCGAGAAACACGATCTGGAATCAGTCGTCGAGATGCCTTTGTTCAACGCAGGGCTGAAAATCGGGATGGCGTATGCCAGCACTTATCTCTACACCGCGTTGGGCGGTACGTTTCCACCTCGTCAAGTTACTCTGGACATCGTTCCACCTTTGCTGGGTGCTGCTCTCGCGTGGTTCATTCTGGACAATCTCGGTTGGGCACTCGTCGAATTTTTTCATGGCGGCATCGCGGCGCTGCAAAACTTTGTGCAACGTACCCTGCGCTATGCGGTGCTGATGGAACTCTTGCCCCTTCCATTTTCGATTGTTATCGCCGTGACGTACACGGAACAGGATGCGGGTCTCTTTTTGCTGATTGCGGCAGGCTTGGTCGGCACAGCGATTGTTGTCCAGCGCTTTGCCGATACTCGCGCGCGTCTGGAACGTCGCAGCAACGATTTGACCGCGCTCAACGAATTTGCACGCGCAGTGGCTCAGGCAACGTTCGATACGCACCAGGTCATTGACCTGCTGTACGAGTACGCGCGACGCATTGCACCTGCAGACGTGTACCGCATCGAATTGTTCGACCCTCCCAACACGTCGCACTCGGCGCGCTTAGTGTTGCAAGCCACACCCCACACCGTCCAGCATCTCGACGAGACGCAATCCAGTTCGCTGCTATACGATTATTTTCAGACGCATCGCGAACCGATTCGCGCGATAGACGTTGCACGCGCCTTTGTCTATCCAATGGAAGCCATTGCCATCGTGCGTGCGATCAGTCAGCACGTTCCGACGACACGCAGCCTGCTGATTGTTCCCCTGTGGGCAGGAGACGAACTACTCGGTACGCTGGCGCTCTTTAGCGAACGCCCGCGCGCGTTCTTTGCGATTCACGCGCACAATCTCACCTCCATCTGCGCGCAAGCCGCAGTCACGATTCAAAACGCGCGACTCTATGCCACCGAACGCCAGCGCGCGGCACAACTGGCAATCGTTAGCGAGGTCAGTCGTCAGGTGGCTGCCCTGCTCGATCTCGATGAACTCTTGCCACGCATTGTGCATCTCATTCGCGATCGTTTTGGATACTCTCATGTGCATCTCTTCACCGTAGATGCTGAGCAACGTCGCGTGGTCTTTCGCGCCAGCACTCATCCACGCGGCGAGGACTGGCGCGCGCGCAACATCGGCTATCGCATCGGTCTGGAAGGATTGGTGGGCTGGGTCGCCGCGACCGGCAAGCCGGTACTCGTGAACGATGTGAGCCAGGAACCACGTTTTGCGCCCTACCCCGATAAAGCCGTTGACGAGACGCAATCCGAAATCGTTGTTCCTCTCACTATCGGTGACGAGGTGATCGGCGTTCTGGATGTGGAAAGTGATCGGCGCAATGCGTTCACCGAAGATGACTTGTTCATTCTGAAAACACTGGCGGCTCAGGTCGCGATTGCGATCGAAGATGCGCGTCTGTACAACTTGCAAAAAGAAGAAGCGTACTATCTGAACGCCCTGCTGCAGGTCGCGCAAAACCTTTCGGCGACGATGGACCTGGACGAAGCGTTAGAAACGATTGTGCGCATCACGCCACTCCTCGTGGGTGTGGCGCGTTGCGCCATCTTTCTCTACGATGCGCCCACGCGTGCTTTTGTGCCTGCCAAAGCGTACGGACTGACGCGCGCGCTGCAAGCCGAATTTCAACGTCTGCATTTTCCCGCCGATGACGCCGGGATGTTTGGCACGCTGTTGCGTGAGCAGTCACCTCTCGTGATTGACGACACTCGGCACAGCGATTGGCGCGAAATCCGGTCGCTGCAACAGTTCGGGGCGCGTTCATCGCTCATCGCCCCGCTGGTCACGCGCGGCGAAGTGATTGGCGCGCTATGGGTGGATCAGGGCGAACGTCCATTGCGCTTTAGCACGCGCGAAATTCAAGTGGTGATGGCGATAGCCAGTCAAGCCGCCATTGCCATCGAAGGAGTGCGTCTGGCGCGCGAGGCAGAAGACAAACGTCGCATCGAGTACGAACTGGGATTGGCGCGTCAGATTCAAACAAGTTTCCTCCCCGAAAAATGTCCTGTCATCGCGGGGTACGCGGTGCATTCGATGTGGCAAACGGCGCGCGAGGTGAGCGGTGATTTTTACGATTTTGTACTCCTCCCCGGCGGCCGCGTGGCATTCACCATCGCTGATGTTTCGGACAAGGGCATCGCCGCCGCGATGTTTATGGCACTGGCGCGCACCATCTTGCGTACGATGACGATTGGCAAACCGACGCCGCGCGAAACCATCGAGCGCGCCAACGACATCATCCTCGCCGATGCGCGTTCCGATATGTTCGTCACCGTCTTTCACGGCGTTCTCGATCCTCACACCCATCGTTTCACCTACGTCAACGCCGGGCACAATCCGCCCTTGCTCTATCGCGCCGCGCGCAAAGAAGTGATGACAGTGAAAGGACATGGCATTGCGCTGGGAGTGATGCCGGACATTGCCATCGAAGAACACACTCTGGATTTTGAACCCGGCGATCTCTTGCTGATGTACACCGACGGCGTGACCGATGCAATCAACGCGCAGGAGGAAGAATTTGGTACAGAACGTCTCGCCGATCTGGTGAGCGCGCACGCGCATCAAACGCCCGCCGAACTCATCGCCGAAATTACGCGCGCCGTCACCGACTTTGCCGGCGAAGGCATCCACTTTGACGATGTGACCATGGTCGCGCTCAAACGTGATACGGACTAGACGCGTTCTCTTGATGGAGGCAAAACAAAAACTCAGGGGGAGGAGGAGCCCTGAGTTTTTGTGAGGGAGAAGTTGAGCGCTGCTCTTGGCGCTTACTTCATCTATATTTTATGCAATCCCGGCAATTTTGTCAGTAGTACTTTTCGGTTAGACCAATAGTACCGACTCGCTACTTGCCCACCTGAATACTCAACGACAATGCTCCGCGTCTTTCTCCGTTTCGTCTTTCATCTTTTCTATAATCCCTTTGCCTTCACCTACGATTGGGTGAGCGCGTTCGTTTCGCGCGGCAAGTGGCGCGCGTGGACACACGCCGCCCTGCCTCATCTCACTGGAACGCGCGTGCTGGAAATACCTTCGGGCACCGGCAACCTGTTGCTCGATTTGCGCGCCGCAGGCTATGCTGCCGTAGGCGTGGATTTATCCGCCGCGATGTTGAACATCACGCGTGCCAAGTTTCGCCGTCAACGTACGAGCGCGCCGCTGGTGCGCGCACGCGTACAGGCATTACCTTTTGGCGATGCGACCTTCGACTCGGTGACGATGACCTTTCCGCCGGGCTTTGCGCACGATCCGCGCGCCTTCGCCGAACTGGCGCGTGTCCTCAAGGACGGCGGGCGTTTAATCTGGGTGGATGCCGCGCGCTTGTTACCGCGCGATGCATGGAGTCGCGCACTCAATTGGGCGTTGAACCTGGTGGGCGGTAGTGGAATCGCTTTTGAAACATTCGCGCGCGCGATGCTCGCAGACACGATTTGGCAGGTGGAGGTGAAACGCGTGACCGACGAGGCAAGCATCGTGAGCGTTGTGATTGCGACCCGGCGAGGGACAAAATGAAGGTGGCGATTATCACCAATGGTCAAATGCAGTATCATTCACGGCTGGAGACGCTGTGGCGCGCGGCAGACTGGCGCATCGCCGCGAATGGCGGCGCGGTGAATGCACGACGTCATTTTGCGCGCGCACCAGAGGTTCTCATCGGCGATCTCGATTCGCTCGATGCCGACACGCGCGCGTGGTGCGCGGCGCATCGCGTCGAGATGATTCAGCACCCGCGCGAAAAAGACCAGACCGATTTAGAACTTGCCCTCGATCTTGCCCTGACGCGCGGCGCCACCGAAATCACGCTACTGGGCGCGCTCGGTGGACGTTTCGACCAGATGCTCGCCAACGTGTTCTTGCTTGTCAAAGCCGCGCAGGCGCGCGTGCTCGCGCGCATCGCTGAGATAGATTTCGACGCGTGGGTGGTGTGGGAACACCTCGCCATCGCAGGACGCATCGGCGAGATAGTTTCACTGATTCCGCTGACCGAGCGCGTGGAGGGCATCGCCACGCGTGGTTTGCGCTATCCGCTGCGCAACGAGACGCTGTACCTCGCGGCGGCGCGCGGCGTCAGCAATGAGTTGATTGCGGAACGCGCGGAGGTGACCTTGACGCGTGGTGTGTTGCTCATCGTGCATTTGACGCGCGCGTGAAATTGTGCTAAATTCGCGATGCCAAACTGAATAGCGTACGTGGGGAGCTCGATCAAGTCGGGCTGAGAGGGTGGACGGATTCCACCGACCCATTGAACCTGATCTGGGTAATGCCAGCGCAGGGACGTTCAAAAGTCGTTCGCGACCGCTCCTGGATCAGGAGCGGTTTTTTGTTCAATCCATAATCTCACAAAGGAGGGTCTATGCTCAAACGTGTTGTGTTCGTTCTGGTGGTGCTCAGTGTGCTGAGCGCATGCGCGCCGGCACCGACGGCTACACCGGTACCTACCGCTACTACTGCGCCGACGGTTAGACCTGCACCCACCGCTACTAGCGCGCCTACGGCTACGCGCGCGCCTACGGCTACACCTGCTCCCACAGCCACGCCCGCTCCGACAGCAACGCCGGCAGGTCCGCGCGAGGTGGTCATTATGACCCACGACTCGTTCGCGGCGACGGAGAGCGTTATCAAAGAATTCGAGAGCGCGAATAACGCCAGAGTGAAAATCCTGAAATCGGGTGACGCGGGTTCTGCCTTGAACAAAGCAATTCTCGCCAAAGCCAGCCCGCTCGCCGATGTGTTCTATGGCGTGGACAATACGTTCCTCTCGCGCGCGCTCAAAGAAGGCATCTTTGAGGCGTACAAACCGGCGCGCGCGAGTCAAATCCCCGGCGAGTTCGTTCTCGATACCGAATGGCGCGCCACGCCGATTGACTACGGCGATGTGTGTCTCAACTACGATCGCGCCTACTTTGCCAAAAAGAACCTACCGCCACCCCAAACACTTGACGATTTAATCAAACCGGCGTACAAAGGGTTAACCGTCGTCGAGAATCCCGCCACCTCGTCACCAGGTCTTGCCTTCCTGCTGGCAACCGTAGGCTACTTTGGCAAAGACAAGTATCTCGATTTCTGGAAGGCGCTGCGCGCGAACGATCTCCTCGTCACCGAAGGGTGGAGTGATGCGTACTACGCCAAGTCCACTTGGGGTGGCAAAGGTGGAGATCGCCCCATCGTGGTCAGTTATGCCACCAGCCCTGCCGCCGAAGTGTATTTCTCGCAAGGCAAACTGACCGAGCCACCGACCGGCAACGTGCTGGGTGATGGCGCGTGTTTCCGCCAAATCGAGTTTATCGGCGTGCTCAAAGGAGCAAAGAATCCCGACCTTGCGCGCAAGTTTGTGGATTTTATGCTCTCGACCAAATTCCAGGAAGACATTCCACTCCAGATGTTTGTCTTTCCTGTGATGCCGGACGCCAAGTTGCCGGACTTTTACAAATTTGCGCAGATTCCCAAGAAACCCGCGTTTGTCTCGGCAGCCGACATTGACGCCAATCGTGAAGCGTGGATCAAAGCGTGGACCGAGGTGGTGTTGCGTTAGTATGCTTGAACGTGTGGCGGGTGGCAAGTCCCCCGCCACACACTTTGAAAGATAACGAAGGATGGTAACTACTCACCCTGGGTCATTGCGAGGAGACGTTTTGTGCCGACGAAGCAATCTCCACACTGCGAATTTGGGGATTGCTTCGCAAAAAACGCTCGCAATGACAGGGTGGCTGAGTAGATAAGAAGAATGAAATATTTTTTGTTTACGTTGCCGATTGCCTTTTTGACGGCGTTCTACTTTTACCCGCTCGGCGCGATCCTGCAGACAAGTTTCGCCGGCGAGAATGCGCGCGCTGTCGGCGAAGTCTTCAGCGATCCGTACTATGCGCGCGTGCTTGCCTTCACTATCGGACAGGCGGCACTCTCGACGCTCCTCACGGTGCTGGCAGCGTTGCCCGCCGCTTTTATTTTTGCGCGGTACGATTTTCGCGGCGCGACACTAGTGCGCGCCGTGACCACGATTCCGTTCGTGATGCCCACGATTGTCGTGGCGACCGCTTTCAGCACACTGCTTGGTCCGCGCGGCAGTATCAATCTGGCATTGATGCAACTGTTCCATCTCGACCAGCCACCGATTCGCATTATGCACACCCTCACGATGATTCTGCTGGCGCATATTTTTTACAATTTCACCGTTGTGCTTCGCATCGTGGGGGGATTCTGGAGTAACCTCGATCCACAACTCGAACAGGCAGCACGCGTGCTGGGGGCAAGTCGCCTGCGCGCGTTCTGGCACATCACCCTGCCACTCCTTACACCCGCCCTCCTTGCCGCCGCGCTCCTCGTCTTCATTTTCGATTTCACCTCGTTTGGCGTCATTCTCATTCTGGGCGGCGCGCGCCTCGCCACCCTCGAAGTCGAAATCTATCGGCAAACCGTCAACTTGTTCAACTTGCCGATTGCCGCGACACTTTCCCTGATTCAACTCGCGTGCACGCTGGTATTGACCCTGATGTACACGCGCCTGCAAACGCGTCTGGCACGTCCCTTGCGTTTGCGTCCACAAGCGATGGTGCGTCGCAAGTTATCCAGCGCGCGCGAAAAAATTCTGGTGACGCTCTACCTTGCCGCAATGATGCTTTTTTTGATGACACCACTCGTCTCGATCGTCGCGGCATCGCTGGAAGACGGCGGGAGTTATTACGCGGAACTGTTCATCAATCGTCGCGACTCGATTATGTTCGTCCCACCGATTGAGGCAGTTCGCAATTCGCTCTTCTTCGCGGCGGCAACCACCGTGCTGGCAGTGACGCTGGGCTTGATTGCGGCGTATTCCATCGAGAGTCGGGACAAGCGCGTGCCCGCGTTCGTTCGCCTGCTGGACGCGGTCTATATGCTACCGCTGGGCACATCGGCGGTGACGCTGGGGTTTGGTTTTATCCTCGCACTGGGGAGTTTGCGCGCGAGCATCGCGCTGGTGGTGATTGCTCATTCGCTCATCGCGTTTCCCTTCGTTGTGCGCGCGATTCTGCCGATTTTGCGCAGCATCGCGCCGCGTCTGCGCGAAGCCGCCCAGATGCTGGGTGCGTCCCCACATCAAGTCTGGCGTGAGATTGATTTGCCGATTCTGACGCGCGCGGTGCTGGTCGGCGCGGTCTTTGCGTTCACGATTTCGATGGGCGAATTCGGTGCGACGATGCTTGTGGCGCGTCCCGACCTGCCGACGATTCCTCTCGCCATCTATCGCGTGATTGGACAGCCGGGGCTTGCCAACTTTGGTCAGGCGCTTGCCCTCTCAACGATTCTGATGCTCGTCAGCGCGCTGGGGATTCTCGCCGTCGAACGTTTGCGCGTGGGGGAAGCAGAATTTTAAGTGGAGACACGATGCTCGAACTGGTAAACATCACCAAGCAGTACGCGGGTGCACCTTTGTTGCACGACATTTCGCTAACAATTCACGCTGGCGAAATTGTATCGCTCCTGGGACCCAGCGGCAGCGGCAAGACGACGCTGCTGCGCATCATCGCGGGGCTGGAGCAACCGGAACGAGGGGAAGTGATTTTCGAGGGGCGCAATCTGCGCGGTGTGCCACCGCATCAGCGCGGGATGGGACTGATGTTCCAGGACCTTGCCCTCTTTCCTCACAAGAACGTTTTTGAGAACGTGGCGTTTGGACTGCGAATGCAAGGCATACCACGCGCCGAAATTCGCGCGCGCGTGCTGGAGACGCTGGAACTGGTGGGCTTGGCATCGCTGGCACAGCGCGATGTGAACAACCTTTCGGGCGGGGAACAACAGCGCGTCGCGCTAGCGCGCGCGCTGGCGCCGCGCCCGCGGCTACTGATGTTCGACGAACCGCTGGGTGCACTGGATCGTCTGCTGCGGGAGCAATTGGTCACCGAACTGCGCGCCATCTTGAAACGAATCGGTATGACCGCGCTGTACGTCACACACGATCAGGACGAAGCGTTTGTGATTGCGGATCGCGTGGCGATTTTGCACGCGACGCGTATCGTGCAGATGGGCACGCCGGCGGAGATTTATCACGCTCCTGCCAACACCTTCGTTGCTCAATTCCTCGGCTTGACAAATCTGTTTCCGGCGCAGATACGCGGTGATGGACAAGTGGTGACCGAGTTAGGGGAATTTCGATACGCATCCGCGTCGCCTCCCGGCGATATCCCGCTGTATGCGTTGATTCGCCCCGAGCGCGTGCGCGTCGGCACGACGGGGATTGCGGCGCGGGTCGAAGAGTGCGTATTTCGCGCGGGCAAGTATCGCGTGCGCGCAGCGACCGAGCGCGGCGCGCACGTGACCATCGAAACAGAAGACGCGCTGGCAATCGGCGCAATGATTCACCTGCACGTCGAAGGGGTTGAGTTGATTCAAGCCAGCGGGATGTAAAAAACCAGGTTTCTTGCCGAAACCTGGTTTTTCATTATTTGCCGTTGCTCAGAAAATAGTCCAGCCAGTAGGCAAAATCAGCAACCGAAAAACTGCCGCGCACGCGAATGCGTTGCAACTCGTACGGTTTATCCGCCGATTGTTTCGCGCCCTGCGGTTCCGTCGTCACCGCCGCCAGATACCCCGAGGCACGCAGCACCTCGATGGTCGTCGTATCGTATTTGCCCGCCGGGTAAGAAAACGATTTCACCGGCGTACCGATTCGCGATTCGATCATCAGTTTGGAGCCGGCGATCTCGCTGGCTTGAAACGCACGCGGTTTGTCTTTGAGTTCGGGATGGGTGACGCTGTGTGAGCCAATCTCCATCCGCTCGATCGCCATCTCCTCCAGTTGATCCCAGGTCATATAGCCGGGCTTAAAATCGTCAATCGCCTGCGCGATGACAAAAAAGGTGGCAACAAAATTGTACTTTTTGAGAATCGGAAACGCGTTTTGATAGTTATCCAGATAGCCATCGTCAAATGTGATGACAATCGGTTTGAGAGGTAACGGCTTGCCGTTCCTCAGAAACTCCGCCACGTCCACCAGACGCACGGCATGATAACCTTCCTGAGCAAGGTATTTCATCTGCGCCTCGAAATTTGCCGGCGTGACAGACAAATCAAGACGATACTTGTCGGCGTCAGGCGGAGGGACACTGACATAGTGGTACATCAAAATCGGCACACGCACCAGACGTTGTGATGGATCGCGCGTCAACATCGGCGTGAGTAGAGGCGTGGGGGTAGGCAATGAGGTGGGCGTGAAGGTCGGCGTAGGGGTAGGCGTATCCGTGGGGGTGGGAGTCAAAGTGGGTGTGGCAGTTTTCGTCGCTGTGGGTGTAGGCGACGACAGAAAAGCACCCGCAATGTTGACGACAACGGGAGGTTTAAGTGGTACCGCCACAATCCCCAGCCCCAAAATCACAAAGCCCATTGTAAAGGGCAAGAGAATGAACCAGTGCTTGGAATTCATTGCGTCGCTAGTATAACACAATCCTGATGATTTGCCAAGATGGGAAATGGCGATGGCAGGGCGTGTGCAAAGTTGGGCACAGGCGGTTGAAACCGCTGCAACAACTACCCGAAGCCGCCTTGCGGCGGCTAGAATTCAGCCTGCGGAGGCAGGCTTGGGGTGTTGGTTGCTGCGACTTGAGTCGCCCGACGGCTTGTCAGGTGACTTTGCACATGCCCTGTGACAATAGCGTATGACTGACGGCCATACCACAACCTCCTGAAAAAGGGAGTGCCGCTTTTGATCCGCGCTGATGCAAAAGCGGCACCTCACCACATTGGATTGGCCCTTCCGTTGACGCCCCCTCGGAAAAGACCAATCCTATCGAAAAGGAGGAGAAGAAGGGTGACCGTTGCGCAAACAAAAAACCACAGGGATAGACTGTGGTTTTTTACGCGCGCCGATCTGCGCCACAGACCTGTCCCCTTCAATGCCGACGAAGTTAGCTGACGGGTTAGAGCTGAAGGATGCTCTTCTCGCCTGGCGAGATTCACCCCTCGAGTGGTTCCTCCGTTCCCTCGGGCTTCGAGGGATTAGGCAGACACGTGTTTAATTTTCGATAGATTTATACCACAATATTGCATAATTGTCAAATTCGATTCAATGCGAAGCAAAAGTTTGCCAGGAATCAATGTCCAGAGTATAATGCTTGTGCTGTATGGAAAGGAGTTGATGGGTTGGAACAAAAACGTGTACTGACTATCGGCATTGTTCTAGTCATTGCTCTCACCCTGCTTGCCTGCAATATGGATACTTTGACCGCGCTCGTCGGGCCAACGACGACACCGACGCCCACGCGTACTCCGCGCCCGACCTTCACTCCACGCCCGAGTGCAACCCCCGAAGCCTCACCCACGCCTGAAGCTACAGCCACTGCGGCTGCTTCACCGACATCACGCGCGGCGGTTACCGTTCGCCCGGCAACCAAAGCCCCCACGGCACCCGCGCCAACCCGATCGCCATTTATCTGGCGCCGCGGTGACAATCTGGATAAGCAAGGGATGTGCCCCGCCGGTCCCGGCACCTTTGAGGTCAAAGGACGCATCTATTCCAACGCGCTCAAAGCCTACGTAGGCGGAGTTCACATCATTGCCCTTGACAGCAGCGGCAAAGTCATCGCGCAGATGGACTCTCTCTACCCCGAACAAATGAACCCTGAGTGGGGCGTGAATTGCCGCGAAGCCAAAAATCTCTTCAGTTATCAACTGGATGTCTCCGCAGGGCGCAGTAGCCAGCCGATCATCGTCCGCATTGTCCGTTCGGCAACGGATCTCACGCCGATTTCTCCGGACGTCGCCATTCAATTTGGTCCCGAAGGCGGACGCTACTATCTCGATTGGGTTTCACCGTAAACCGCGCGCGTGCTTTCGGGCAACGCTATGAAACGTTCCCACACGATTTTGCTTCTCACCGCGATCATCCTGGGTGGGTTCAGCCTCCGCGTCTTTGCGCTCGATGTCCAACCGCTCTGGTGGGACGAAGGCTATAGCCTCTTCTTTGCGACGCGCGATCTGGTGACGATGCTCGAGCGTACTGCCATTGACATTCACCCACCCCTCTACTATGCGCTCTTGCACGTGTGGTTGAATGCAATGGGCAAAGACGCCAACGCAGCGCGCCTGTTTTCCGTCCTTGTCGGCACAGCAACGATACCATTGCTCTTTGCCTTCGCGCGCGCTCTCTTTTCCACGCGTGTCGCGCTGACCACTGCGCTTGTGCTTGCCCTCGCGCCATTTGCCATCTACTATTCGCAAGAAGTGCGGATGTACGGACTGGTCACGCTCCTTGCCCTCGCCTCGTGGTACCTCTTTGTCCGCTTGCTGGACGCGACGCCGGGCAAACCGAGGACTGCCCTGCTGGCGATGTTGTACATCGTAACAACCACCGCCGCGCTGTACACGCAGTACTATGCCGCGTTCATCCTTGTCGCGCAAATCGTTGTTGTGATGTTACACCGCTGGCAAAACCGACGCGCGACGACTGCCGATCATCGAAGCACACCAATTGTCTATTGGCTCGCGGCGTGGAGTGCAATCGCCCTGCTCTATCTCCCCTGGATTGTTTACGCCGGACCCAAACTGTATTCTTATGTAACCGCCAAAGTCGCCATCGAAAAATACGCGCCGCTCGATCCCTTCACCTTTCTCGCGCAACATCTCGTTGCTTTATCCATCGGACACGTGACGGCGTTGACCTGGCTGGCGTGGGCAAGCGTTGTGATGTTGGGGTTGGTAGTAGTAGCAGGTAGACAAGGAACAGGTAAACAGACTACCTGCCTACTTACCTACCTTGCCGTTCCGCTCGCGCTCGGCTATCTGGTCAACCTGGTCTATCCGTTTCATCCGATTCGCAGTGAACGCTTGCTCCTGTTCGTTGCGCCGGCGTTTTGTCTTCTTGTGGCACTGGGTATTCACGCGCTCTGGAATCGTCGCGCCTGGTATGGTAGGTTTGCCCTCCTTATCGTCACAACAATTTCCGCGCTCTCGCTCGCCGATTTTTATAACGTCGCGCGCTATCCGCAGGACGACTATCGCCCGCTCATCGCCGAGATGCAAACGCTGGCACAAACCAACGATGTGTTTCTGGCGATCTACCCCTGGCAAATCGGTTATCTGGAAGCGTACTACACCGGCGCGCCCTTGCGCATCATCGAAACACCCAGCGATGTGTGGATCAAAAATTCCGCGCAGATGCACCGCGCGCTCGATACTCTCACCGAGCAACGCGCGCGCCTCTGGCTTCCCGCGCTGCAAACGCAGGGGCGCATTCTGGAAGACGCGCTCGATGCGTATTTGCGCGAGCACGCCTACTCGATTCTCGATCAATGGTATGGCACGACGCGACTCGAACTGTTCGCGTTTGCTGACGATCCGCCCCTGCCACGCGCGCCGCGTCACATCGTCTTCGAGGCTGCATCGCTCAACGATACAAGTGTCGCGCGCGAGCCACTCATCGCCGGTCAAGACATCGTACGTATTCGATTCGTTGGAAACGCGCGCGAACCGGTCACCGCGAGTTTTCGTCTGCTTGATGCAAACGGCACAGTGTGGGCACAAAGTGATTGCGAGATTGCACGCGCGTTACAACGCATCGGTCTGGCGATTCCATTGGGCACACCACCCGGCGAGTACGCCTTGCGCGTGACCGCTTATCGCACCGGCGATCCCAAGCCGTTGCGCGTCGCCGATTCGGAACAGACGAGTGTCTTGCTCGCGACGATTGAAGTGCGCGCGCCCACACAACCGAACCTTGCCGCGTTGCCGCATCGCACACAGATTGAGTTTGAAAATGGCGTGCGTCTGGTTGGTTACGATGTGCCCACGCGCGTGCAACCCGGCGTCGCGACGCCGCTCACCCTGTTCTGGCAAACGACGCGCGAACTCGAGCGCGACTATCTCGTTCAACTCCAGGTGCACGACGCGCGCGGCAATGTTTTTGCAACCACCCAGAACGCACCCACGCGCGGCATCTACCCGACGACGCGCTGGCAGAGCGGCGAACTCGTGCGCGATCCGCAAACACTTTTCCTGCGCGGCAACACTCCCGATGGCAACTATCGTCTCGTTGTGGCGTGGCTCGATCCCACCACCAACACGATGACGCGTGCGCGCGAAATCGGAACAGTTGCAGTGCGCGGACGAACACGCTATTTTGGCGCGCCGACGCCCACTCATCACTTGAATGCGCAACTCGGTGAAATCGCGCGGCTAGTGGGCTATGATGTGTCCACTGACGCACACATGTTGCGCCTTGTGTTGTACTGGCACGCGCTTGCGTCTACCGATACCTCGTACACCGTCTTTGTGCACGTGACAGATGCGAGTGGCACATTGCGCGCGCAGGGTGACCAGATTCCCGGCGCTGGCGCGTACCCAACAACCACCTGGCTCAAGGGCGAGTATCTGGTAGACGCGTACGACATCACCCTGCCGCGCGATCTCGATGCGTACACGATTCGCGTGGGGATGTACGATGCTACGACCGGCGCGCGCTTACCCGTGTTCGATGCGAACGGTCAACCCCTCGGCGATTACGTTCAATTGAAATAAAAAAACGTGATGCGTGTGCGTATTGCGTATGCCATACCTCACGCATCATGTCTCACGTTTCACAACGCCTCGACCACTGCCGCGATTCCCTGTCCCCCACCGATGCACATCGAAGCAATGCCATAGCGTTTGCCGCGACGACGCAATTCGTACAGCAAACGAAGCGTGAGCCACGCGCCCGTCGCGCCCAGTGGATGACCAATCGCGATGGCGCCACCGTTCACATTGAACTTGTCCATCGGAATCTGCAACTCTTTGACGCACGCGAGCACCTGGGCGGCAAACGCCTCGTTGATTTCGATGAGGTCCATTTCATCGAGCGTGAGTCCCGCGCGCTCCAGCGCGATGCGAATCGCCGGCACCGGACCGATGCCCATAATGCGCGGGTCAACGCCTGCCACACCCCACGACACCAATCGCCCCAGCGGTTTCAAACCGCGCGCACGCGCCTGCTCCATCGTTGTGAGAACCACTGCCGCCGCGCCATCCACAATGCCCGAAGCATTGCCTGCAGTGACCGTGCCATCTTTTTTGAATCGCGCTGGCAATCTGGCAAGTCCTTCCAGCGTCGTATCGGGTCGCATATGTTCGTCTTTAGCGAACGGCGTGACGTTGCCTTTGCGATCCTTGACCATCACCGGCACGATTTCCTGTTGTGGCAAGCCAGCGTCCCACGCTTGTTTCGCGAGTTGTTGATCGCGTAACGCGAACCGATCTTGTTCCTCGCGCGTGATGTGATACTGCTCGGCAAGATTTTCGGCGGTGAGTGCCATCGGCAGACCGGTGTACGAATCAATCAACGCCGTCCAGAGCATATCTTCAAACGACGTACTCGCGCCAAAACCCAGTCCCCAGCGCGCACCGCGTACGACGTGTGGCGCCTGGCTCATAGATTCCGTACCGCCCGCGAGCACAAACCGCGCTTCGCCTGTCAAAAGCAAGCGCGCGCCCATCACGATGGCTTCTTGCCCCGAACCGCATAAACGATTCACTGTCACCGCAGGTTTGTCCAGTGGCACACCGGCGCGCAAGCCAATGTGACGCGCCAGGTAGATGGCATCTGCACTGGTTTGAATCACGTTACCAAAGACGATGTGGTCAATCCACGTCGGGTCCACCTGCGCGCGTGCCAGCGCGCCTTGCGCCGCCACGACTCCCAGATCGGTTGCGCTCATCTCTTTCAAACTTCCACCGAACGCGCCAAACCCTGTACGCACACCTTCGAGCAGAACGACCTCCGTTGTCATTAGTCCCTCCTTTTAGCGTATGTCACGCGTAGCGTTGTGATGTGAATGGTTCATTCGCCGCAATCAATGCATCGAGCATTGGCGCGACGATAGATGGATCGCATACGAGCGGATCCGTCGCAAGCGCGGCGAGTGCCGCTTTTTTGCTTCCGGTCAATGCGGCTTCGACAATCAACTCCTGACGCGCGACGTGTGGTGCGACCACCGCATACGCCGCATGGGGCAGCGCGCCAGTGGCTTCGGGATGCACACCGAGCGCGTCCACGCGCGCCATACACTCGACGATTGCCTCGCGCGGCAAATTGTCTATCTGTCCCTGATTGGGAATGTTGACGATGAAACGTCCTGCCGGTCCACCAGCTAAGGCTGCCATTACCTTTGCCAGTTGTTCGTTACTCGGCTCCAGTTCGACCTTTGCCCCGGCGACGAATTGTTCAATTTGCGCGCGACGCCAGCGGAAAACCTCTTCGCGATGTTCGATGCGCGTGAGAAAGATTCCGTACGCCAGACCATACTGCGTGGCTGGGGTCAAGAAACCCGGCAAGAATTCAGCGACGTGACGATCGCCCGCGCCGAAGAGAACTCCCAGTTGATCAAGCAAAAAGAGTTTGAGCGCGAGTTGATCCTTGAACACATCACGCACCGTTGTCAGAGTCGTCTGCGTGATGGCATCAGCAGGACGATGCCGGGTCAACCACTCGCGCAACAGAGCAATACCATCGCGCCCACCCAGATTGAAACGAAGGATAACAGGCAGATGATTGATGCCCGCCACATCAAAAGTGATCGGCACATCGGTTAACCCGACCAATGCTGCCAGACGCGGAAGCGCGTGCGTAACTTCGTGACATAATCCAATCGTGCGAATGCTCGTCGCGCGAGTAACGCCGCGACAGATTGTGGTCATCGGATTTGTGAGATTGAGGAGCCACGCACGCGGACACACTTGCTCCATCTCGCGCGCGACCTGAACGGCAAAGGGGATATGGCGCAACGCACGCGCCAGTCCTCCCGGTCCCACCGTATCGCCAACCGATTGGTAGATACCATAGCGTTCAGGGATGAGCAAATCATTGCGCATTGCGGGCAACATTCCGATACCCACACACAGGATCACAAAATCGGCATCACGCAAAGCCATCAGCCGATCGAGCGTCTGGGTGATGCGCATAGAACCGCGCGCCTGCTGAACAACGCGTTGACACGCGCGCGCCAACAAATCCAGAGCATCTGCATCAATGTCATACAAGACGAGTTCGGCATCGGCAAGGGTCTCGTTCAAGACCATATCGGTCGCCAGTTTAAGCGTCCATTGCACACTGCCGCCGCCAATGAAAGCAATTTTAAGTGTCATAGGTCTCCTCTACAAGATACTTGATCATTCACCAATGATTTTGACGAGCACGCGCTTGCGCCGTCGCCCATCGAATTCGCCGTAGAAAATTTGCTCCCAGGGACCAAAATCGAGTTTGCCATTGGTGATGGCGACTACCACCTCACGCCCCATAATCGTTCGCTTGAGATGCGCATCGGCATTGTCTTCGCCGGTGTCATTGTGCGCGTACTGCGAAATGGGTTCGTGCGGCGCCAACTGTTCCAACCAGCGCTCAAAATCGCGATGCAGACCGGGTTCGTCATCGTTGATGAATACGCTGGCAGTAATGTGCATGGCATTGACCAGCACCAAGCCCTCGCGCACACCACTCTTACGCACCAGTTCTTCGATTTGTGGCGTGATGTTGATGATGGCACGGCGCGTCGGCGTGTTGAACCACAGATACTCGGTAAGTGATTTCATAGATTGTCCTCGCAGGATCAATTTTGATTCGGATTATACGCCAATTGGTGGTAAAGAAAAAACGTATCTACTCAGCTACGGTATCATTGCGAGCGTTTTTTGCGAAGCAATCCCCAAATTGGCAGTGTGGAGATTGCTTGCTTCGGCTTCGCTCAGCACCGCACAAAACGCCTCCTCGCAATGACAGGGTGAGTAGTCACGAAAAAAAACTGCGTTGGGGCGAAAAGTGTTTCGCCCCAACGCAGTTCCAACAGGCCGGGAAATCACACCACCTCAAAGTACCGCGCGTGTTCCCAGGGAGTCACTTGCAGACGATAGTCGTCCCATTCGCGACGTTTGGCGCGCACAAACGCTTTGTACGCGTGCTCGCCCAGCGCCTCGCGCACGACCTCATCGCGCTCTAACTCCGCAAGGGCTTCGGCGAGCGAACCGGGGAGAACGCCGATGCTGCGCTCGCGCAAGTCGGCTTCGGTCAACTCGTACGCGCTCTCTTCGATAGCCGGTGGCGCTGGCAACTTGCGTTCGATCCCATCGAGTCCTGCGGCGAGCATCACTGCAAGCGCGAGATACGGATTGCTGCTGGGATCGGGACAGCGCAATTCCAATCGCGTGGATTTTTCGCGCCCTTTGGAATAGCGCGGAATGCGAATGAGCGCGGAGCGATTGATTTGTCCCCAGCAAATGTACACGGGCGCTTCGTAGCCCGGCACCAATCGTTTGTACGAATTGACTGTTGGCGCGACGACTGCTGCAAGCGCGCGCGCGTGCGCGAGTTGTCCGGCGAGAAAGTGGTACGCCAGCGCCGACAGGTGGTACGGGTCCTGCGCATCGTAGAACAAATTCGTCTCGCCCTTCACATCGAACAAACTCTGGTGCGTGTGCATCCCACTGCCGTTGATACCTGCAATCGGCTTGGGCATAAAAGTCGCATAGAGGCCGTGCGACTGGGCAATCGCTTTGACCGTGTACTTGAACGTCATCAGCGCGTCCGCGCTGGTCAACGCATCGGCATAGCGAAAGTTAATCTCGTGCTGACCGATGGCAACTTCGTGATGCCCGCGTTCCACTTCGATACCGAGGGCGTCGAGCGCAAGGATGATGTCCTGGCGCACTTCAGAAGCCAGGTCGCGCGGCGAGAAATCGAAGTAACCGGCGACATCGTGCGGCACCGGCTCGGCACTGTCTTGCTTGTGAAAGAGAAAGAACTCGGGTTCCGAACTGGTGATGTAGCGCAAGCCCAGCGCGCGCGCGCGTTCGAGTTGACGTTTGAGGACATGGCGTGGATCGCCGGGGAAAGGTTCGCCGTCGGGGGTGTACGCGTCGCAGATGAAACGCGCGAGACGATGGTCTCCTTCGGTCCACGGCAACACGCGATAGGTGCTCACATCCGGGACCATAAACATATCGCTTTCGTAAATGCGCGCGAATCCCTGGATGGAAGACCCATCGAACCAGATGCCGTGTTCCAGCACCTCGCCGAGTTTGTGCAGGGGAATCGTCACGTTCTTCGTTGCACCGACGACATCGGTCAACTGCAAACTGACGAATTGCACGCCATCAGCCTGGGCTTGTTCAAGGACGTGCTTTTGCGAGTCGCTGAGAGCCATACTGACCTCCTGATAAAGATGATGTAGGGTTAGATGCAGCGAGGCATCGCATCACACGTCGCGGTGTGAAGGAAAAAAGCGAGGGCGCCCTGCCCTCGCTGGCAATTTGGTGCTATTCTATTCGAATTCAACGGATTGTCAAATTGCTCTGGCTACCTGCGCCGTCCGCGCGCGATCAATCCCAGCACGATTCCCGCCGCAATACCAAAGACGAGCGCGCCGCGCGCATCGAAGAGCGCGCGCACATTGCCCTGCACCTCGCGCGCGATGACAAAGACCGCGCCGCCATTCTCGACCTGAATGCGCGGCGCCGCCATCACGACCGCGCCGCCTTGCTGAACCTGAATGGACTCGCGCGCCAGCATCCATTGCGCGCCGCCGGCTTCGACCGTAATCGTTGTGCCCATCAGCGCGACCGCGCCGCCGGCTTCGAGTTCCACCTCCTCGGCTTGAGCGAAGGCGATGCCTCCCTGGGTCACTTCGATTTCTTCCGCCTCGGCTTTGACGATGCCACCCTGTTTCACACTCAGCGTACCGGCGGTTGCCTCCACCACGCCACCCTGAGTCACCGTGACGGTCCTGGCATCAATCGCATTCACGCCACCTTGCGTCAACGTGACGGTCTCGGCTTTGACATCGCGTGCACTTGCCGCACGCAGCACCACCTCGCGCGCAGAGACATCGTTCACCTGCGCGTGCTGTAGTTCTACATGGTCGCGCGCAAACTCTTCGGTCACGGTTTTACGACGTGGCGCGCGTTTCTTCGGTTCGACCATTGTTCCTCCCGTCTAGGGATCAGCGGTCAGTAACTGTCTCACTGCTCCACCGGTCCTGCGATGGCTAGCGCGTAATTTTCGACCTGAGCGTACTTTTGAACGGTAGTGAGAATTTGCTCCGCCGTGATCGAGCGAATGATCTGCGGATAGCGTTGCAAGTAATCCAGCCCCAGATCAAAGAGTTCAATGTCACTCAAGATGGCAGCAACTCCATCGTTGGTTTCCAGACGCAACGCCAGCGAGCCGGTCAGAAAATCGCGCGCTTCGTCTAGTTCGTCTTGGGTAACCTGTTCCGAACGCAACCGTCGAATCTCCGCGAGAATGCTCTCGATGGCGCGCTCGAGATTTTTCGGGTTGACGCCGGCGCGCACCGTCCACGGTCCCGCGCCCAGACTGGCTTCGACACTGCTAAAGACATAGTACGCCAGACCCTGTTCATCGCGCACGTTGGCACCCAGGCGTCCGTACAACCCCAGCCGACCAAAAATCAAATCGCCGAGGGAGAGCGCGTAAAAATCCGGATCGTTCCGACGCAACGCGGGATACCCCAGCACCACATCCGCTTGAGTCTTGCCATCCAGCGGAATCACGCGGCGCGCGATTTGTTTGAGCGGTGGCGCATCGGGAATGCTATGCGGGCTGGGTTTGCCCGTCGCGCGCCAGCGTCCCAGGACCCGTTCGACTTTTTCGATCGCTTGCTCGGCGCGCACATCTCCGACGATCACCAGCGTCGTCACATCGGGACGAAAGTACCGCGCGTGAAACGCGCGCAACTGCTCGATGGTCAGTCGCTTGACAGTCTTGATCGTTCCATCGGATAAACGATGGTACGGATGCGTTTCGGGATAACACAAGCGACGAAACTCGCGATAGGCAACGTGCTGGGTGTCTTGGTCGTCTTCCTCCAGATCGGTCAGAATCTCGGCGCGTAGTTTTTCCACTTCACGACGCGGAAAAGTCGGATGCATCAACACATCGGCAACCACATCGAGCAGCCGATTAAAATCCTCGACGAGTGATTTGCCGCTGAATCCAATCGTCTCGGTACCCGCACCGATGCCAAACGACATTCCATAGCGATCGAGTTCTTCGTTCAGTTCTTGAAACGTGCGTTTGCGCGTGCCGCGCTGTAGAGCCGCTGTGGTGAAATGCGCCAGGCCGCTCGTCTGGGGTGTGTCGAACATTCCGCCCGCGCGCAGTCGCCCGCGCAATGTGACTGAAGCATTGTTGGGATTCTCTTTGACGAGAATCGTCAAGCCGTTGTCCAGCGTGACGCGTGTTACCGTTTCGGGTGTGATGGGTAGAGTGGTGTTCACGCGTGACCTCCTCGTCGCGCGCGTGGCGCGCTGTTGTTGGTGGGGATGAACCAGCCGACTGTGCGATTGGTCTCGCGAAAGATTTTTTCTGCCACGCGGCGAACATCGTCGCGCGTGACCTTCATCAGATTTTCGAGGAAGGTATCGTACATTTTGTACGACGCCACCATCTCCAGTTGTCCCAGCCAGCCGCCGACGTTCATCACGCCATCCATCGCGTAGACGAACTGGGCACGCGCCTGCTTGATGACCTTGTCGAGTTCGCGCGACGTGACGCGCTGGCTGGCGATTTTTTCCAACTCGACAAAGATCGCGCGCTCGATTTTTTCCAGCGGCACGCCGGGGCGTGCGGTAGCAGTCACATCCAGCGTGCCGGGGTCAATCGTCGCGCGAAATGTGCAATCCACATCTACCGCCAGTCCCGTTTCCACGAGCGCGCGATAGAGACGCGAGGAACGTCCGGGGCTGCTGTGCCCGGAAAAACTCATTCCCCCCACGCCCGACAGAATGCCGGTGAGCACAAACACAGCAAAGAAATCCGGGTCGGTGGCGTTGGGCGCGTGATACGCAGCGTGGAAATACGAAGCGGGTCCGGGGCGGCGCAATACCACGCGACGTTCGCCTTCCTGCGGTGGCTCGACGATTTTCACCGGCGGCACGTCACCCCCGCGCGGAATTGTCCCAAAGGCGCGCTCGATCTTGGCAAGCATCTCGTTCGCGTCAAAGTCACCGGCGGCAACGATGACCGCGTTGTTCGGCACATAGTACGTGCGATAGTGCGCGTACAGATCGTCGCGCGTGATGGTGAGCAAATCAGTTTTCCAGCCGATGGTATCGTGATGGTACGGATGCACTTTGAACGCCAGCGCGAGCACTTCTTCGCCGAGCCAGAAACGCGGTTCATTCTCCGCACCCTCGCGTTCGGAGATAATCACCGTGCGTTCGCTCTCCACTTCGTTTGGATCGAATAGCGCGTTCACCATTCGATCCGATTCGATGCGCAAGGCAAGGTCAATGCGATCGCTGGGTAAAAGTTCAAAGTACGCCGTGTAGTCGTTTGAGGTAAACGCGTTATCCACGCCGCCATTGCGATTGATGAGATGCATTATCTCACCCTTGCCCAGCGTCGGCGTGCCTTTGAACATCATATGCTCGACCCAATGCGAAATGCCGGTTTTGCCCGGCACTTCGTTGCGTGACCCAACACGATACCACACCCAGAACGTGGCGACGGGCGCCGTGCGTATCGGTTTGAGCAAAACTTTGAGTCCGTTCTCCAGTTGCGCTTCCAGAACCTGGCTCATTGAACTCCCTCTTCGTCCTTCGTCAAATTCCCATCACCTTGTTCAGCGCGCGCACTGCCTCCGCTGATTTGTGCAACGCGGCGCGCTCTTCGTCAGTCAATTTGAACTCGATGATCTTTTCGATGCCCTGCGCGCCCAGTTGCACCGGCACGCCGGCGTAGACGCCGTGAATGCCGTACTCGCCTTCGAGATACGCGATACAGGGCAAGATTTTCTTCTTGTCGAACACAATCGCATCCACCATCTCGGCAACAGCAGCGCTGGGCGCGTAGAACGCCGAGCCGGTCTTGAGCAGGTTCACGATTTCCGCGCCGCCATCGCGCGTCCGTTTGACGAGCGCGTCAATTTTTTCTTTCGGCAACAATTCTGTAATCGGCACGCCCGCCACCGTTGTATAGCGCGGCAGCGGCACCATTTGATCGCCATGCGCGCCGAGCACGTACGCCTCGACGTTCTGCACCGAGACACCCAGTTCCAGCGCGACAAACGTGCGAAAGCGCGCGCTGTCCAGCACACCGGCTTGACCGATGACGCGCTGTTTGGGGAATTTGGTCACGTGCCACATCAATTGTGTCATTGCGTCCACCGGATTCGTGACGACGATGACGATGGCATTGGGCGCGTATCTGGCGATTTGCTCTGCCCAACCACCGACGATTTTCATATTCGTCAGAATCAAATCGTCGCGACTCATTCCGGGTTTGCGCGCAATTCCAGCGGTCATCACCACCAGGTCCGAGCCGGCAATCTTTTCATAGCCCGTCCCGTCTTTGATTGTGACACCGCTGACATTGACGTCATACCCCACGATAGGACCCGCCTCGAGCAGGTCGAGAGCTTTGCCTTCGGCGATGAATTCGTTCACGTCCACCAACAAAATATCGGCGTAATTGCGTTCCGCCAAACGCTGTGCCGTCGTCGCGCCCACAAACCCCGCGCCGACGACTGTGATTTTCCTACGCATAGTTATCTCCTTTCTTCTGCATTTTTAACCGTCTGCAACGCCGCTACCGCGACCTCGATCATTTGCGCGTCGGGTTCGCGCGTAGTGAGCGATTGCAGGGCAAGACTGGGTTGCACCACCAGATAGTTCAGTAACGGGTTCGCTTTGTGCGCCGAGGCAAATTTGATCAGTTCGTAACTGAGCGCGGCAACCACCGGCACGAGGAGGATGCGCGATAAAATCCGCCACTCCATCGGCGGACGTCCCAGGAGCGCGAACACAAAAATCGAAACGACGACCACGACGAGCAAAAAGCCGGTGCCGCAGCGCGCGTGCGCTTTGCTGTACTGCTGAATCGTCTCGGGCACAAGCGCCGCGCCGGCTTCCTCCGCCGCAATCGTCTTGTGTTCCGCGCCATGATACGCGAACACGCGCCGTACATCTGGTAGCAAACCGATGAGGTAGATGTACGCCAGAAACAGCGCGAGGCGAATCACCCCTTCCAGCAGATTACTCGCAAACGATGCGGCGTCCGCGTTCGCCAGCGAGGCAGTCAAGTACGGATCCGCCAAGCCCACCAGCGCGAGGGGCAGCACAAAAAACAAACCGATGCCGAAGGCAAGCGCGATGAGAACCGTGCCAAGCGCCACGCCGGTCGAAATGGCTTGCGGCGTCTCGTTCGCCGTGTGCGCGGATGCCGCGCGGTTTGCCGGTACGGCATCAGCGTTCTTTTGCAATTCTCCTTCGACCGCGATGTTCGCCGAGTACATCAGCATCCGCGTTCCCAGCACAAGCGTATCCCACAGAATCGTCACCGCGCGCAGGAACGGAATCTTTGCCCAGCGGCTCGCGTAGATGGCGGGCGAGAGCGGCTCGCTCGTCGTGATGATGTTGCCGCGCGGATCGCGCACCGCGCACGCCACGTACTTCTTCCCGCGCATCATCACTCCTTCGATGACCGCCTGCCCACCGTAGATATTTTTATCGCTCAATTCAACTCCCTCACGTAAGGCGTGATGCGTGAAAAGTAAAGCATGACTTGCGCATCACTTTTCACGCATCACGTTTCACGCTTCGCAATCTCTTCCAGCATCGCCGTCGTCAGTGACTTGGGGCGTTCGATGGGCAAACCGAGTGCGCGCGCCCAGACCAAATTCGCGGTAACGCCGAGCGCACGACTCACGCCGAACAGCACGGTGTAGAAATCGAACTCGCGCACGCCATAGTGATACTGCAACGTGCCGCTGATGGCGTCCACGTTGGGCCAGGGATTTTTGGCTTTGCCCGCCGCTTTCAACACGCCGGGGACAACCTGATAAACGAGCTCTGCCAGCCGGAACAATTCATCCTCCGGAAAATACTTTTTGCCGAACTCGTACTGCGCCACAAAACGCGGATCGGGTGTGCGCAGAACCGCGTGACCGTAGCCGGGAATCACTTTGCCCGCCGCGAGGGTCTCATTGGCGAATTGCTCCAGTTGCTCTTTCGTCGGCACGCCGCCGAATCGTTCGCGTACACTCAACAACCAGCCAAGACATTCTTGATTCGCCAGGCCGTGCAGCGGTCCCGCCAGTCCATTCATTCCTGCGGCGAACGCGAGATACGCATCGGACAACGCCGAGCCGACCAGGTGAACTGTATGCGCGCTGACGTTGCCGCTCTCGTGATCGGAATGGAGAATCATATACAAACGCATCAAGTCCTCGTACTCTTTGTTGGCAATGCCGAGTCGTCGCGCAAAGTTACCCGCCCAATCCAGTTTTGGATCGGCTTGACCCATCTCGCACTTGCTGTACTTTTTGCAATAGATCATCGCGGCAAGCACGGGCAATTTGGCGATGAGATTCAAACTGTCTTCCAGCGTCGGAATCCAGTACTCGTCCTTCTTCATTCCCGCGCTGTAGCGTTTGACAAATTGCGACTCGGTCTGCAACGCGAGGATGCCCTGCGCGAACAAGGTCATCGGGTGCGTCTCGTCCGGCATCACGCGCAGCACATTCTCGACGTGCACCGGAACGAACGCGCGCGCCTGCCATTCGGCTTCGACTGCGCGCGCTTGTTCCGTCGTGGGAATTTCGCCGGTCAGCAGTAGATAGTACAGCCCGCCGACGTAGGGCATCGTCGCACCATCGGCTTTGGGCAACTTGTCCAGCACTTCGGGAATCGTGTAACCGCGAAAACGAATTCCGGTGGCTGGGTCTACGTAGGAAATGTCGGTGACGAGAACTTCGACATCGCGCATACCGCCGTACACCTGGTCAATCGTAAAATAATTGACCTTGACGTTGCCATGCTCTTTGAGCAGTTTGCGCACACGTTCACGCCACACCGGTACAATTTCGTTCAATTTGTCATGCAGGATCATTTCATCAACCCTCCAGAGATTTCTAAACCCCCATCGGTTTAGATGCGCTTGCCGTCCGCAAGTTTCAGGTGAGGATTGTACACGAGTAACAAGAGGATGTCAATACACCATCTTTGACACGCCTTCTTCAGTGTGGTATTATTGCAATCGAAACAGGAGTAACCAATGCCTCGCAAGAACGGCGAAAAGAAAACCATCCACCCAACCGATACGTTACCCGAATATCCACTCGTGCCCGTACGCGATCTGGTCATCTTCCCGCGACTGATGGGACAACTCATCGTGGGACGAGAGCGTTCCGTGCGCGCCATCGAAATGGCGAATGATCGCAATCAACCCATCGTCATCTTTTTGCAACGCGATCCGGAAACCTCGGAACCTCGTCTGGAGGACCTCTATCCCATCGGCACACAAGTTTCACTGGGACGCTTGTTGCGTATGCCCGATGGCACATCGTCCGTGATTGCCCAGGGCGAAACGCGCGTGCGCTTGATCGAAATTACGCAGACCGAACCGTACCTCTTTGCGCGCGTGCAACCACTCGTCGAGTCGTACACACCTTCGCTGGAAACCGAAGCGTTGATGCGCGCCGTGCTCGCGCTTTTTGAAAAAACGGTGCGGCTCACGCCTAACCTGCCGGACGATGCCTACATTGCCGCGATGAACGCGGATACGCCGGGTGTGCTGGCAGATCTGGTGGCTTCAACGTTGAATCTCTCTATCGAGAAACGTCAAGAGTTGCTGGAAACGCTTGACCCGGTCGCGCGTCTGCAAAAAGTTTCGATCGAACTCGCCAAAGAACTGGATGTGCTGGAATTGCAAAACAAGATTCACAGCCAGGTCCAGGAAGAAGTGGACAAATCGCAGCGCGAGTATTACTTGCGCGAACAGATCAAGGTCATCCAGCACGAACTGGGCGAAGCGGACGCGCAAACGCGCGAGATCAACGAACTGCGCGAAAAAATCGCGCAGGCTGGAATGTCAGCGGAGGCGCGCGAAAAAGCCGAACATGAACTCGAACGTCTGGCGCAAATGCCCAGTATGGCACCCGAAACCGCCATCATTCGTACGTATCTCGATTGGCTGGTCAGTTTGCCCTGGTCGAAGATGACGACGGACAATCTGGACATTGCAGCGGCGGCAAAAGTGCTGGACGCGCAACACTATGGTTTGAAAAAAGCCAAAGAACGCATCCTCGAATACATCGCGGTTCGCAAACTGGCAGCTGAAAAAATGCGTTCGCCGATTTTGTGTTTCGTTGGACCGCCGGGCACCGGCAAAACTTCGATGGGGCGTTCGATTGCGCAGGCGCTGGGACGCACGTTCGTGCGCGTCTCGCTGGGCGGCATTCACGATGAGGCGGAGATTCGCGGGCATCGCCGCACCTACATCGGCGCGTTGCCCGGGCGCATCATCCAGACGATGAAACGCGCGGGCACGATCAACCCGGTCTTTATGCTCGATGAGGTAGATAAAATCGGCGCCGACTTTCGCGGCGATCCCAGCGCGGCACTGCTCGAAGTGCTCGACCCTGAACAGAATCACGCCTTTAGCGATCATTATCTCGATGTGGCGTACGATTTATCCAAGGTGATGTTCATCACCACCGCCAACATTCTCGACCCGATTCCGCCGGCGCTGCGCGATCGAATGGAAGTCATCGAGTTTCCGGGTTACATCGAAGAGGAAAAGATTGCCATTGCCAAACACTTTTTGATTCCGCGCCAGAAAGAGGAACATGGTCTTACCAACCCCTTGCGCTTTTCGGACGAAGCGTTACGCGGCTTGATTCGCGAATACACCTACGAAGCCGGGGTTCGCAACCTGGAGCGCGAAATTGCAAACGTGTGTCGCAAGATCGCGCGCGCGGTCGCGGAAGGCAAACGCGCGCCGACCACCATCACACGTGACGCGCTCCCGAAATATCTGGGACCGCCCAAGTTCACCTACGGCGTCAAAGAAGAGCGCGACGAAATCGGCGTGGCAACGGGTGTTGCCGTCTCTGATGCCGGCGGCGATACAATGGCAGTGGAAGTGACCTTGATGCGTGGCAAGGGCAGTCTGATTCTGACCGGGCAATTGGGTGATGTGATGCAAGAATCCGCGCAGGCAGCGCTCTCGTATGCGCGCACGCACGCGCGCGAACTGGGCTTGCGCGTGAATTTCGATAAACTCGATATCCACATCCACGTTCCCGAAGGCGCCATCCCCAAGGATGGTCCTTCGGCGGGTGTGACGATTGCCACCGCGCTCATCAGCGCGCTCTCGCGCCGCGCGGTGCATCGCGATGTGGCGATGACCGGTGAAATCACTTTGCGTGGACGTGTGTTGCCCATCGGCGGACTGCGCGATAAAGTGCTGGCAGCCCATCGCGCCGGGCTAAAGACCATGCTGATTCCCAAGAAAAATCAAAAGGATATGGTGGACATTCCCAAAAAAGTCCAGCGTGAAATGAATTTCATCTACGTCGAACGGATGGATCAGGTGATTCCCGTGGCGCTGGTACGCGCGAGCCACACCTCGCGCGGCAATCGGCGCGGGACAAGGAAATCGCTCTGAGTCCGCTGAATCGTCCAACTGGTTCCAGTACTCTGCATCCAGCCAGTCAATAATCAAAAATCGTATCTACTCAACCACGTTGTCATTGCGAGCGTTTTTTGCGAAGCAATCCCCAAATTTGCAGTGTGGAGATTGCTTCGTCGCCACAAAACGCCTCCTCGCAATGACAGGGTGAGTAGTCACCAAAATCCGCAATCGCAAAGGAGTCCTCTTGATCAACTGCCCTAAATGCGGTTATCCCGTTCCAGACAATCAACGTTTTTGTGGCAACTGCGGCACAGATGTTAGCTCAGCGGCATCCGCCACTCCCACTCCCCCTGCTGGTGCACCGATCAGCGAGGGACAACCCGCGCCGTACGCTTATGCGCAACCGGGCGGTTATGGCTATGAAGCACAACCGCTCGCGGAAACGCGCCCACCTGTCGCGGGGCGAATGATCATCGTTCTCGTGGTTTTGCTCCTTGCCGCGTGTTGCGCGCTGATGTGTGGCATCTTGATCGGCTTTGAACTCAGCCCACTGCTCTTTCCCAGTAGCACTCCTGCTCCGCGCGTCACCCCCACGCGCGAAGGGATGCTACCTCTCCTGTACGCGCTGGGTCTGGCGTAAAGAGAAATTGGGAGTATCTACTCAGCCCCCTGTCATTGCGAGCGTTTTTTGCGAAGCAATCCCCAAATTGGCACTGTGGAGATTGCTTCGTCGGCACAAAACGCCTCCTCGCAATGACCCAGGGTGAGTAGTTACAATTGGGATTAGAGATTGAGTCGCTAATCTCCAATCGCTAATCTCTCAACAATGAACGCTGACGAAATCCGCGCGCTCTACCATCAAGGGCAGAGCGAAACGCTTGCCTTTGAAGTCGAAAGCGTTTCACTCCAGCGTCTTGCCGAAACGCTTGCCGCGTTTGCCAACACGAATGGTGGTATGATCTTGCTGGGCATTGATCCCAACAGCGGCGCGATTCGTGGCATTCGTGACGCGGAGAGTGCCACGGACAAAGCCCTCGCTGCTGGTTTGCGCTGTGAACCGCCGTTGATTTTGCCACGCCCGGAGAGTGTGACGCTGGACGACAAAACACTTTTGGTGATTCAGGTGGCGCCGGGTTTGCCGCACGCGTACGGCTTGCGTGGCAAGTATCTGGCGCGCGCCGGCAAGAAGAATGTGGCACTGGGTCCACGCCAGTTGCGTCAACTCTTGCGCGAGCGTGGCGAACGCAGTTTTGAATCTCTCCCGGCGCCTGGCGCGACGCTGGACGATCTGGATGCAACGCTTGTCGAAAAGTACGCCGCCCTGTTTCTCAGCGAGACGTCTGCCAAAAAGGATGCGGTGATAGATGTCCTCGCGCGACGCGGCTGTCTGCTCAAAGAAAACAACACGTGGCGACCGACGGTATCGGGTTATTTGCTGTTCGGACGCGAACCGCAGCGGGTATTTCCCTCGGCAGAAATTTTGCTGGCGCGCTATGCCAGCACGGCAATGCAAGACGAATTTCTGCGCGAGGTGATTCGCGGTCCCCTCCCTGAACAAATCCGCCGCGCCGAGGCATGGCTGGTGGCGAATATGCGCAAAGGCGCGCGCCTCGATGCGTTCCAGCGCGAAGAGCGTACCGAGTATCCTCTGCCCGCGGTGCGCGAAGCGATTGTCAACGCGGTGGCTCATCGCGATTACGCGATTCGCGGCGATGAAATTCGCGTGCTGATGTTCAGTGACCGCATCGAAGTGTACAGCCCCGGACGATTGCCCGGTCATGTCACCGTTGAGAACATCATCGAGGAACGCTTTTCGCGCAACGAGGTCATCGCGCAGGTACTTGCTGATCTCGGTTTCATCGAGCGATTGGGGTACGGCATTGATCGAATGATTCATCAGATGCGCGAGTGGGGTTTACCGGCGCCGCGCTTTGTCGAAACGACCAATGGGTTCAAAGTGACGCTGCGCGGTCCCGGCGAGAAATTGGTGAGCGAAGAGAGCGCAAAATTGAAATGGCGCGCCCTCGATTTGAACGAACGCCAGCGCGCCGCGCTCGACTTCCTCGTCCAGCACCAGCGCATCACCAATCGCGACTATCACGACATGTTCCCCGAAGTCAGCGAAGAAACGATTCGCCGCGACCTTGCCGATTTGGTTGAGAAAGATGTGCTGATTAAAATGGGAGACAAGCGGGGAACGTATTACATTTTGAAATAACGGACGCGTAAGGAGCAGGCATGATTTCTGTATCTCCCAAACTCGGTGAATTGCTCATCCGTACGACACAGACCCCTGACCTTGAAGCAGCATTGCTCAAAGTGCTGACCGAATATGTTGATTTCAAAATTGCCGCGCTCAGCCAAACGATTACCGAACTCGAAAATAAATGGCATCTCTCTTTCGAGGACTTTGTCCAGCGCGCCCGTGAAGGTACGTTAGGTCAGGATGCCTACTCCTGGGAAGTCGAGCAAGATTTTTGGAAGTGGGAACAAGCCGTCACATTGCTTAAACACTATCAGGCACTCCGCCCTGTATGAACACGTCAAGTTTTGTGCAAGATTTACTGACGGCACTCGCCACACTACCGCTCGTCAAAAAAGTTGATCTCCAGACCGAAGGTCCCATCGTGCGTGGGCGCGCTCTTATCAACCCAGACCTATTTCTCTCGTTCTATTACAACGCCGTCACACAGACTCAGGCATTTGCACTCATTAAACACAACCAAAGAGTCTGGGGCATTGATTTCGATGCTATGCGTGGCTGGCATTTGCATCCCGTAAACGATCCAGCCAACCATCTCCCGATTGAATCATTGAGCGTGCCTGCTATCGTTGAACAACTCAGACGCGCCCTGGAGGCTTTGACCCTCGGATGAGTTTACCTATCACTCCCGGCCTCGACCTTCTCCTTGCCGAACCGCAACGGCTCGCGCGACAACGCGTTGGCCTGGTGACGAACGCGAGTGGCGTCACGCGCGATTTGCGTTCCAACGTGGACGCGCTGCGCGCCGCCGGCGTTCAGCTGGTCGCGCTCTTTGGACCTGAACACGGTTTTAGCGCAGCCGCGCCGGATGGCGCGTCCGTTGCCTCTGGTCGCGACGCGCGCACCGGCTTGCCCATCTACTCGCTCTACGGCGAGACGCGCAAACCGACGCGCGAGATGCTCGCGAACGTAGATGTGCTACTCTTCGATTTGCAAGATGTGGGCGTGCGCTTTTACACCTACACCGCAACGCTCGCGTTGACGCTCGAAGCGTGCGCGGAAAATCGCGTGCCACTCATCGTGCTGGATCGCCCGAATCCCATCAATGGCAACACGCTAGAGGGCGCGATTCTCGATCCCGCGCTACAATCTTTCGTCGGTCACGGTCCGCTACCGATTCGTTACGGAATGACCATCGGTGAACTGGCGCGATTCTACAACGCCGAATTGAACATCGGCGCGGAATTGGAAGTGATAACGATGCGCGGCTGGCAGCGCGCGATGTGGTTCGACGAGACTGGCTTGCAATGGGTGCCTCCCTCGCCGGGTATGCCGCATTTTGCGACAAGCGTGGTGTATCCGGGGATGTGTCTCATCGAGGGGACGAATCTTTCAGAGGGGCGCGGCACCGCGCTACCGTTTGAAATCGTGGGTGCGCCGTGGCTGGACGGTCACGCGCTTGCCGAGGAACTGAACGCGCGACAGTTGCCGGGCGTTCGCTTTCGTCCCATCACCTTCACGCCAACAGCGAGCAAGCACGCGCAGCAAACGTGTTACGGCGTTCAGGTGCACGTGACCAATCGCGAGGCGTTGCGCGCGGTCACAGTAGGTTTGCACGTGATTCAAGCGTGTCGCGCGCAAAACCCCGCGCGTTTCGAGTTCCTGTCATCGAGTTGGGAGGGTCGCCCACCGCATTTCGATTTGCTCGCCGGCGATGCGCGTGCGCGCGTCGCATTGCAAACGAATCAGCCGCTTGAAACGTTGCTGCACGAATGGGAGAATGCTCGCGCGCGCTTTGCCGCGCAGCGACAAAAATATCTACTCTACTGAAAGGAGATGATGCCCATCACTCAATCACCCAATCACCCACTCACCTAATCACCTAACCATTCTCAAGGAGGAGAAAAAATGAAACGCTCATTTGTTTTACTCACACTCGTCGCGCTGGCAGGCATTGTGATGGCTTGCGCGGCACCAGCAGCACCAACGGCTGCACCTACGGCTGCCCCCAAAGCGACGGCAGCGCCGCAACCTGTCACTATCACGTTTTACCAGCGCGGCTATACCGCTGGCGGTACGGATGCAGGCACGGTCAACACCGACAAAGCGGTAGAGATTTTCCAGAAAAACAACCCCCACATCAAAATTAACATCGTCGGCATCCCCTGGACGGCGGAAGGCGACACCAAGTTGGAAGCCGCGCTCTCTGCCAAGACCGACATCAACGTCTTTCGCGTAACCAGCCCCAACTTGCCTCGCTATGCCAAGCAAGGCATCCTCTCTGAAATCACACCGTTCCTGACCGAAGAGGACAAGAAAGATTTTTACGAAAGCGGCTTTCAGGTCGCGACGGTGGATGGCAAGGTCTGGGCATGGCCCCTGTGGGTCACTGCCATCACCAACTTTATCAACACCGACATCTTTAAAGAACGTGGTGTTGAACCTCCAACGATGGAAAAACCCTGGACGTGGGATCAATTTGTCGAAGCGTGCAAAAAGTTGACCTTCAAGCGCGCGGATGGCACGCAAGTCTATGGTTTCACCTCGTCGTCCAAGTGGGGCGCGGTAGAGTACTATCCGCTGATGTACATTGACGGCGGTCGCATCCTCAGCCCCGATGGCAAAAAGTTCGTGCAGAATTCACCCGAAGGTGTTTCGGCGTTGCAAAAGATCGCTGACCTCGCGCTGGTGCACAAATGCACTCCCCCCGACTTTGGCACGGTGGATCAAGCCGGTGTTCGCGCCCAGTTCAAGGATCGCAAGACCGTCGCGATCTTGATGAGCACCCCTGGCTTTATCCCCGATCTGGAAAAGGAGAATTTCCCGCTGGCGGTTGTTCCGCCACCGATCGGTGCCTCGGGTAAATTGGTGACGAATGGCGCGTTCGGCTTGTTCGCTGTCGTCAATGTGAGTGATCAAGCCAAGTTGAAAGCATCGCACGAGTTTGCCAAGTACTTGACTGGCAGCCAGGTGGCTAAGGATGTGCCGGGCTGGCAACTCGCGCCGGGCTTGCGCCGCAGCAACACCAGTTACGCGACCAACGCCAATCGCGCCGTCATCGCCAAGTTGGTCGAGTATGGCGTGTACGAACCCCCGGTCGCCACGTCGGCTGAACTGGGCAACAACTATGGCGCCGCGTTGCAAGCGATCATCCTGGGCAAAAAGACCGCCAAGGAAGCGATGGATGAAATCGCGCCACAGTATCAAAAAGAACTCGATGCGCTGAACAAGTAGCCCACCGACGATAGACCGCAGACCGCGCCTCATCGCGGTCTGCGGTCAACCATCGCTGGTCAGTCAAGGTGAGAGGATGAATACGAATCGCGTGAGACACTGGTTACACCTGATTATCAAATTCTGGAACAAGCACAAGTGGAGTTATTTCTTCATCGCGCCCAGTATGATTTTGTTCTTTATTTTCATTGCCTATCCTGTGGTGCAAGCCTTTCTGCTGGCTTTCCAAAAAGTAGATTTGCGCGGCAGCACCTGGGTCGGTCTCAAAAATTTTCAGGACCTTGCCGAAAGCCGACTCTTCTGGGACGCGATGCGTCACACGTTCATCTACGCGGTGTTTGTGGTGATGGCGTGGATCACTTCATCGCTGATTGTCGCGGCGCTGATTCAACCCCTGTCGAATCGCGTGCAATCCCTGTTCCGCGGCGCGTTCTATCTGCCCAACGTAACAAGCATCGTCATCATCGCGCTCGTGTGGATCTGGATTTTCGAGCCGGACTATGGATTCTTTAACTTTTTGCTGACGCTGGTGGGCTTGCCCAAGGTACTGTGGTTACAGAACCCGGATATTGCCCTGTGGAGTATCGTCTTGAGTACGATTTTGATTGTGCCGGGAAGTGGTGTCGTCCTCTACTCTGCCGCGATGGGAGCGATTCCGCGCGAGTACTATGAAGCCGCCGATGTGGAGGGTGCCAGCGGCTTGCAGAAACTGATTCACATCACATTTCCACTCCTCAAGCCCACGACCCTGTATCTAACGGTCATCTACACCATCGCTGGATTTCAAATCTTTGAGCGCGTCTACATTATGACGGGCGGTGGTCCCATTAATGCGACCACGACCATCGTGCAATTGATTTTCCAGACCGCCTTTAGCGATTTCAATTACGGGCGTGCCAGTGCCCAGGCTCTCATCCTTTTTGCCATCATCGCGACATTTTCCTTCATCCAATTCAAATTTCTTAGTACGGATGTAGAGTACTAATTCGACGACAAGGATGACCAATGTCTCAAGTTCTCAAGATAGTAATCTATGTCCTTCTCACGATTGTAGCCGTCATCAGCCTTTTTCCGTTGTATTGGCTTTTTAACACGGCTCTCACCCCGGCGAGTTCGACGGTCAAACTACCGCCCGATTTGATTCCGCTGAACGCGACCTTCGATAACTTTGATGCGATTCTCAAAGCGAGTGGCGTCACGAAAATCCCCATCCCCGGTTCGGACGAGGTGTGGCGTGTGCCGCGCCTCTACGTCTGGTTCATCAACACCGCCTTCATCACTCTGCTCAGTACCGCCATTCACGTCCTGTTCGATTCGATGGCAGGCTATGCTTTTGCCAAACGCAAATTCCCCGGCTCGAACATTCTCTTTGCGATGATTCTCGCCGCGCTGATGATTCCCGGTCAGGTCACGCTGGTGCCGCTCTACCTGCTGATTACGCAATGGAAACTCGTCAACACCTTTGCGGGAGTGATTTTGCCCGGTCTGGCAGACGTGATTGGCATCTTTTTGCTCAAACAGTACATCCAGACACTGCCGAGCGAACTGGAAGAAGCCGCGCGCATTGATGGTGCATCCGAGTGGACGATTTACACGAAAATCATTTTACCTCTCGCTACGCCGGGCATTGCCGTCACAGCGATCTTTTCATTTCAACGCTATTGGAATGCGTTTCTCTGGCCACTCGTGGTGCTACAGAATCCGGACTTGTTCACCCTGCAAGTGGGACTCTCGTTCATTCACACGAGCGAATTTGGTACAAACTATGGTTTGCTGATGGCAGGGGCAGCCCTTGCCGCGATTCCAATGATTATTTTCTTCTTTGCGTTCCAGAGATATTTTATGCAAGGTCTGCGTATCGGTGCGCTCAAAGGATGACGATGAACAGCCGCGAACGAATGGCGCGCGCAATGCGTCATCAACCGGTGGATCGTGTGCCGGTGATGTGTCAACTCGCGCTGGGACATTACTTTTTGAATGTCAACGCACCGCCGCATCGCATCTGGTTCACCAGCGAAGGCTTTGCCGAGGCACTCGTCACGCTGCAACAACGCTACCGCTTCGATGGAATTCTCATCAACATTCCCGGTCGCCCGGTCAACGTGCTGGACGATGTGACGCGCATCGAGACCACAACCGAGGGAGAGCGATTGACATGGCGCGATGGCAGCGTCACGTTCGTTCCACGCGACGACAACCCGCAACATTTTTCAGCGACGCAACCAGCGCGCGCCAATTTCGAAACGCTCGATCCTGATCGTCTGGACGAGATTGGCGATTTGCAAGGGTACGTGTGGAACATCTACCACATTCCGCGTCTGGCGGAGCAACCCACGCGCGGTGTGCTGCGCGAAATTCCGCCGTACTTTTTTCGCACGATTGATCTGGTCAAGCGCGCCGTAGGTGACACTGTTTCGGTTCACGGCGAAGTGTTCTCGCCTTTCACGCACCTGATGGAACTGCTGGGGTACGAGCAGGCATTGCTCGCGCTCGTCAGTGATGCTGGCAAAGTACGCGCGCTGCTCGACCGATTGACCGAAGCATCGGTTGCGTGGGCAACGGCGCAAGCGCGGTATGGTGTGGATGCAGTGCTGATTTCGTCAGCGTTCGCTGGCGGTTCGTTCATCTCGCGCGCAATGTATGGCGAATTCGTCTTGCCGTACGAGCAGCGCGTCACGACGGCGGTGCAAGCACTCGGCGTACCGGTGTACACGCACACCTGCGGACGCATCGGTGATCGTCTGGAACTCATCGCCGAAACAGGCACCAACGGAATTGACACACTCGATCCACCACCGCTGGGCAACGTGGAACTTGGCGAAGCCAAACAGCGCATCGGTGAACGATTGTTCATCAAAGGCAACCTCAACTCGGTTGCGTTGCTGGAATATCGAACGAAGGAACAAGTCATTGCCGAAGCCACCGAACGCATTCGCATCGGCAAACGCGGTGGTGGATACATTTTGAGTACGGCGTGTTCTGTCGCACCGCACGTTGAACCCTGGAAATTGGAACTGCTTACTCCCCTGGCAGAGGAGATAGGAACGAATGACTGAGCAACGACCACGCTACTCCATCGTAGCGCCTGTTTTTAACGAAGAGGAAACGCTTCCCGAATTCTATCGCCGCACGCGCGCAGTGATGGATCAACTCGATGGCGACTGCGAATTGATTCTCGTCTTCGACGGCAGTCGCGATCGTTCGCCAGAGATCGGGCGCGAGTTGCGCGCGCAGGATCCGCGCGTCAAACTCATCATCTTCTCACGTAACTTTGGACATCAAATCGCTATCAGCGCGGGGATTGATTACGCGGAAGGCGACGCTGTCGTCATCATTGACTCGGATTTGCAAGACCCACCCGAGGTGATTCACGACCTGGTCGCCAAATGGAAAGAGGGGTATCAGGTGGTGTACGCGCAGCGCGCCAAGCGTCGTGGCGAAACGTTCTTCAAACTGTTCACCGCCGCGCTCTTTTATCGCATCATCCGCAAACTTGCCTCGATTGACATTCCGCCCGATACCGGCGATTTTCGTTTGATTGATCGGCGCGTGGTTCTGGCGCTGCGACAAGTGCGCGAACATCATCGCTTTATGCGTGGCTTGTCTGTCTGGGTCGGTTTTAAGCAAACCGGCATTTTGTACGAACGACACGAACGCTACGCGGGCACCACGCAGTATCCCTTTAGAAAAATGTTCAAGTTCGCGCTCGATGCCATCACCGGCTTTTCGTATGTGCCGTTGCAACTCGCCACGACGTTAGGATTGTGGATTTCACTCCTCGCGCTCATCGCGATTCCGATTGTCGCCATCTTGCGTTTCGTCTTTGGACAAGAATTTTTTGGCGGACAAGCCACCACGCTGATTGCTGTACTGTTTCTCGGTGGCGTACAACTCGTCTTCCTCGGTATTCTCGGCGAGTATCTGGGACGCATCTACGATGAGGTGAAGAATCGTCCGCTCTACATCGTGGCAGAGGCACCACCCAAGCCGGAGGACAAGTAGGCGGGAAGCGGGAAGCAGAGAGCAGGAGGCGGAAGACAGGAGGCAGGAGGCGGGAAGCAGGAGGCAGTCTCCATTTGTCATTTGTCATTTGTTCATTTGTCATTTGTTCATTGGCTCATTGGCTCATTGACAAAGAAGATGAGCATCAGCATCACCACACAACAACCGATGAGATTGGCGACGAGTGGCGCGCGAATTCCGCCCCAATCGAAGAGCAAGCCGCCGAGCGCGGACGCGGGAAACGCAATCAGCCCGCGAAACATATTCAATCGTCCGTACGCTTCGCTGCGCTCTGCCGCTGGCACTGCGCGCGCCAAAAACGTGTTGACCACAGGCACCCACGTCGCCGCTGTGAGTGCAAACAGCACTTGCGCCACGACGAAAATTTCAAAACTGCGCTGTGTGATACCAATCAGCATCAACGGAATGCCTAGCGATTCGGAAAAGAGCATCATCCCCTTCAAACGGTGACGATCCACGTACCATCCAATCGGCATTTGCATTATCGCCCAAGATAGCGACATAACGCTTGCCATAACTCCCAACTGTTCGACAGTGAATCCGTACGTCTTGACCAGCATTCCGTTGATCAAGCCCCAGCCTAACCCCCACACGAACGAATCGCTTGCACACGCGATAAAAAATCCGCGCAACCCCCTGGGTGGCACAATCGAACGCGCAAAGGCGCGCGCAAAATCGCGCCACCGAATCGGCTCGCGCGATGCGCGCGTCTCGCGCAAATAGCGCCACACGACAAGTAACGATGCGGCTTCAAACGCGAGAAGAATCGGAAAGATGCCGCCATACCCCAACTGATCGGTGAGCCAGCCACCGATGGGCGGAGCAAGAACACCAGGCACCAACCACGCGACCATCGTCAGACTAAACGCGTGCCCGTGTTGTCCGGCTTGCGCGGATTCTGCTGTTAGCGCGGAAAGCGCCGGACGCGAAAGCGCGGACAAGCCGAACAAAATGATGCCGCCCAACAGCAATGTCCACACATTCAACGCGCCAGCCAGCGCGAGCAGAATGTACGCCAGCACGCCAAGCGCGCTCGCGGCAACGACAAAGGGCTTGCGCCCGATGCGATCCGCCAGCCATCCGCCCACCGATTGCGCGAGCGTGGTGAAGATTCCATTCATCCCACCGATGCTGTTGAGCAGCCCCACCGTTGTCATTGACGCGCCGAGCGAGAGCGCGAACGGTTGAAAGATGACGCCGTAGATGCTGTTGTGCGCGCCGCGCAAAAACGCGTTGAGCGCAAGCACGCGCAGATTGTTGTGTGATGATTTAACAGGATGACTCATCGTGCACTCAAAAAAAGACTCGAAGGAACTTGTCCTTCGGGTCTTGCAATGGTTGTATTTTGTTGCAAGCGCGTAGAACAAAGATATCCATTTCGCTCCGCTATGATGCCTCATTGTCTTGAGAAGAACAATGTCGCCCAACGCCACAGCGCACCGACCGCGCCCAAAGGATGACAACAGACAAGTGCAGATGCAACGGGCGTATACACAAGGATTTGTCCGAAGTTGCAGTGCAAGACAACATCACGCGCCACACAGTCGCCTTGCGCGTGTTTGGCGAGGTTGAATTTCTATATCTGCTATGCAGCTTCTTTTGCTTTCTCGGCTAACCATACGTTGATAAGGGTCTCAGTGGACACACCTTGCTTATGTGCTAGCCTCGTCAGTGTCTTCGCCAGTGTCGGCTCTAATGCCGTTAGAAACACGCGCCGCTGGATATCTACTTCAAAGTGCGCTTCTCTGGTCAAGTCCCAGTAGTCAGCCAAATCGTGGCTGTCCCAGAACTCGGATGCTTCTTCAACGTTCTTAAAGTGCTTCGGAATCGGATCACGTTTCACTTTACTTCTTGCCATAGGCTCTCCTTTCCTTTTTCGTCATCTCTCTGGCGCTCACAATCAATGCTTCACCCGTTGCCTTGCGAACAAAGTAGACGACCAAGTAACGCCTGGATTCAGTCTGACCAAGTGCTGCGTAGAGATTTTCGCCTTCAACATCACCAGTCTCGATGAGACGATAGCGAGGCGAGCGATTGAATACTTCTTCGACCTCGTCGGTTGTAACGTTGTGCTTCCATTGGATTTTGTCAACGACATTTCGTAGCCAAATGATTCCAGTGACTTTCATCTATGACGCCTCATTGTCTTGAGAAGAGCAATGTCGCCAAACCTACGTTACACGCATCGTTTATTGGCGGTTCTTTCCCCTATTCATCCTTTCGCGCCTCCTTCGCGCTACCTTTTGCGTCCCTTCGCGCTGCATAAAACGAAAAGCACCCGCCGCGTCAACGCGCCCGCGCGCGTCAACAGCAAGTGCTTTGACGTTCCACAAAAATATGAACGGTTTGGAACGCGGTCATCCTCACCTCACGACAACGAGCCAAACGCGAACCAATTTGCCAGCACCACTCTTGCGTTCCAAATGTATCACGCAAATCCGAAAAGGTCAAGACCCGCGTCACAGAGTCTAGCCACCGCCCAGCGCGAACAGTACAACCGCAGACACGAGCGGCACTGTGAGGTTATCTATTCCAAACGGCGACAACGCCTCGACGGTACTTGCGATGCACGCAACTATCAATGCCGCGACCAAACTCGACGCAAGCGGTTGCGCGAAAAAGATGAGGGTGAGGAAAACCGCAAGCCCACTGACTAGGAACATCGTCAGTGTTCCCTCAAGTGAACGCGTTTGTCCCCAAATTGTAAATGTGTGCGTGCCGATGCGCTGACCAATTAGCGCGGCAAACGCGTCGCCCCACACCATTGGCATCAAGCTTGCCACCAGGAGCGCGGGCTGACTCCACAACAGCGGAATCAGCAGCGCGAACGAAATCGGAAAATAGACCGTGCCGAGTTGCCCGCGCGTGCCCGTTTCCATCCCCGAGAAAATTTGCCGCCGATACGACACATAGTTCACCACGACAAAAACCAGCGGCGGAATGATAGCAAATTGCCACGACTGGAAAAGCAACACCAGCGGAAACGCGATCATTCCAACTGCGATATGCACAAACTTGCGCGTCAGGTCAACTGAAAGACGCGCGCCGCGCCGTAACACTTCGCTGATGCCCAGCACGAGCGAAACATAGACGAACGCGATGAGAAGAGCAAGAGAATCAGACAAGATACTCCGTTTTCAGGTTTCAGGTTGAGTATTTCAATGCGAATAACCTGAAACCCACAATGCCCTGGCGATTTCCGCCGCGACAGCAACATTGTTCTTCAGCAGCGCGATATTCGCACGCACCGTTGCACCGCTGGTCAACTCTGCCAGTCGTTTCAGAACGAAGGGCGTCACTGCGCCGCCAACAATGTGTTGCTCCTCCGCCTCGCGCAGCGCGCGCTCGATGTACGGCTCGATGATCTCGCGCGGAATTTCGTCCGCGTGCGGAATCGGTACGCAGACGAGCACACCACTCGTCAGCCCCAGGTCCCAGTGCGCTTTGATGACGCGCGCGGCGTCTTCCGCCGAGTCCACGCGCGCGGACACGCGCAAGCCAGACGCGCGCGAGTAGAACGCGGGGAATTCGTCGGTCTGATACCCCAGCACGGGCACGCCGAACGTCTCCAGCCATTCGAGCGTTGCGGGCAAATCGAGAATCGCTTTGGCGCCCGCGCAGACGACCGCGACCGGCGTGCGCGCGAGTTCGGGGAGATCAGCGGAGACATCCAAGGCAGTAGGCAGGTGGCGGTCAGCAGGTGGCAGGGAATCGTCTCTGCTTTCTGCCGCCTGCCTACTGCCTACGGCTCGATGCACTCCACCGATTCCGCCAGTCGCAAAGACGCGAATGCCGGCACAATGCGCGAGGTACATCGTCGCGCTGACAGTGGTTGCACCATCGCGCTGGCGCGCGATCGCGAGCGCAATGTCACGCCGCGCGAGTTTGAGCACATCGCGCGCTTGCGCGAGGTGTTGAAGTTCCGCGTCGCTCAAACCAATTTTGATTTCGCCGCCGATGATGGCAATCGTGCGCGGTTCAACACCATGCGCGCGTGCTATCGCTTCGAGTTCACGCGCCGTTTCCAGATTTTGCGGGTATGGCAACCCGTGTGCAATGACAGTGGATTCGAGGGCGAGTAAGGTCATTGTCACTTATCCCACCGAGCGCCAGATGGCAACAACGCGACCGACCACACGCACCGTCGCATCTACTTTCACGTCCACATCCATATTGCGTCTGGCATACTCGCGAACAATGCGCTCGCGATCACTCCGCGCGGCGATCACAATCGGTCGGTATCTTGAATTCATCGGCCGCAGCAACCAGTGATCTGGCTCACGATAATACCTTTTGAGTGTGGCTTGATCGTCATCGCCTTCACGAAGAATCATCACGGCGGCAATATCACCATTGTTCGCTTCTTGTTGCGCTCGAATCAGCGCACAGTCGCCATCGCAAATGCCCGCATCAATCATACTATCCCCTCTGACTACAAGTCCAAAGGTAGCATCCCGCGCGTGTTCCTGGTCTATAAGAATTTCGCCCCACACGAGGTCAGGGTCAATTTGTTCAAATGGCTCTCCCGCGCCGGTAGGCAAAGGCGTACCAGCGGCAATCCTTGCCAGAATTGGGATGCGTCGTAACGACGGATCGGCTGTCGCGCGCGCCGTCGTACGCGCCTGGGCGCGTGAGGTATTCGGCGGAGCGTGCAAGTGTTGATGAATTGCCTGACGCGTCTGTTGAATTTCTTGCTCGATCAACTGATTCAGCAAGGCAGCGCGCGGATCGCGCCGATCCGCCAGACGCACCGCCTGCTCATACGCGCGCAATGCCTTGCCCCAGTCCTTTTGGGCAAAGGCAACCCGACCCAATGCCCACATCGCCAGACACGCGCCTACCGATGCCGAATTGCCCTGAGGGGTTGCGGTCTGACTATGAGCAAAATCGCGCGCACTCATTCGAAAGTACTCCATCGCCGATTCTAAATTGGACTGTCCCAACAAAAACACACCGCGATGGAATTCCACTGTGGCTTTGGGAAAGTTTGTATCGTGCAACTGCCCTGTCAGTCCAGTGACTGCGGCGACATCAGTTGGATCGTACTGGCAGACCGCGAATCCCCAATCGCAACATTTTTCGGCGCTCAGCCAATCGTTCGATTGGCGCGCGCATTCCACTGCCTCCTCCAGCACATTGTAAACAACCTTACCGATTCGGTCGCGGTCTTCGTCATGTTCACCTATCAAATGATTCCACTGGTCAATCATCTCAAATGCCAGCGTTGAGTGGGCTTGAGCTGCCATCGGTCACCTCCACCGTCACTGTGATTTGTCATGCCCCTGCTCACCCAGGTCCGTTAGACTACGATACGTACCCATTCGAAGCAAACGACGCATTGCCGCTTCCGAACGCCCAATCGTCAACAAACTTGCAAGCACCCGCATCGTCGTTTCATCAAAGCCACTGACGCGCATCGTACCGAGTAAACGCAAGAAGGCTTCGGTGCGCGCGGCACTTTGCGCGCTCTCCAGTTTTTCGACACGTTGGGCTTCTGCCAGGATTTCTCGCTGCAAGCGATCCAATTCAATCTCCACCTGCTTGCGAATCTTCTCCAACTCGATCTGCTGCAATCGGTCGGCATCAATCCCCACCTTTTGTCGTTCACGCTCCAACTCCGCCTGAATGCGCGCCAGTTCTGTGCGCTGTACCTGGACGGCTTCGCCCTCACTGACTGTTCGCAAGCGCTCTCGTTCGATTTCCGCTTCTCTCTGCTTGATGCCCTCATCTTTGACCACTGCCCAGCGCTGCCAGAGTTTTTGCTCTGTTTCCTCGGGCATTTCGATCTTGTCAATCGCCGCAGCAATGATTCTGAATCCCAATAACGGATCGGTGATTTGATTGGCTTCGGCAATCAACTCGTCACGCAATCGTCGACGTGTCTGTTCAAAGTCGTCAAAGAACTCGTGCAAGGTATGGCGTGCAACCACCTGACGCAACGCCGATTCGGAGATCGGCTTGACCGCGCTCACTGCCTCTTTTGCATCTTCACCACCTTTGGGACTCCAGACTTTCTCAAGGATGAGTTCATCGTCGAAAGGATAACGCCCATCGGTATCGCGATTCCGCCGCCCAGCATCTAATTTGCAAAACACCAGCCCTTCAATTCGACTGAGCAAGCCGCCATCCTGCGTGATTACGTATGGCACTTCAAGGCGTACAGGTTGCACTGTGAGTGGCACAACCATCTGAGGACGTTCAAATGATTGAAGAAAATTCAGACCCCGTCCCACGACACGCGAGAGTTTACCGCTCCTGACCAGGACGACAGCATAACCTTCTTCCACAATCAACACCCCGGGTCCCCCAAACTTGGCAAGTTTATAGGCGGCAGGGTGATGCATTTTGATTTTCCCCTGACTGACTACCCACGTGGCTTTATTGATACCAATCTCCGCATCCACGATATGACGAACTAAATCGGGATCGGGTGGTTTGTTTGGATCATCATACTCACCGAGCAAGGCGCGCGCGGCAGGTTCGGCGCGCCACAGTAACGTATCCCAACACGATGATTTTGCAAGACGAAATCCAATCAGGATGCCAAAAACCACCGCCAGATGCGCGAGCACGCCTATAATAATGATGGTAATGATGGGCGCAGAGTTGCCCGGCGCCGATGAAAAGATTAACCCCGCTCCTACGCCTAACACCAAAAAGGTCAACAGAGTCGCCAGGAGCGTCGAATAGAACCAGCTCATCAGAAAACCGCTGAGCCAATCATAAAAGCGGCGTTGCTGGGTACGCAACCACGTGGCAAAGGGTAAATTCTTTCTCGTATCGGGAATATTTTTGACATACCACGCCGCCAAGGGAATGAGAAACCAAAACCACGCCCCCAGAGCGCACGCGGCAATCAGGAGTGCCAATCGAAACAAGAGTCTTTCGCGACGTGACATAGCGGTCTGCTCAACAAACACAAACACCTGCCGCTCACGCGCCCTCTAGACGCGCCAAACGACAGGTGCTCGCCGTGCTCACCAATGCCCGAACTCGAATTTATGCCACGAGCCCGTGCTATGCATCTATGCTCCTTGATCAGTTAACTTTCTAAACTCTCACACTGACCGTTCTAGACCTCACCGAGCAATCCACTTACTTTCTAGTATAACACGCAGTCTGCAAAATTGCAAAAGACAAAAAACGCCGGGTGCATTTCAGTTTGGGGGCAAATCGTGGCATAATGCGTCCATTCCACTAAAAAAGAGGTGACTGATGAAACGCTCCCACAAAGTTCGCCGAACCCCACCGACCCGCGCCGAGATGAAAGCCCAG
>Ga0209227_1000225_pt1 | contig 49012 bp, 39 predicted proteins | sample YNPBryantNP2012_FD_185815 | JGI IMG/M metagenome (GOLD analysis project Ga0209227, IMG submission 185815) | Anoxygenic and chlorotrophic microbial mat microbial communities from Yellowstone National Park, USA - YNP Bryant NP 2012 (SPAdes)... ...
TGGTGGGGGGCGTGGAATGGCGGGCAGGGTCGCCGGGTGCTGAGCGAGGAGCAGAGTCGCCATGAGAATCGCAGTGCCGAAGGAGACGCGGGCGGGCGAGCGGCGCGTGGCGCTGGTGCCCGAGTCGTGTAAGAAGCTGATTGCCAAGGGGATGCAGGTTGGAATCGAGCGCGGGGCGGGCGAGGGGGCGTATCTTTCCGACGACGCGTACCAGGCGGTCGGCGTCACGATCTACAGCGACGCGGCCGCGCTGCTGAGCGAGGCGGACTTCGTCTGCAAGGTACAGCCGCCCACGGTGGAAGAGGTGGACCGCATGCGCAGCGGTGCCATGCTGCTGACGACGCTGGTGCCGGTGCGAAATCTGGACGTCGTTCGCAAGCTGGCCGAGAAGCGGATCAGCGCCTTGGCGACCGACTGCATTCCGCGGACCACGCGAGCGCAGTCCATGGACACGCTGTCGTCCATGGCGAACATCGCCGGCTACAAGGCCGTGCTCATCGCGGCCAGCGAGCTGTCGAAGTACTTCCCGATGTTCATGACGGCGGCGGGGACAATCTTCCCGGCGAAGGTGTTTGTGATCGGCGCGGGGGTGGCCGGCTTGCAGGCCATCGCCACGGCCAAGCGGCTGGGGGCGACAGTGACGGCGACGGACACGCGGCGGGTGGTGGCCGAGCAGGTGCAGAGTCTGGGCGCGAAGTTCGTCGGGGTCGAAAGCGAGGAGGACGCACAGACGGCGACCGGATACGCCAAAGAGCTGTCGGCGGAGTTCTACCGCAAGCAGGCCGAGCTGATCGCCGCTCAGTGTGCGGCCAATGACGCGGTGATCACGACGGCTCTCATCGGCGGGGTGAAGGCTCCGCGGCTGATTACGCGGGAGATGGTCCAGAAGATGCAGCCCGGGTCGGTGATCGTCGATCTGGCGGCGGAAGGGGGTGGCAACTGCGAGCTGACGCGACCTGGCGAGACCGTCATCGAGAACGGGGTGAAGATCATCGGCCCGCTGAATCTGCCGGCCACGATGCCCAAAGATGCGAGTACGCTGTATTCGCGGAATCTGGTGACGTTTCTGCTGGAGTTCTGGAAAGACAACCGCTTCAACCTGGATCTGAAGGACGAGATCATCGCGGGGGCGCTGGTTACTCACGAGGGACAGGTGCTGCATGCGGGCGCCCGGGCGGCGCTGGAGAGCGAGGGCAAGGCATGAGCGAAGTCTTCATTAACAACTTCGTCGTCTTTGTGCTGGCGATGTTCATCGGCTTCGAGGTCATCTCGAAGGTGCCGGCCATCCTGCATACGCCGCTGATGTCCGGCTCCAACGCCATTTCGGGCATCACGATCGTGGGCGCGGTAGTGATCGCAGGGCTGCATCGCGGAGCCTGGAGCGACATTTTGGGCTTTCTGGCGGTGACGTTCGCGATGATCAACGTGGTCGGCGGGTATGCGGTGACCGACCGCATGCTGGCGATGTTCAAGAGCAAGTAGGAGGGCGACCGTGACTGGGACCATGACTTTGCTGGGCGCCGCCACGCTGCCGGCCACTGCTCCCGTCTCGGCCGCGGTGGGGGGGGCCGAATGGGTGCGACTTGGTATTACGTTTGCCTATCTGGTCAGCGCGGCGCTGTTCATCTTCGGGCTGAAGATGATGTCGCATCCGCGCACCGCGCGGCGGGGCAATCGCCTGTCGGCGATCGGCATGCTGATCGCGATCGTCGTGACCCTCGGCGACAAGGACATCGTCAGTTTGTACGTCATTGCCGCGGGGCTGATCGTCGGGGCGGTGATCGGCGCTTTTCTGGCGATCCGCGTCAAGATGACGGGCATGCCGCAGATGGTGGGCATGCTGAACGGCTTCGGGGGGCTGGCGTCTGCGGTCGTCGCGCTGGCCGAGTTTCTGCGGGTGTACTTGGACAGGCAGCACGATCCGCGCGTGGACACGCTGGTCACTATCGCCCTCAGTGCGCTGATCGGGATGGTGACGTTTACCGGCAGCATGATTGCCTTTGGGAAGCTGGAAGGCTGGAAAGTTCGCGGTGTGCCTCTGAGCAACCCCTTCCTGCTGCCGTCGCACCACCTGCTGAGTGTCGTCCTGCTCTTGGCGTGCATTGGGCTGGGGGCTGTGGTAACTCTTAACTATCAGCACGCGCTGTGGGCGATCATCGTGCTCAACATCCTGGCGGGGATTCTGGGTGTGATGGTCGTCGTGCCGATCGGCGGGGCCGACATGCCTGTGGTCATCTCGCTGCTGAACTCGTATTCGGGTCTGGCCGCCATGACGACCGGCTTTGCGCTGGACAACTACTGCCTGATCATCAGCGGTTCGCTGGTCGGCGCGTCGGGGATCATCCTGACCCGGATCATGTGTCAGGCCATGAATCGCTCGCTGCTGAACGTGGTGGCCGGCGGGTTTGGACAGGAGATCACCGCCGCCGGTGCCACAACCGCCGGCGACCGCACGGTGCGCAGCATGGATGCCGAAGAGGCGGCCATGGTGCTGGAGGCCGCGCAGAAGATCTTCATCATTCCGGGCTACGGCATGGCTGTGGCACAGGCCCAGCACGCGGTGGCCGAGCTGGCCGACCTGCTGCGCAAACGCGGGGCGGATGTGCGGTTCGGGATCCACCCGGTCGCCGGACGCATGCCGGGTCACATGAACGTCCTGCTGGCCGAAGCCAACGTGCCGTATGACCTGCTCAGCGACCTCGAGTTGAACTCGGAGATGGAGCAGTGTGACGTGGCGCTGGTGATCGGGGCGAACGACGTCGTCAACCCCGACGCGCGCCGGCAGGGCAGCCAGATCTACGGCATGCCCATCTTCGACGTGGACAAGGCCCGCACGGTGATGGTTTGCAAACGCAGCCTGAACCCCGGCTTCGCGGGCATTGAGAACGAGCTGTTCTTCATGCCCAACACGGTGATGCTGTTCGGCGACGCGAAGAAGATGGTCACCAGCATCGTGTCCGAGCTGAAGAACCGGTAAGCAGAGACGTTCCGCCGGCGCCACGCACGCTCGGCCTTACAGGCGACAGGCCATGTTCCCGTCAGGCGGTGAGCCTCTGACGCGAGGGGGTGACCCGTCCGTGCGCTACCAGCGCCAGATGTTGTGTGCCCAGATCGGGGCCGCGGGTCAGAACCAACTGCGCCACGCCCACATCGTCCTCGTCGGGTGCGGTGCCTTGGGCAGCGTGCTGGCGGACATTCTCGTGCGGGCCGGAGTCGGCCGACTGCGCCTCATCGATCGCGACTTCATCGAGCTGAGCAACCTCCAGCGGCAGACTCTCTTCGACGAGCAGGACGTGGCGGCGGCGCTGCCGAAGGCGGAAGCAGCGGCTCGCAAGCTGCGGCGCGTGAACTCGGCGGTCGACATCGAGGGGGTCGTGACCGATGTCCACGCGACGAATATCGAGGACCTCTGCGCGGGCACAGATCTGATTTTGGACGGCACGGACAATCTGGAGACGCGCTATCTGATCAACGACCTGGCTGTCAAGAACGACGTGCCATGGGTGTATGCCGCCTGCGTCGCGACGGAGGGCCGGGTGCTGGGGATCGTTCCGCGGCAGACGCCCTGTCTGCGTTGCCTGTGGGAAGAGCCACCGGCTCCGGGTTCGCTGCCGACGTGCGACACGGCGGGGGTGCTTGCGCCGGCGGTATACGTCGTGGCGAGTCTGGCGGCCACGGAGGCGTTGAAGATTTTGGTGGGGCGTGCGACGGAGCTGAGCGGCTTGTTGGCGGTGGATGTGTGGGCAGGACGGACACGCCGCGTGGATGTCCGGGCCGCGTACCAACCGAGCGGTTGCCCGTGCTGCGGGCAGGGACGGTACGACTTTCTGAGCGGGCGACGCGGCGCCGATGCGACCGTGCTGTGCGGTCGCGACGCCGTGCAAATCTGGCTTTCGACCACGGAGCCGATCGACTTTCGGCGGATCGTGTGGCGGCTGCCTGCGGACGCCCGTCCGATGCACAGCGAATACATGTTGCGTTTTCAGGCCGGTGCGTGCACGGTGGCACTGTTTCGCGACGGGCGCGCCATTGTGCAGGGGACCAGCGACCCGGCCGTGGCGCGGGGCGTTGTCGCAAAGTACGTGGGAACGTGACCGTTGCGGGAGCTGCCGTTATCCCGTGATGCGGGGCGAGCTTGCGGCGGCCGGGTTCGCCTGGTCCTGGCCCCGCGGCTGGCCCGTTGCAGGAGACGCGGGGCGCCGGTATACTAACGGGTTCGAAATGCTAGTAGCCTCAAGGACTGCAAGGAATTGGACGTGTACGCGATCCTGGAAGACGGCGGTAAACAGTACAAGGTCAGCCCGGGCGATATGCTCCTTATCGAGCGCAAAGACCTGCCCGAGGGGCAGACCGAGATTACCTTCGACAAGGTCCTCCTGGTCGGCGAGGGCGAGCAGGCCCGCATCGGCACGCCGTGGGTCCCTGGGGTGACCGTGACTGCGAAGGTCCTGGAACTGCTCAAGATGCCGAAAGTCCGCGGCGTCAAGTTCGCCCGTCGCAAGGGCTATTACAAGCGCTGGGGTCACCGGCAGCAGATGTTGAAGGTGCAGATCGGCACGATCAATGGCTGACAGGGTGGCGACGGCACTCCGCTCGCGACGGCTGCTTCTGGTGTCCGTCGCGTTTTCTTGCGCGGCGGCCGTCGAGCCGTTGTCGGCGGCGCCGGGCAGTGGTGGCGGACCGGACGGTTGGCAGGCAACGGCCGAGCGCGCTAAGCCATCGAAACGCGGTGCGGCGCGCCCGCCACGCCGGTCGGGCGGTCGGGCCACGCCTCACAGCCAGCCGACCAGTGCTCCGGTTGCAGCGAGCGAGCCTGCGCCACCCGCTGGGCCTGAGACAGTCGGCCATGCGCGTCGTCGGCTGGCACGGATCCCGGCGCAGAAACGGACGGCGGAGGAAAACGCACTGTTGGCCGCGTTGGAATTTGCCACCGCGATTGGCCGAGCCGATGGTCGGCGGGCGGCGACCTTGCTGGAAGTGGTGGGGTATCAGCCGCTGCCGCTTTCGGGCGACTTGCCGGAGCCGCCGGCTGCGGTGGTCTTGCCGGCGGATATCGAGCGGGCCATTGCGTCGCGGCCGCCGATCAACCCGGATGACTGGCCGGCGGAACACTTCGAGGTCGTTCCGCGTAGTCGGCTGCGGGCGATGTTCCCGGCGGTGGCCGATTGGATGTTGCCCCACGACCGGGCCGTGGTTGTCCATCCGGTTCCACAGGCGGAGGGCTGGGTCTCGCAAGACGCATGCGTCGTAGTCCGAATTCGGGCCGGCAAGGCCACCATCATGGGAGGTAACCTGCTGGAAGCACTGGGCTTGTCGCTGGAGCGCGCCGGCTCCCCGGGCAGCGGCGAATAGGTGAGTGGCTCAGCTTTCAGCCGGCGTCTTCTCGCCAACACGCCGCACGAGGGCAGTATCTGTGGCGCCTGGCGTCGTTGGCCGTGTGGAAGTCACGACGACGACCAGATCGCCCGGGTCGGCCAGACCCTTCTGCATCAGAAGTTGGTCCAGGGTGGCGGCCATTTCCGCTGGGTTGTGCAGCGGGGCGACGCGTACGGGGACCACGCCGTAAAGCAGATTCAGGCGGCGCCAGACGCGCTCATCGTACGTCAGTCCGACGACCGGCATCGGCAGGCGGTGGCGTGCCACGAGGCGGGCGGTTGCACCCGTGGCCGTCCACACGGCCACCACGCGCGCATTCAGATCGAGGGCCGCCTGCACCGCGGCGTGAGCGATGGCCGCGGGGGCGTGGTAGTGCACCGCGACGGTTCCTTGCGGCTCGCTGGCGCTGCGGCGGGCCAGATACGCGCCGGTCGCTTCCACGATTTGGTTCATCATCGCCACGGCCTCGACCGGGTAACGTCCCACCGCCGTCTCGCCGGAAAGCATCACAGCGTCGGCCTGGTCGAATACTGCGTTGGCCACGTCGCTGACCTCGGCCCGCGTCGGCATCGGGTTGTCCACCATGCTCTGGAGCATCTGCGTGGCGACGATCACCGGCACGCCGCGCTGCTGGCACCGGGCCACGATGTCCTTCTGAATCAGCGGCACACGCCAGACGTCCGTTTCGACCCCCAGATCGCCGCGGGCGACGAGCACGCCGTCGGTGTGCGTGATCAGCTCGTCCAGATGCTCGAGTGCTTCGGTCTTCTCGATTTTGATGATGACGGGCAGATCGCCGTTGTGCTCCTTGATGCGGCGTTTGAGTTCGTACAGGTCCTCGGGGCGCCGCACGAAGGACAGGGCAACATAATCGAGCCCATGCTCGATGGCCCAGGCGAGGTCGCGGCGGTCCTTCTCGGTCAGCGCCGGCACGGTGAGGTGCGTGTCGGGCAGGTTCACGCCTTTGCGGCTGCGCAGCAGGCCGCCGACCAGGCATTCGCAAAGCAGTTCGTCGGTTGTCCGCTCGCGCACGACCAGGCGGACGAGGCCGTCGTCGATGTACACGCGGTGCCCGGGGGCCACCTCGTCCACGAACCCGGGCAGCGAGACGGTCAGCCGCCCGGTGTCGCACGGCCCCTCGCCCCGCACAAAGCGGATCACGTCACCTTTCTTGAGCTCGACCGGTTCCTGCGCGAATGTGCCCAGCCGGATTTTCGGCCCGCACAGGTCGCCGATGACGCAGACAGGTAGATCGCGCGTGGCCGCCAGCTTGCGAACGAGTGCCAGCGTTTGCGCGTGGGTTTCGAGATCCCCGTGGCTGAAATTCAGGCGGCAGACGTCCACGCCGGCGTCCAGCATGCGCTGGAGGGTGTCGGGCGTGACGGAGGCCGGGCCCAGTGTGGCGATGATTTTCGTGCGTGCCAGGGAGGGCTTGTGTTCAACGGGCATGGGAGTTCCCCGAGGTTGGTGCGGCGCGTGGCCGTTGCTGATGCCAAGGCGTCTCGCGTTCGTACAGGCGGGCCGCCTGAAGGAGGACGGCCTCGCCAAAGGGCGGGCCGATAAGTTGCAGGCCGATCGGCAGGCCGGCCGCGCTGAAGCCGCAGGGCACAGACAGGGCCGGCAGGCCGGCCAGATTGACCGCCGTCGTGTACACGTCCGCCAGGTACATCTGGAGTGGATCCGCCAGCTTTTCGCCCAGCCGGAAAGCGGGCGTCGGCGCTGTCGGTCCGGCCAGCACGTCGCAGCGCTCGAAGGCTGCGTCGAAGTCGCAACGGATCAGCCGCCGGACACGGAGTGCTTTGTCGTAGTACGCGTCGTAGTAGCCGGCCGATAGCGCGAACGTCCCCAGCATCAGCCGCCGCTTGACCTCAGCGCCGAAGCCTTCGCTGCGCGACGCGCAGTACAAGTCGAGCAGGTCGCGCGGCTGCGGCGTACGACGGCCGTAGTGGACTCCGTCGAAGCGGGCGAGGTTGCTTGAAGCCTCGGCCGTGGCGATAAGGTAGTACGCGGCGATGGCCCAGCGGGAATGCGGCAACGAGACGGGCACAGTTTCGGCGCCGAGGCGTCGATACACGTCGAGCGCAGCCTCGATGGCGGCGCGGGTCTCGCTGTCGAGCCCCGGGCCGAAGTATTCGCGCGGCACGCCAATTCGCAGCCGGCCCGCCAACGCCCGGAGGTGCGTGTCGGACAGCTCCGCCTCGTAGTCCGAGATGGGCTGCGCAACGCTGGTTGAATCACGCGGGTCACGGCCGGCGATGACGCTCAGCACGCGGGCGACGTCGGGCACAGTGGCGGCCAGCGGGCCGATCTGGTCAAGGCTCGAGCCGTAGGCCACCAGTCCGAAACGTGAGACGCGCCCGTAGGTCGCCTTCAGGCCGACTACGCCGCAAAACGCGGCCGGCAACCGTACGGACCCACCGGTGTCTGATCCCAAAGCCGCCGGGACAAAGCCGGCCGCCACCGCGGCGGCCGAGCCGCCCGAAGACCCGCCGGGGACGCGTGTCGGGTCCCAGGGATTTCGGGTCGGGAACCGCGCGCTGTTCTCCGTGGAGGAACCCATGGCGAACTCGTCCAGGTTCGTCTTGCCGATCACTACCCCGCCCGCAGCTTCGATGCGCTCTATCACCGTGGCGTTGTAGGGGGACACATAGTCGGCCAGCATTCGTGACGCGCAGGTCGTGTGCCCGAACGCTGTGCAGATGTTGTCTTTGACGGCGATGGGTACCCCTGCCAGCGGTCCGACCGGCCGGCCGGCCGCGAGTTCGGCATCGATCCGCGCGGCCTGTTCCAGTGCCCGCTGTTCGGTCAATTCCAGGAAGGCTCCGACCGCGGCGTCGCCGGCCCGGATCCGGCGCAGTGCCGATTGACAGACCTCGACGGCCGCCCGCCGGCGGGCAAGGACGTCAGCGACGATCGTGGCCACAGACTGTTCGCCGTCCATCTTGGCCTCATCCTGCCGCACGTAGCTTTCCGCTGTTCAGCCCGTTCCGCTGCTGGGCAGACCAACGGAGAAATGGGAATCGGGCAACCGCGCTGCTGTTACCATCGCCCGTGGCTGGTGCACAGTGTCAGTCAGGCGGCGTCTGACCGCAAGTACGCCGCGGGTTACTCCAAAGTGTCACGCCTTGGGAGCTGGGGCGGCGGTGTTCGGACAACCGAACGCAGGGTTGATGTAGAGGTCCAGCTCGCCAGTCTGACGCGGGTCGCCAGCCGCTCCGAATTGCTGCTTGAGCTCCAGTAGCTCGCGCAGTTTCGAGGCGGGCAGACGGGCGATCGGTCCGAGCTGGCGGGCCAGCAGCAGGACCCGGCAGTATGCGTCGAGGATCTCGGTCTGCCAGTACGCGTGCTCGAGCGTAGCAGCCCAGCTTACTGTGCCGTGGTTGCTGAGCACGACGGTATTGGCTCGGCCGACGAACGGCAGGACCGTCCTTGCGAAGGCCGGGGTGCCGGGTGTTTCGTACGGCGCTCGTGGCACAACGCCCAGGAATATCTCCACCTCGGGCAGGATGCCCGTCGGAATGTCGATGCCGGCGATACCGAAGGCGGTGGCGTGCGGCGGATGACAGTGGACGACGGCGCGGATCGCGGGGTCCGCACGGTACAGTTCGAGGTGCAGTCGCAACTCGCTTGTTGGGGGGCGCTTTCCGGTCAGCCGGCGGCCGTCCAGGTCGACGACGCACAGGTCCCTCGGCCTCATAAACCCCTTGCAGATCAGCGTGGGGGTGCAGACGACGGCGTCGCGACGTCCGCGACGCACACGGCACGAAAGATTGCCGTCGTTTCCGGCTGCAAAGCCGCGGGCGTACAGCCGTCGTCCGATCTCACAGATCTGGTCGCGCGCGGAGCGCTCGGTTGCCGTTACGACTTCCTGGAGCGTTCTGGGCGTACGCTTCGCACACATGCCGGACGCACAGAGTAGCGGGAATACGCCGGCGTGTCTTCGGGCTGACCAACCCGAGGCGCAAAGGTTCGGCCCGTCGAGCCCCCCGGCCCAACGGGCCGCGCTCGTCAACCAAATCACCCAAAATGAAAGCGTAGGCGTCTGCCCCCGGGGGCGCCCATCAGGTGTTTGCCCGGGTTCGGCGCTGCGGTGTCCCCCTTAACGGCTTCGCAGTGCACGTGCGGCGAACTACGGAAGCGGTCAGCCGGTCACCATCCGCTCGAAAGCGATGTATACGCCTGTCAGACTTTCGCCCGCGACCAATCCGGCACAGAGCGTGACGGCGAAGCGCTTGGTCCAGTTCGGGAAGAGCTTCGACAGGATCAGAACCAGTGTTCCGCCGATGAACATCGAGATGGCGTTGAAGCCGTTGATGACGAAAGCGAGCCCCACGCTGGCGGCGCTGGGTATGTACGGCTTAACGGCTTTCGGTGCGGTTCTTTCTAGAACAGGCAGTGCGATCCCCAGCAGGGCGGCGATCAGCACGGCGGCCGGGGTGCCGGGCGGCAGAGCTTTCAGCCCGACAGCGAAGAGTTCGGCCACCGCTTTCCAGGTGGCTACCGCGGGGGCAGGCCACTGCTCCGTAATAAGCTGCTCCGCCGGGTGCGGAACGAGAATCAGATAGGCCGCCGACCCCGCCAACGCGCCGACCAGTGCACCCACGACCTGAGCTACGACCTGTTGCCGGGGGGAGGCTCCCAAGAGATAGCCGGCCTTCAAGTCGTGCAGCAGGTCGGCACACTGGCTGGCCGCGCCGCCGGTGATGTTCGCCGTCATCAGGTTGGGCGCCGGGTTGTTTGGGATCAGCACGCCGAACACGAACTGAGTGATCTTCCCCATGGCACCGACGGGTGTGACGCCGGTTTCTCCGGAAACGCGCGCGGCAACCAGAGCAAGGGCGAAAGAAAGCAGGACGCCCAGCACCGCAGCCCACCAGGCAATCGCGAAGAACCAGACCTGAAGAGCGAGCGCGATGATAAGCGTGAGGACCAGAGCACCAGCGAACCAGCGCACGGCCACTTCGCCGGTGTCTTCGACCGGTTCGTTGCCCGCTTGTCGGCGGCCCAGGCTTGTAAACGTTCGCAACAGGCTGCGCCACGAGAAGCCGAACGCGACCAGCGAGGAAACGACCATCAGGGTGACGCCGGGCCACAGCAGCCACTGCACCAGGTCGCCGAAGTTCGGCTGGGCGGGTACAAAGCGGCTGCCGGCCAGCAGCTCGTTCACGGTTGCGCCGAAATCCACATCCCCGGGGCAAAGGGTCTTAAGACGGGCGGCATCGCTCGCCGTCAGAGGGCCCTGGACCCGCAGCGTACGGGTCGTCTCATCCCAGGTGACGCGCCCGGCCAGGTCGGGCGGCAGTTTTACATCCGGCGGCAGCAGCGGTTGCCGCGTGCGGGCGCGGAGCTGGTCGAGCGCCGCCAGCACGGCGTCGCAGTTGGCTTGCTGGTCGGGATGCGCGCGGGCGACCGCGGCGACGCGTTCCCGCATGACAGCGCGGCATTCCTCCGAGAAAAGGCCGATGGCGACGAGTCGCCGGCCGCGGTGATCGTACCGCAGCATATGGCCGAATTCGCGCGGGATGGTCAGGGAACGTGGCCAGTTGCCCAGTTCGACTCCGCTCTGCACATCGCGGGTAGTGGTGAATTGCGGGTCAGTGGCCACCACCTCGGGGGAGACCGCTGGTCGCAACTGCGAACGCACGTAGAGCTTGTAAACCGCCTCTTGCCAGCGCGAATCGTCGCTGAGGGCCAGCAGGTCGTCGCGCTGCGCGGCCGTCATCGGGCCCTTGTATTCCAGCACGCGGGCTTCCGGTTTGTAGCGCGCGAAGCCCTCAGGTTCCGGCGGGAGGCGGCCCACGACCGACGCGGGGAGTACTGGCAGCGGCTCCTGAATCGTCAGGCGGATCCAGTTTTTCTCCAGCAAGGCCGGGGCCAGTACCAGCCAGGCCAGTACTGAGCCGAGCAGGATCGACACGCAGGCCCGAAAACCGATCAGGCCGCCGACGCCGACCATCAGCAAGGAGGGGTCTAGGGCGAAGGTCAGCGAGCCGGCGGTGAACTTGCGCACTGTGAACGGCAACCCCCACTTCGTTAGCGGCAATCCAAAGCTGCGCAGCGTTGTGGCGGTCAGCCCTACCAGACTCAGCAACCACGACAACGCGGCCGGCATGCTCGCCAGACACTTCACCACGACTGCGACCACCGCGGCTAGCAGCATGGTTTTCACACGCGCCAGAGCTTCCGTCCCTTTGGCGTACATCTCCCGCAGCGTCTCGGCGGTGGCGACACCCGCCGGAAACGGCAGACGGTCGACGACCAGCATCTGACGGCGCAGCGGTATGCCGACGGTGATGCCGACCATGCACACGGTGAATACCCAGAGTGCCAGGGCCCACCATTCCAGCGTCTGCCCGGTCAGCATCGTCAGCGCGGGGATCGGCGCGACGAGTCCGGCCGAGGAAACCGCCGCCGCAGACGAGACCGCCGTCATGTTGATGTTGTTCTCCAACATGCTCAGCGGGCGGACGCGCGCGGTTCGCTGTATGGCGCGCCACAGGGCATACCCGAGCAGAACGGCGGTGATGGACATGTTGAGTCCCCAGCCGATCGTCAGCCCGGTGTAGATGTTGCACGAGCACAGGATGGCTCCGAGCGCGGCGCCGGTAGCCAGGGCGCGGAGCGTGAGTTGAGGGGACGTACGGTCGAGCGGCAGTGGGGTGGCCTCGTGGGGAGCCGAGCTGGTGGCAGGAGTGGATTGGCCCGGGGCGGCCGCTTCCGCGGGCGGCTTGGGGTGACTCAAGGTGGCACTCCGGTTCCGCAGGCGGTCGCACGCGCCTGCCGGGCCGACAATCGTACGCACCCGGTCCGCAGAACGTCAACGAGCAGCGCGTGCTTTGCGGCGGTCGGCAGGCGCAATATGCGAGCCCCGTGCGCCGGTGTGCAGCGACACGGGGCTCCAAGGGGGACACGACAGCTTCCGGTTCAAGTATTCCAATCGTGCCGCCCGTTTGCCGCATGAGGCGCAGAAAATCGCGCACGAAGCGGAACGCCCGATACCTCGCGGCTTGCAATCGTGGGGACGTCATCTATTATCGCGGCATGGACGGCGAGCTTCGAGCCAGCGGCGCGGTGGAGTGGCGGGGGCGGAGCGGGCGGCGCGCCATCGCCACGCTGGCGGCGTTACTGGGCGTTTTCGGACCCCTTCTGTGGGGCTGTCAGGCCCCCGTGTCGCCGAGCGAACTTACGATGCGTACTCTGCGGATCGGCGACTACGAAGCGTTCGTGGACGACGCGCTGGCTTATCTGCGCCGCTGTGACCTGCCGCCAGAGTATGTGGACCGCACCGGCGGGCTGATTGTGACCAAGCCCACCACCAGCGGGCAATGGTTCGAGTGGTGGCGGGTGGATTCGCAGGGTGGCTATCAGCTCCTGGAAAACAGCCTGCACACCGTGCAGCGGATGGTCACGATACGGATTGAGCCGCTGGAAGCACCGGCGTCACAGCCGACCGGGGCAGGGGTTGACGGTACGTCTTCGCAAGTAGCCGCGCCGACAGCGGACGAAGTGGGCGCCCCCCTGTATCGTGTCAGTGTGCGCGTGGACAAGCTACGCTACAGCGCTCCGGAGCGGCAGGTAACGACCGCGTCCGGCGCGCTGGCGATCTACAGCGAGCGCTTGCCGACAACCGAAGGACAACAGCCGAAAGGCCACACTGTAAGCTGGATCCCTCTGGGCCGCGACCCGCTGCTGGAGTCGTTTCTCCTGGATCGCCTCACCCGGTTGCGCGTCGATGTCGCGGTGGCTGAGTGACCCAGACGGCGTCGGTCAGTAGGCGGCGGACTCGGTCAGCACGCTTCGCCGGAGTTCGCGGAGACGCTCTGTCTCCTGAGTGTTCCTGGTGCGCACCTCGGTGGGCGGTGCGAACAGTGAATCATACGAGAAGAGCGCGTAATCCCCGCCCCACGTGCGGCACAGGTGCAACTGCCGCCGAAGCTGCTCCTCGTTCTTGTGCAGGTAGGCTCCCAGTCCCGGAATGACCCGGCGTCCGCGAGCAAGTCGGCGATACTCGTTGATGTCGCTCTGAAACTGGTTGAGCTTCTCGGTGTACGCCATGGGAACGAGAGCGTCGACGATGCCACTGCGCAGCCAGACGACGCTGTTCTGCAAGAAATCGTTGTATCCGAGGACCGGGTTTCGCCAGACGGCGGCCGTCAGCGTGCTCCCGGGGCGGCAGCGGCGAAGAATCTGGCGAATCTCGACCACAATGCGTGTGAGCTGGTTGGCCCGCCAGTGGTTCCAGGCCGCGGGATCGTCGTCCGGGTGTTTGCCGGTGTCGCGGTAGAAGGCCGCGACGGTCTGCGGATCGCGCGGGTAGTTCTGTTTGGCTTTCGAAAGGCCGTCCCACGCGTAGCGCACATAATCCAGATGCAGGCCATCGACGTCGTAATGGGAGACGATTTCTTCGGCCAGCCGAACGATGTGCCTCCGAACCTCGGGTCGGCACGGGTTCAGCAGTACGTAGAAGTCGCCCAGCGGCTGACGGCGGCCATCCGCGTCGTACAGGAACCAGTCGGGGTGGGCGTTGTAAAGCTGTGTCGCGATCGGGGGCGGCGTTGGGCCGCGCCAGCCCGGCACAACATTGAACCACGCCTCCAGGCGCAGCCCGCGTCGGTGGGCCTCGTCCACGGCTACGGCCAAGGGGTCAAAGCCGGGATCGCGGTAGTCGTATTCGCGGCCCCAAGGTTCGAGTTGGGAAGGGTAACTGACGGTACCCTCGCCCCGCACCTGCCAGTACACGGTGTTGAAGCCCAGAGCGGCGCAGTTGTCCATGATCTGCGCAATGTCGTCGGGAGTACGGTAGTGGTAGCGGGCGACCCAGATCGCCTTGACCGGCCGCGGCAGCGGCAAGGGTTCGCGTCGGCCGGCCATGGGTGATCGGACCGGTGCCGGCCGGGCTTCCTCGTTGGTGCGACAGCCGACGGGACCGGTCAGGCTGATCAGAAGCACGGCCGCGACCGTCGCCAGGATCGACGCACGGGTGTTCATGGGCAGGGCAGTAGACTGGCACCAGGCCGATTCGTCAAACCACTCCGACCTCCGGGCGCCAGTCACGGCACGAGCACTCCCGTCGCCCACGTGCTCGGATCGACGTTCCAGCCCAGCTCGTCGGTCGTGCTGAGGTGCTGGCTGCGGTGCAACGCTTCCTTGATCTTGTAGAAGACGCCGATGCGCGGGTGCTCCGTCGGGTCCCACCCATGGAGGCACGCGGCGGGAATACCGACTTCGAGGCGGTAGCGGTTCTGGCTGACATGGGCGGCCACGCGGACGAGAGACAGATCGGCAGCCGGCGGGTGTTCCTTCGCGTGACTCATGCGGTGCCGGCCGACGATGGGCTGCCGGCCGTCGCGCCCCCCGCCCAGCGGCAACAGATAGAAGAAGTGGCAAAAGCGGGTTCCGCGGTGGATATCCCGCGGCTCGCGCGTCGCAATGCACAGGCGGATGCCGTCGCCCTGCCACCAGGCTTTCGGGTCGCACCGCGGCCGACCGAAGCGGTTGGGTATGTCGAACGCGGCGTAAAACCCGTCTTCGTGCCAACCCCAATACACGTCGCCGAGCGGCTCCCGACCTTCCAGGGTTATGAGCGGCGGGACCAAGTACCGCGCGGCCCAGTCGCGCAGGGTGCCGTCCACACGGGGTGGCTGAGCCAGATGGTGGATCGGCAGCTCGAATCGGAAGAACGCCCGTCGTGGCAGCGCCTCAATCATCCCTCCGACCCTGCCTCAGGGCGCGGCCGGCGGACTCCCCGCCGACTCGCCGACGGATTCCAGATACTGCCGTGCGGCGGCGTGATCGGGCTTGAGCTCCAGGATACGGCGACAGGTCTCTGCGGCCTTCTCGCGATTGCGCGTTTCCTGGTACAGAGCGGCCAGGTGTTCGAGATACTTCACGTTTTTCGGGTCGTACTCGACCGCTTTCTCCGTCAGCATGAGGGCGTCGTGGGAGCGCAGGCTGGCCTGCAACAGTGCCTGCTCGCTGACGACCTCGGCCGTCCGGTTCAGAACCGCAGCCGCTTCCGCCTGCTTGCCGGCCAAGAGCGTGTTGGTCACGTCCCCGCGGAGGTTACGCTCATAGAAGGAGTTGTGCAGTTCGCGCAACGCCGACAGCAGCAGGTCGTAGGCTCCGTTGAGCCGCTGAAGGCGTTCCTTATCCCATGGCTTCTGCTGGACCAGCTCCTTGACGCGCTGGACGTAGGCTTCCGCGTCTTTCAAAGCGGGCTCGAGCTGCGCCGGAACGCGGGCCGCCGCTGCCAGTCGAATCTCGACCAGCGTCTGCCGGGCGTCGAGGTTTTGCGTGTCCGCTTTGACGGCCTCTTCGGCCTTGGTCACGGCGTCGGTGGCGCGACCCATGCCGACGTACGCTTCGGCCAGGGCCCGTTTGACCTCGACGATGCGCGCCGGCTCCGTGGCGACCTGTTCGGCCTTCTCCAGGCGGACCGCGGCCTGTCGATACTGTCGATTCGCGTTCAGGATCTTTCCGTAACCGAGGTTGGCGCGGAAGTTGAGCGGCTCGACACGGGTGACGGCGGTAAAGAAGTTGCGGGCGGTATCATAGTCGTTGGCGGCAAAGAAGATTTCGCCGGCCAGCAGTTGCGCTTCGATGCTGGCCGGGTCGCGTTCCAGGGCGCCCTGAATCAATTGCTGAGCCTCGACCAGCTTCCCGGCTTCGAACTGTTGGCGGGCGGCCTCGATCAACTGGCCCGGCGTTGCCTGGGGCGCCGGGGCAGGGGCGGTCGCGGGAGCCTGACCCACCGCCGACGTCGCCAGAGAGAGTGCCAGAATCCCGACCACAAGTGTGCGGATGCGCGTCATCACATTGTCTCCGTCTGCTTCAAGCCGTCCGTCGAGCACCACGCACGGCCTGGACAATTAGCTTGCCGCGGCACGCCTGACACACGTCCGGCCAGAAACCGGTTCGGCCCGCTCTTCGCGGCGGGCCTGGTGGTGGATGCCGCGCCATATGCTCCATTATCGGTCACGGCGGCCCGGTGCGTAAGGGCGCCGTCGGGGACGCGTCCGGCCGGAGGCCGTTCAGCGGCAGGTGTCCGGCATCCGGCGTGCCGGTGCTGAGCCTTGCGTTTCCAGCAGTTTGAGTCGCAGAAGGTTCAGGGCCGTGTGCGCGGCCCGCAGCCGAATCACGTCACGCGGATAGTCGCTGCCGAACCGGTACTCGTACCCCTCGGTGCGCCCAGGACTGTGCAGCCCGATGTACACGAGTCCGACGGGTTTCTGCGGCGTACCGCCGGTCGGGCCGGCAATACCCGTGACTGCCACGGCGTGGCTTGTTCCCAGTCGGGCGGCGGCACCTTCGGCCATGGCGCGGGCGACGGGTTCGCTGACGGCTCCGTACCGCTCCAGCAGCTCGTTCGGGACGCCTAACAGCGCGGTCTTGACCTCGTTCGCGTAGCTGACGGCACCGCCGACGTAGTACGCGCTGCTGCCCGGCACGTCGGTGAGCAGCTTGCCGATCAGTCCGCCGGTGCACGATTCAGCCGTGCTGAGAGTGGCTCCGGTGCCGAGCAGGAGCTTGCCGACGGCGGCCGCCAGCGTTTCGTCCTCGGTCCCGAAGATGATCGTGCCCAAGCGCTGCCGTATTTCCGCTTCCGTTTCGTCTAGCAGTTGCTGCGCTTCCGACTCCGAGCCCGCGGAAGCGTAGAGGCGGACGACAATGACGCCGTGCTGCGCCGTGGTCCCGACGGTCGGGTTCCGGCCGGGCTGCATCAGGTCCACCAGCCGCTGGCCGACGTCCGACTCGCCCAGCCCGTAGGTGTGCAGGCGGCGAAACAGCAGGACGGCACCACCGGCAGCGGAGCGGAGCGCCGGGGCCACCTCGCGCTCGAACATCGCATACATTTCGAACGGCACACCAGGCAGGGCGAAGCAGTCCGCGCGGCCGAGCCGCACGCGCAGCCCGGGTGCTGTGCCGCACGTGTTCGGCAGCACCTGCGCTCCGCGGGGGACCATCGCTTGCACGACGTTTCGCTCGGGCATTCTTCGCCCGCGGGCCGCGAAGAACGCCCGCAGGTGCTCCAGGCTCGGCGGATGGAGCTCCAGCGGCACTTCGGCGACATCTGCCAAGGCCTGGCGGGTGAGGTCGTCCTCGGTCGGGCCCAGGCCGCCGGTCAGCACGACGATGTCACAGCCGCGGGTCGCCTCACGCAGAACGTCCCGCAACGCTGCCAGATCGTCTGCGACTACGACATGTCGTTCCGTGCGCACGCCCAAGGCTGCCAGCCGCGCCGCCAGCCACGGGCTGTTCGTGTCCACACTTTGTCCCAGCGCTAGCTCGGTACCGGTGGCCAGGACCCAAGCACGCCGCATGAAGACCTCGCTGGAAAGCGGCTCAGACCGCGATAGGCTCATTGTACCGACCGCTCAACCGACGGCGAACGATTGGGGCTGAGCGGAGTTATGAGCGTGTTCTCGTCACTGCATGCTTTGCCCTGCCATGGCGCCGATCCTTCGGCCGCCGCAGGGGGTGTGGCGCCGGCCCCAGAGGAGCAGTATCGGGCGGCGTGCTCGGGTGTGGCCATGCTTCGGCGGACCGATCGCGGGCGACTGACCGTGACGGGCGTGGACGCCAAGGAATGGCTGCATCGGCTGGTCACGAACGCGGTGGCCGAGCTGTCAGACGGCATGGGCTGCTACGCGTTCGCCCTCGACGCACGGGGCCGGATTCTCTTTGACCTCAACATCCTGGCCATCGAGTCGGTCCTGTGGCTCGACGTGGCGCGTTCATACGCGTCGCTGGTTCTGCGGCACCTCGACCGCTACGTCTTTACTGAGGATGTGCGGCTGGCGGATGCCAGCGACCACGATGCGCGGCTCGCATGCACCGGTCCGCGTTCACGGGAGCTCGCCGCGGCGCTGGGGGTGCCCGAGTTCGACGATCTGCGACCGCTGGAGAGCCGCCGGCTGGCGACGGACGTGCACTTCGTCCGGCACGCCTTCGTCGGGTATCCGGGCTTCGAGCTGATCCTGCCACGGGAGCAGGCTGGCGCCTGGTGGCAGCGGCTGGTGCAGGCCGGCGGATGCCCGGTGGAGCCGGCGATTATCGAGGTGCTGCGGATCGAGGCTGGCCTGCCTGCTCTGGGGCGGGACCTGGACGAGAACGTGCTGCCGGCGGAGACGGGGCAGCTTTCGCGCGCGGTAAGCTCCCAGAAAGGTTGCTATGTGGGCCACGAGATTGTCGAGCGCATGCGCTCTCGCGGCCTGCGGGCCCAGCGCCTGGTGCGGCTGCGCATGGATGCGGCGGATGGGCTGATGCCGCCGGTGGAGCTGACCCAGGACGGTCGAAACGTGGGGCGAGTTACCTCGCTGGCGCGCCATCCGGTGACGGCCGATTGGGTGGGTCTGGGGTATCTGCGGACCGGCGTCGTTGAGTTGACGGGCATCACCGCGGGCGAACCGCGGCGCGTGGTGGAGGTGCTGGGCGACGCAGGTGCGCTGACTGCGGACGAACCTGCTTGAAGGGGGGGCGTGCGGCCGCAGTGCTTGCGGTGTGAGATGTGGGGGGCGCAAGCCGGCGGTATAATCCGCCCGAGCTGAAAACCTACGCGCGGGAGTTTGTATGGAGCGCACGCTGATCATCTTCAAGCCGGATGCGATTCATCGTCATCTGGTCGGGCGGATTCTGGCGCGTTTCGAGGACAAGGGGCTGCGGATCGTGGCCTTGCGGATGCAGTGGTCGCCGCGGGCGCAGGTTGAGCAGCATTACGCGGTGCACCGGGGCAAGCCGTTTTATGGCAGTCTGGTGGAGTTCATGACTTCCGGGCCGGTGATTCTGGCGGTTCTGGAGGGACCGCAGGCGATCAATGTCGTTCGAAACCTCCTGGGGCCGACAGACGGGCGGCAGGCGCCACCAGGGACGATCCGGGGCGATTTCGGTCTGGACCAGCAGTACAACCTGGTCCATGCTAGCGACAGCCCGGAGACGGCCCGGGCGGAAATCGAGCTGTTTTTCCGCCCGGAGGAGATTGTAGCGTACGAGCGGGTAACAGAGCGGTGGATCACACGGGCGGGCCAGTGAGCACGAGCAGCGCGAGTTCGGAAGCGCAGGAGGAGCAGCATGACATCCGGGTTGTCGCGCCGGGAGCTGTTGGGGTCGGCCGCGGTCGTGGGCGGCTGGGTGCTGTTGGGCGAACAGGTGACGCAGGCACAGGAGACGCGGCCGCAGACCACGCCGGCGGCGGAATCGGGTCCGTACCAGTTGCCGCCGCTGCCCTATGGCTATGCCGACCTCGAACCGTTCGTGAACGCGCAGACGATGAAACTGCATCACGACATTCATCATGCCGGTTACGTCCGCGGGGCCAACGAGGCCGTCGCGGAGCTGGAGGCCATCCGTCAGCAGGGCGGGGAGCAGATCAAACGTGTGCGGGCCGTTACCGACAAGCTCGCGTTCAACCTGTGCGGGCACATTCTGCATGACCTCTTCTGGAAGAGCATGACGCGCAACGGCGGCGGCGATCCCCCCGCCGACAGCCAGGCGGCTCGTCTGATCAAACGCGACTTCGGATCCATCGAAGCGTTCCGGGCGCACCTGGCCGCGGCGGCGGTGCAGGTGCATGGCAGCGGCTGGGGGATTCTGGCGTACGAACCTCTGGCCCGGCGACTGCTGGTGTTGCAGGCGGAGAAGCACGAGAACATGGGCGTCTGGGGTGCCGTGCCGCTGCTGGCGCTGGATGTGTGGGAGCACGCGTACTACCTGCAATACCAGAACAAGCGCTCGGACTTCATCAAGGCGTTCATGGAAGTGATCAACTGGAACACCGTCGAAGAGCGCCTGGAGCTGGCTCTGAAGCTTGCGTGAGGCGCTGGAGCGGATAGCGTCGCGCGTCGCCGCGGATCGCCAGCCGACGGGCCCGACACGCACACATGTGCGTCGGGCCCCTTATGCATGGGGACTTCGGACCGGTTAGAACCACCAGGCGGTGCCAGCCTGTTCGCGGATCAGCACGGAGCGCAGATAGGCGACCGCCTTCTCGAAGCCCTCCTGCACGCTCATCAGCGAGTCTTCGTGCTCGATGCTGATTACCCCGTCGTACCCCTTCACGCGCAGCATGCTGATGAACGGCTTCCAGAACTCGTCGCCGTGGCCGTAACCGCACGTGCGGAAGACCCAGCTTCGCCGGTGGAGGTCGCCGTAGGTCTTGGTGTCGAGGGTTCCGTTCACGCGCGTGTTTTGGGGGTCGATCGCGGTGTCCTTGCCGTGGACGTGGAAGATGCACTTGGCGTCGCCGAGCACGCGGGCGGCCTCGATCGGGTCGATGCCTTGCCAGAAGAAGTGCGACGGATCGAGGTTCGCACCGAGTTGCCTGCCGCAGGCTTTGCGCAGCCGCAGGAGCGTCTCGGGGTTATAGACGCAGAAGCCCGGGTGCGCCTCGAAGGCGATGCGGACGCCTTCGTTGGCGGCTTCGTGGTTTTTCTGTGTCCAGAACGGGATCAGAACCTCCTCCCATTGGTACTTGAGGATTGACTCGAAGTCAGGCGGCCAGGCGCAGGTGACCCAGTTGGGGGTGCGGTCGCGCGGGCTGCCGCCTGGACAGCCGGAGAAGTTGATGACGACGTCGGTACCCAGGCGCGGCGCCAGGCGGACGGCCACGTCGTGGGCGCGGGCATGCTCCCGGGCGATGGCGCGGTCGGGGTGAACCGGGTTGCCGTGCACCGCCAGACCGCTGATCTGGAGGCCGTGTCGGCGGCAATCCTCGACGATGCGACGTTGGGCCGCCTTGTCTTTGAGCACGTCCTCCGGATCGAAGAACGGCTTCCCGGGAAAGCAGCCGACGGGCAGTTCGATCGCTTCCAGGCCGACTTTCTGGCAATACTCCAAGGCTTTCTCCCAGCCCATGCTGCCCAGTCCGGCCGACATGACACCCAGTTTCATCCGCCGTCCTCCTGTTCTCGGTGAACCAAGGTACGCTGCGGGCCGCGCCGCGCGCGACCGTTGGCTCGAATCTATCGACGCCGGCGACGGCGGACAAGCGACGTGCGTCCATTCCGAGTGGGCCTTGGCCGTGTGTCCGTCACGGTGGTGTGCGCCGCGGCGGCAGCGCCGCGCGCAGCTCCTGTAGATCAGCACGCTGCGGGTCGGCACGGAGCAGCTCGTCGATCAGGTCGGCCGCACGCCCCGTCTGACCGGCCGCCACCAGAGCGCGCAGAAAGCTGTGCTGAAAGTCGCGGCGATGGGGGACGAGGCGAAAGGCGTGCTCGAACAGTTCGACGGCACGCGGGAGCCGGCCGCGCCGAGCTTCCACGACGCCGAGATTGTGAAGGGCGTCCGCGTAGTCCGGTCGCAGCCGCAGAGCGTGCCCGTAGGCGTCGGCGGCCTCGTCCAGCCGACCGGCGGTCAGGTACGTGTTCCCGAGGTTGAGCCAGGCTTCCGGATAATCCGGCGCTGTGGTCGTCACGCGCTGGAAGGTCGCCAGCGCTTCGGACAGTCGCCCCAGCCGCGCCAACGCCATTCCCACGCAATTCAGCGCGGCCGGGTCGTCCGGGTCCAAGGTGGCGGCGTGCTGATAGGCTTCGAGAGCTTCGTCCACGCGCCCCAGACCCACAAGCGCGTCGCCGACGCCACGCCAACACCCGGCATACGACGGGTCGCCACGGCGGGCGTCCTCGTAGGCGGCCAGTGCCTCCGCGTAGCGTCCCTGTTCCAGCCAGACACTTCCGCGGATCAGGAGCGCGTCCACGTCCGCAGGCGCCAGTTGCAGGGCGCGGTCGAGTTCCTTGAGGGCTTCCTCGTAGCGGCCCAAGTCGGCCAGCGCGACGGCATGATTGACGTAGGAGAAAGCCCGGGGGTTACGCGGGCCCTGCACCGGGCAGTTTGTTCCTACGGCCACCAACAACAGCGCAATGAGCGGGACGACCAGTGGCCGGACTTGGCGGGTACGCAGCCGCCGGACCGCTGCGTCGATACCGGCGGCAGCCAGGATCAGCAGGACCGGCACGAGCGGGAGCCGATAGCGTGCGAAAACGACGAACGCCGCGACGCTGAGGGTAGTCAGCAGCAGCCAGACGTAGAGGAACCAGAGGCGGCGCCAGTCTGCCCGTGTCATAATGATTCCGACGGCCGCCAGGGGGGTCAGAATGCCGAAGTGCCAGACCCGATCGAGAGAGCGCAGCAGCGAGGAGCGTTCGCAGTAGAGGTAGTAATCCTCCGTGTCCGGCAGCTCGTAGGCGTTCCAGACCAAGGCCAGCTTGCGGACGGTGAGGTGCAGCCAGTCACCCGGATGAGCGCGAATCCAATTCACGGCGGCGTAAAGGTAGTAGTCGGACACCTCTTGCGCCGACAGCCGCCGACCGACGGCCTTCTGGGCGGCCCGCACCCACTCGCGCTGCTCACGCTCGCCCGAGGAGTAGCCGCGGCGGGGCGGCAGATATGTTCCGGTCGCGTCCGGATGGTTGCCCATGGCGAAGTTCTGGCCGAGGTTGGGCGTCGTCAGGACCCACTCCCCCAGCACAACACGATTGCGTGCGGCCCAGGGCAGCAAGGTGACCGCCAGACCCAGCGTAGCGGCGACGATCAGGCCGGCTCGATGGCGGCGTGACGCGGGCCGCGCCAGCCACAGCCAGACGCCGATCAGCGGCGCCAATACCAGGCTGTTCTGTCGGTTGAGGACCAGCAGCCCGAGCACCAGTCCTGTCGCCAACGCCGTGAGGACAGTCGCTCGATCCCCTGCACGCAGCGCCAAGTACAGGGTAAGCACGCTCAGCAGCAGCGTGAGGCTCGTTTTCTGGAGGAGGCCATCGAAGAAGATCGCCGGCGGGTAGAGCGCCAGCAGCACCGCGGCCAGCACGCCGACGCGCAGATTGAAGAGCTGTCTGGCTGCGCAGAGTACCAGCACGCAGCCCAGGGCGCCGGCAATGGCCTGCCACACGCGTGGCGACCACACGCTGTCGCCACCCAGAACCCGCACGACGCCGAGCGCGTAGGCGTACAGCGGCGCGTGAACGAAGTCGGGCGGACCGAGCCAGTCGCCGGCCGCGATCCCGCGGGCCCGCTGGTCATAGACGTACCCGTCCGACAGCGGACGCGTGAAAAACCCCAGGTCGCGGATCTGGACCAGGTACGCCGCACGCAGCGCAAGTGCACCTGCGAAGATGGCGGTCGCTGACCAGAACGCCGTGTGCCTGGGCCGCTTCATGGCGGCAGCGTAACCGCGGAGCCCACGGGCGGGAAACCCGCCCGTCGGCCACATCGTCGGTCGGGGAACAGGGGGTGCGTCTGGCGCCTAACGTTTGGCCGTTTTCAGTTTGGCGATCGCGTTCAGCACCTCGGCGTGCTCTGGGAAGCGACCGGTCTCGTGTTTGCTGTAAACGAGCCGGCCGTCAACCTTGACGTCGAAGATGCCTCCGGCCCCTTGGATGAGTGTCGGCTCGATGTCGAATTCGTCCTTGATGGCGGCCGCCAGACCGGCGGCTTTGGGGTAGTAGTTTCACTGCACGCAGTAGGTAATGGTGATGTTCATAGCGATCTCCGGGCGCGCCCGACCGGTCCGGGCGACGCGCGTGGATCATAGGCAGCCTGGGAGCATGCGGCAACGCGGGCTGTCCGCGGGGAGAGGATGGCTTTTCGTGTACGCGCAGCACTGCTATGCTGCTGACGCTTTATGCGGGCAGCACGCAGCGTAACGCGTGCGCCGCGCAGATCGAGGCAGGAGCAGAATGATGCGCGCGATGCGGTGGATGCTCGTGGTGGTCCTGTTGGGTACGCTGCCGGTGCTCGCCCGGGGGCAGGACGAGGAGGAGGAGAGCGACGCGCCGCGGACACCGGTTATCGGCGAGCCGGCGCCGGAGCTGTACTACCGCGAGAGCGACAAAGAGAAGGGCGAGCCGGTGCTCAACAAGCTGCGCGGAAGAATCGTGGTGCTGTTCTTCTTCCGTAGCGACGACAGCGCCTCGGTGGAATTGCTCCCGACGCTGAACAAGATGGCGCGCGAGCTCGGCAAGCGTGGCGTGAAGGTCATCGGCATGTCGCCGGAGAAGAAGGAAGTGATGGACAAATTCCTTCAGGCCAAGAAGCCGGAGTTCGAGACGTTTTGGGGCGGCATTCTCCACCGCTATTACAACGTGTCCGCGTTCCCGAAGGTGTATTTGATCGACACGAAGGGAATTCTGGTCGATCGGTTTCATCCGGGGGATAACCTTCAGGAGCGCGTGCTGGCGCAGATGCGCAAGACGCCGCCCGTCGGGGCGGACCCGGAGTCGCTCAAGGCGCGTTTGAAGGAGGCGGAGGCGGCGCTGGGCAAGAAGCAGTACGCGCGGGCGTATGCGCTGGCCAAGGACGTTGCGACCCTGGCGGAGAAGGAGAGTTCGACCGCGCAGTCCGCCGAGAAGCTCGTCGAAAAAACGCAGGAAGAGGCGAGAAAGTCGCTCGCCGAGGCGCGGGAAGCCATCAACAACAAGGACTACGAGAAGGCGTGCGCGCTTTTGGCCGAGATCAGTGTACGCATGGAAGGCACCACCATCGCCAGTGAGGCCCAGACCGAAATCAGCCGGTTGTTGGGTGACCGCGAAGTCAAGCCGAAGATGCGGAAGGCGCTCGACAACGCCAAAGGGCTGGTGCTCAACGATACCGCCGCCGAGCATGAGGCGGCCAAGCGCTTCCAGGACGCGGTCGCTGTCTATCGCGAGACGACCGAGAAGTATCCGGAGACCGAAGCGGCCGCGGCGGCCGAAAAGGCCATCGACCGGATTTCCAAGGATCCGGAGGTGCGCAAGGCGATTGCTGAGCTGCGGGCGTCCGAGGAGGCCGAACGCTGGCTCGACATCGCCGAGCGCTTCGCGCGCGTGGAAATGTACGGCAAGGCCCGCGAGTATTACGAGCAGTTACTCGCGAAGTACCCGGACAGTCCGGCGGCGGCCAAGGCGAAAGAACGCCTCAAGACGCTGCCCGCCGAGGAACCCGCGGGGCAGGACGAGGAGGAGGCTCCGGCTGCGGATACACAGTCCTCCGGCGAGAAGGGGTAGGTTTCGCGCACGAGATCAGCGCGTGGCGCACCACGAAGCGAGCTGTGGTTCGACTCCCTCCCGAGACCGCAACCCCGCGCGGGGTGTGGGGCCGCACGGGACGATGGACGCGCAGACAACCCCCGTGTGACGCTCAGGACGCTGGCGGTTGCGGGTCCGTTTGGTCCTCGTCGGTGGTGTCCTTTCGCAGCTCCTCCTGGGCGCGTCGCTTGGCCCGTAGCAAACGGCTGGTGTAGTCGGCTTCGCTCGTGGCGGGGCGCGGCTTGCTCGGCGGTGCGACCACGGGTTTCTCCATGGCCTTGGCACCCCCCAGCGCCGCTTCCAAATCGCGCGTGGCGCGTGCATCCGGCGTAGGCGGCACGCGCGGCGGCGGTGGAGCGGCAGCCTTCTGTTCCTCACGCACGCGCTGGCGGGCGTCCTTGAGCGTCGTAAGAACGGCCTGGGCCGCCTCCGCCGGTCGCCCGCGCCCGCCCAGCTCCGCGATGAACTGCCGTAGCCGGCGGTAGGCTTCCCGCGGGTCCACCGCGATGCGGCGGATGGCGACGTCCAGGAGGAACAGGACGAGTGCCCAGCGGACCAGCGTTTCCCACATGACGTGACGCGTTTCTGCTTTGCGGAGCGCGGCGCGGTCCCAGACGGCGGCGGCATCGTTTGCCCCCAGCAGACGGCCGCCAGTGCGGGCCCGCAGGGCTTCCAGCAAGGGCACGTTCGTGCGCAACCGGGCGTACTCCGGCGAATACGTGACCGCGACGCCGGTTCGCAGCGTTCCGCGAACGGCGTCCGGGCCTTTGCCCATGGCGTAAGCGAGGCTCACCACGTAGTTGCCGCGTTCGCGGGCGTCGAATTCGGCTTCGTAGCGACCGGGGCCGGTCTGGGTCAGCACCAGTCGCTGACTCTGCTGTCCAGGCGTGATCAACGTGCCGGCGATGTCCATGAAGTTGATGACATCGGCGTTCTTGTCGAGGGCCTCGAGCTGGAGGCGCGCGCGGCCACCCTGAACGGAGGTGGTGACATCGAACGCGGCCGCCTCCGGCTGGCGTGATGCCCAGCGTGCGATCTGCCCCCAGAACTTGTTGAACTTGGGCCAGGCCGTCCACGACGGTCCCCAGCGCGGCCAAAGGCCGCTGGTAAAGGCGACGGTCTTGCCCAGCCCGGCCTGCCAGTGAGCCAGCAACGGGTCCTCACCCTCGTCGGTTTTACGGATGAGCGGGACGATCGCCGCCTCTTTCTTGGTCGTCAGCACCAGCCCGCGCAGTTCCGGGAGCCCCTCGCCGGCGAGCCCCGGCACCAGCGGCGACAGCGGATCGACAAGCTGTGGGGTGAACGGGCTTTCCTGCACGAGCGCCCGCTGCACCATCCGGGATTCCCGCACGAAGATCTGCGGCAGCTTGCTGTGATCGTTCGTGCGATAGAACCGCCCGCCGGTGGACTCGGCCATGTAGATGGCCTTGTCTTCCATGATCGGGTGCCCGCCGTAGCCGATCGCGATGGTCGTGCACGTGATGCCGTGTTTTTTCATAGCGTTGATGAGGTCCTGACGCGGCTCTTGCGGGTCGAAGTCGGAGATGACGATCATGTGCTTGGGCCCGGCGTCGCGGCGCCGAATCAGGGCCTCGACCCCCGGCCGCATGACCGCATCGAGGTCCGGCATGTCGCCCATGTCCATGCGTTTGATGGCGTTGATGACGGCGGTGCGCGACCCGACCTCCTGGAGCGGGACGACCCAGTAGCCCTGCTCGGTGCCTTGCCACTTCCAGGCGAGGACGCCGACCAGATCGCGGCTGCTGAGGGTTTTGACGGCTTCGATGGCGGATCGCTCGCCGAGGTAGTTGCCCTCCGGTATTTCGCAGGCGTGCATGACGAGGACCAGGGCGCCGCGGATGATTTCCCGGCGGTGCTTGACGTCGAAACTGACGGGCATGACTTCCTCGACCGGGCTGCCCATCCAACCGCCGGCGCCGAACGCCTCGTCGCCGCCGATCATCACCAGCCCGCCGCCGAGTTCGCGCACGTACGTGGCCAGGGTCTGCTTTTCCTCCTCACGCAAGTCGCTGGCCGGGACGTTGTTGAGGATCACGAGCGCGTATTCCAGCAGACGTACCTGGTCGAGCGGCTGGGTACCGGCGATTTCGACATCGCAGACCAGCTTTTCGCCGGCCAAGGCGTCGCGCAGGATCTCGGCCGACGACTGGTCCGCCTGCGCATCCTGGGCCGTAGTCAGAATCAGAATCCGTGGTTGCCCGGAAACCACGGTGAACGTCTGACCGAGATTGTTGTCCGCGATCGTGTCCGCCTCGGGTGAATCGGGCACGAATTCGGCGCGGAACTGATGCACGCCCGCGGCTGGCAGCGGCACGGAGATTACGTGGCGGTTCGCGCCGGCTTCGAGCTCGAGTGACCGGGCGGTGCCCGGCGCCGGGCCGTTGAGGTCCAGCAACGCGTTGTTATGCCACAACAGCAACTTTCCTGTACACGGTCGCTGGGCGCGCAGCACGACCTGGAGCGTGACGGTTTCGCCGGCGTGGGCCGCCGCCGGCGCCCGGAGTTGCTCCAGGACAACCTCGTTCGCGTGCTCATACGTCAGGGGCACGACGTCGATGGGAATGCCCGCTGCGCTGTACCGTTGCGCCTCCTGGAGAACGTCGCCCAGATTCTCATTCCCGTCAGAGAGCATGACGACGCGGCCCGCCACCCCGGGGGGCAGCAGAGCCAGGGCCAATCGCAAAGCGGCGGCGAGGCTGGTCTGATCGGGGTCGACCGGCGCCGTCAGCCCGTCGATTTCCAGGGCGCGCATGGGGAGTTGTTCGATGGTGGCGGCACCGTCAAAGGCAATGACGCCTAGGCGATCGTCGGGGCCGCAGGTCTCCGCGGCTTGCTGAACGAAGCGGAAGGCCTCCCGTTGGAGCTCCTGGGGTACGCTGCGCGAGCGGTCCACCAGGAAGACGACGCACAGGTCCCGCACGGTCTGCGTCCTGAGCGCACCCGCCAGCGCCAGGATGAGCGCGCCGAGCACGAGCATTCGCGCCCCGATCGCCAGCCAGCGCCGCCCGCGGCCCAGCCCTGCCAGCGACCGCTGCGACAAGACGATCAGCAGTGGCAGAATCGCGACCAGCGCCAAATAAGCGGGCGATTCGAAGCGTAGCCATGCCAGCAACCCCATTGCGCCACCTCGTGCGCACTGTATCGCGCCGCCGCACCAACGTCCCACCGCGCCGACGACGAGGCACGGCGCTTATGGCCGGCGCCAGGTCCCCTTGGCCAGCCCGTCGAGGACCTGCACACGATTGTTGCCGGAATCCAGAATGAATACCCGGTCACCCGGTCCGACCGCCGCGGCCCACGGGTAAGCGAGCTGCCCAGGTCGGCGTCCCGCGCCGCCCCATGTTCCCAGGCTGCGGCCAGAGCGGTCGAAACGCTGGATGCGGTTGTTGCCGTACTCAGCCACCACGAATGTGCCATCGGACAGGCGGTCCAGGCTGTACGGGAAACGCAGCTCGCCGCTGCCCGTGCCGCTGCGCCCGAAGGCGCCGAGAAAACCGCCGTCCGCCGCGAAGTGGCAGATGCGGTGATTACACGCGTCCGCCACCCAGAGGGTGCCATCATCGTCGAGCAGCAGCGCTTGCGGCCGGCGGAGTTGCGCTTCGCCTGCGTCGGCCCCGCCGAAGCTGAACAGGTACGCGAACTGCGGCGTAAACTTGCTGACCCGGTCGTTGCCACTGTATTCCGCGACGTAGATTTCGCCGGTCGGCGTTACCGCGACGTCGGTCGGTAGGAGAAACTGCCCCGGCCCTGTGCCGTAGGAGCCGAAGGTGGCGACTTGCTGGCCGTCCGGGGTGAAGATGACGATGCGCGAGTAGTGCGTGTCGGCGACGTAGATGCGTCCGTCGGGGCCGACGCCCAGGCCGGTGGGCTTGCCGGCCTGTGTTTGCGGCATGACCCATCCGAACTGGTAGCGGCCGTCGAGGGTGTAACACTGGATGCGTCCTGCTTTGTCGACAACGTAGAGACGCTGCTGGGCTCCGAGGACCGCCGCTCGCGGGTAGCTGAACTCGCCGGGCCCCATGCCCGTGCGACCGAACACGAGTTCAAGCCCCGGGCCGGGCGCATCGCCTTGTTCACAGCCTGCCGCGGCGATGACGCCGGCAAGACCTAAGCGACAAACGGCCCGAAGCGCGGACATGGCAAGGCGCGTCTGCGACATGACGGCGGATCGGACGGGAGGAAAGGGTGATAGGCGGCGATCGGTTCCGTGGAATCGTCCGCTGCGGCCGGCGCGCGAGCGGATGTGCTCGGTTTGGCGGGAGCGCTCTCGGAAGTGCTGTCATCTCCCGCGCGGGATGGGCCGGATGTTTTGGAAGGTGCGCTGGCGCGTTTTTCTCGTGCGCCGCGGATGGCGCGAAGCACGTCCTGTTTGGTTATGGGTGGGCCTTGTCGGGCGAGAACTTCGTCGTCGGGAGCAGTGATGACGAAGGCCGGGGCGGCCTTCAGCTCCCAGCGATCGGCCAGCGGCCGGTCCCAGTCGAAGTCCAGCATTACGCAGATCAGCGGGCGTGTCTCGGCGACGACTTCCCAGTCACGGAGCACGTGCTCTTCAAAGTCGGTGCACTCCTTGCGGTACCAGTTTCGGAAGTAGACGAACGTCAGCTTGTCGGCTTTGCGGGCAACGGCATGGGCTTCCGGGTACGTGGGACCGTGCCAGCGGATTGATGTCACCCCGGGCCAGTATACGCCCTCCCCGCATCCGGCCAGCGCATTGACAGTCAACAGGGCAGTCAGGCCGGCGGCCATCCGGGTCCCCCAATGCCAGCGCCGGACGGTCACGGGTGGCCTCTGGCGCACTTGGGACTGTGGGCCGTCCGCTTCCCTACGGCTGGGAAGTTTCGGGACTTCCGGGCTTGCCCTCTGCGGCGGGCGCGTCGGTCTTGTACTTGACGGAGCAGCCCCAGGGTGTCGTCTCCGCCAGAGGAACATCTTTGCCTCCCAGGATGGCCGTCAGTGCTTCGTCGACGTAGTTGCGGATCTCGCTGGCCGCCTTCTTGCCCTGCGGATCATCGTGGAGGGCGCCCATGTACGCAAGCGTGCCCTTGTTGATCACGAAGATATGCGGGGTGGTTCGGGCGCCGTACAGCCGGCCGACCTTACCCTCGTTGTCCATCAGAATTGGGTATTTCAGCTCTTTATCGCGGGCGTACTTGTCATTCTCTTCCGGCTTACGCCAATGCGTGCTTTCCACGCCCAGCCAGACGACGCCCTTCTCGGCGTACTTCGTGCTCAGCGCCTTGACGACGGGTACCGCCCGAACGCTGTACGGACATTCCTGGTTAAGCCACTCCAGAACGACTACCTTGTCGGCGTAGTCCGACAGTCGATGTTTCTTGCCCGTATGATCCAGAAGTGTAAAGTCCGGGGCCGGCTGGCCGATCTTGACGGCAGTCGGCTTCGCGGCAGGCGCCGTCGCCGGCTTTGCCGGCTCATCACCACCGTAGGCTCGAACGGCTGCCAGCAGTCCGATCGTGAGCACTCCCAAACGCAGTCCTGAGCACCGCATGGAAAACTCCCTTGCACAAGTCATCGGCTCGCGCCCAAACTCACGCCGATTGTAGTCGGCGCGTGCCCCGGGGCCACTGCGTACGAGCCGACTGCCCGGTGGAGTGAAGTCGCACGTGACATCGCTCGAAGCCGTCCGACCGGCGGAGCTGGACCTGGTGCTGCGGCATGTGCTCGCCATGGAGCCGGAGTGCGCGCCGGCTCCGGGGGAGCGAGTCGAAGCGTTCCGGCGCTACATGGCTCAGAGCAGTCTGGGGTGGGAGGCAGCGCGCGTCGGGACGCCGGAGCGGCCGCGAGCGCTGTTCTTGGCGTTGTTTCTGCCTGGACGTACGGCACTGGTGGCGATCCCGTCGGCGCAGAGTCCCGGAATCGATTTCGAAACGCAGGTATGGTTGGCCAGGGAGGGGCTGCGAAGGCTGGCAGGACGTGGCCTGCACTATGCACAGGCGCTGGCAGAGCCGCATGCCGTGCAGCGGTGCCAATTGCTTGAGGAGGCGGGGTTCCGTCGGCTGGCGCCGCTGTGCTACCTCGAGCGCGATGTTCTTTACCCGTGGGTCGAGCCCCCCACGCCCCAGGATGCGGAGTGGGTCGCTTACCGTCCGGAGATCGAATCCGATTTCGCCGACGTTGTTTCACAAACGTATCGGGACAGTCGGGACTGTCCGGAGTTGAGCGGACTGCGGCCCATCGAGGATGTTCTGGCGGCTCACCGCGGCGTCGGGGTATTCGATCCGCGCCTGTGGGAGCTTGCACGCATCGACGGACGTTATGCCGGCTGCGTTCTTCTCGCGCCCGTCGGGGCGGGAACAGCGCTCGAAATCGTGTACCTCGGCGTCGTGCCAGAGGCCCGGCGACAGGGCGTGGCGACACTTTTGCTGCGCCGCGCAGTTGAGCATGGTCGGAAGCGACACGCGCGCTGCCTGACGGTCGTAGTGGACGAGCGGAACGAACCGGCGTGGCGGTTGTATGAGCGGTTTCGGTTCATGCCGGTGGCGCGTCGGATCGTCTATCTGCACTGCTGGAAATGAGAACGCTGAGCCGGGCGCGTGCGCCGCGCGCCGCGCCGGGGGCACGCGATTTTCTCGTCACGGTGCAGGCGTCGAGTAAGCGTCGCGCGCATTCGGTGGACAACTTGTGAGTCCAGAAATTTTTTTTCCCCGATGGCGATTGCCGCTTCGCAGCTTGCGCGCTGTCACCACTTTTGCGGGCTCGCGCGGCGTTGCGTCGCGCCGGGGGGCGTGTTATGATTGCCTTTGCGAACTACTAAGCGGGAGTTCAGTCTCGGTTACGATTCTTAACCGCTTCTTCATAAACGGAATTTGAGCGAAGCCCTCTGCCGTGAGGTGCACCGTGGATGCTGCGCTCGCAGAGAAGGTATGCGCCATTCGGGAGCAAGTTGCTCAACTCATCGGTGCGTCGCGGTTTCAGACCTGGTTCGACAACTCCGCCACGCTCCAGCTCGAGGGGGAGTTGCTCAGCGTTCACGTGGCCAACGAATTCGTCGGCAACTGGATCAGAACGAACTATCTGCCTCATTTGATCGAGGCCACCCGAAAGGTGGTCGGCATCGAGCCCCGCGTGCTGGTGCGGGTGACGAACGATCGTCAGAGCGGCGGGTCTTCGCAAGTCGAATCCCACAGTGCGTTGCCCGGATTGCGTGTCGCCGCCTCGACCCGGCCGCCGCGGGCGGCCCCGCGCCCGCGGCTGCGCGGCGAACTGGACACATTCGTCGTGGGGCCCTCCAATGAGCTGGCCTTCGCGGTGGTGTCCTCGGTGGCTAACTTCCCCGGCCAGTCCTTCAAGCACGTGGTTCTGCACGCCGGTTGCGGCCTGGGCAAGACGCATCTTCTGCAAGGCATCTGCAATCGTCTGGCCGAGGTTCATCCTGCGCTGGAGTGGCGCTATCTCTCGGGGGAGGAGTTCACCAACGAGTTCATTTGCGCCGTCAAGAGTGGACGTCTGGATGAGTTCCGTGCACGGGCACGCAGCGTGGACGTGCTCGTCATCGACGATATCCACTTTCTGGCTAACAAGAAGGCCACGCAGGATGAGTTCCTGCATACCTTCAACGCGATCGACGCCTCCGGCAAGACGGTCGTGTTGTCCTCCGACCGTCATCCGCGCAATATCGCGTCGCTGTCCGAGCCGCTGGTGGACCGCCTCATCGCCGCCATGGTCGTCGAGGTTCATCCGCCGGACTTCGCGACCCGCCGCGAAATCCTTCGCCGGCGGGCGATTGCGATGGGCCGCCCCCTGCCCGACGAGGTGTTGGACTTTCTGGCGCGGCGAATCACGCGGAACGTGCGGGAGCTCGAGGGCGCCCTGCATCAGCTCGTCGCCATGGCGTCCCTTACGAAAGAGTCGATCGGGCTTGATCTCGCGCGGCGTACGGTGGAGCAGTGCGGCGCGCGCGGTCGCCGGCCGGACCCGGACGACATTGAGCGGCTGACCGCGGCGCACTTCGGCGTGACCTGCGAGGCGCTGCGCTCAGACTCGCGCGACCGCACGGTGACGCAAGCCCGCGCCATCGCGATGTACCTCTTGCGCAAACATACCTGCCTCAGTTCTCCCGAAATCGGCCGGCGGTTGGGCAACAAGCAGCACTCGACCGTGCTGATGGCCGTCCGGCGTGTGCAGATGGCGCTCGATCACGGTGGCACGGCCCTGTGGCGGACGCCGGGCGGCGTCCGCGAGGTCCCGATGGCCGAAGTGCTCGACGAACTCGAACAGCGGCTACTTCAGCGTCGCGAGTCGTAGCCGGCGGGGCATTTGCCCGCTGGGGCCTTTGCACGCACTACATCTTCGCACGCATCGCCGTTAGAATGGTCTTTGGTGGTGTCCGGATACCGCCCGGCCTGGCCCAGGTACGGGGTGCGCGTCAGGAACTGGATATGAATTGGCGAAGACTGATTTGGCGGACGCCGGGATGGATCGCGCTGGGCGGCGTCGTATGGGTCAACGGTTGTCTGGCCGCGTTGGAGCACAACGTCGACATTCTCATGGCACCCAACGCGCTGGAGAACGCGCTGGTCGCTTCGTACAGCCCGGTGCGGAACCTGCTGGATTTCCTCATTCGTTGGGTGTACTGAGAAGCGGATGGCCGCGCTGATCATACGCTTTCCCGGCGGCACGGTGCGGCGTGTCGAGCTGTCGCGGCGCCCCCTGACGTTGGGGCGCTCTGCGAGCTGCAATGTGCAGCTTCCGGGGGACGACGTGTCGCGCGAGCACGCCGAGGTGTGGCTGGACGAGAACGGGCAGGTGCTCGTCGCGGACAAGCGCTCGAAGAACGGGACGCGCGTGGACTTCGGTGAGCCGTTCCGCAACGCCATCCGCACCGCGACCCGCTGCATCCGGATTGGCGCTTACGAGATCGAGGTGGTCGGCAGCCCGGCCGCGTACGAGCCTGACACGCAGGTCCGCTTCCAGCATGATCCGCCCACGCTCCAGGGCGAGAAGAGTTTCTTCCCTTCCGCGCGCCTGCTCCGGCTTGAGCTCAATCAGCGCCGGCTCGAGCTGTTGATGAGCCTCACCGAGCGCGTCGGGGGTGTGTTCGAACGGCGACAGCTTCTCGAACAAGCGCTCGATTCCTGCTGTGAGGCGCTGGGCTTCGAGCGCGCCCTGATCGCCCTCAAGAACCCCCGCGGCGAGACCGACATGCCCGTGACGCGGAACGTCGACCGTGACGAAACCGGCGCCTACACGGTCAGTCGCACCCTCATCAATAAGGCGCTCCTGCACGGTGAGTGCGCCGTCGTCAACGATCTGGCGATCGATCTGGCCGGAAATATCTCGGACAGCCTGGTGCGCTATCCAATTCGCTCGGCCCTCTGCACGCCCATTCTGCACGGCGATGAAATCTTGGGCGTGATCTACGGCGACCGGGTGACAACCACTTCCCGCTATGGTCAGGAGGATGTCGCGTTTCTGGCGGCCATCGCGCGGCAGGTCGGGACCGGGATCGTGAATTTGCGCTTGCTCGCGCGGCATCTCGAGTTGCAGAAGGTGCTGGACGAGCTGCGCCAGGCGCGCGCGATCCAGCAAGCGCTGTTCCCCGGCGGGCCGCTGGAGAGCGGGGGCGTGCGGGTGGCGGGTTACAATGCGCCGTCGTCTCACGTCGGCGGCGATTACTACGATTACTTCGAACTCGGCGACGGCCGTGTCGCCCTGGTCATTGCCGACGTGACGGGGCACGGTCTACCCGCCGCTCTGCTGATGGCCAATTTTCAGGCGGCCGTCCGGGTGGCGTTGACCGCGGACGTGCCGCTGTCGGCCCTGGCGCAGCGTCTCAACCGGCACGTGTGCCGCAGCAGTGCCAACAACATGTTCATCACCGCGGTGCTGGGGCGGCTGGATGCGCGTCATGGTCTGCTGGAAGTAGTGAATGCGGGGCATCCGGCGCCGGTGCTGCTGAGTCGGTCCGGTACTCGCACCCTGGAGGAGGGCATCGCGCTGCCGCTGGGGGTTGAGCCGGAGGAGAAATACCCCGTGCAGCGCGTGGAGGCTTCGGAGGGCTTCGAGGCGGCGCTGTTGTACACCGACGGTCTGGTCGAAGCCGAGAACGCGGCCGGTCAGATGCTGCACCTGGGGCCCGTGCTCAAGGCGCTCTCGGCCGTACGCGAGCGCTCCTGCGAGGCCGTCTTACAGACCACGCTGGGGGTTGTGAACAGCCACTTGGCGGGCGTCAAGAATGCGGATGACCTGACGCTGCTGGCACTGCATTGTCGGCGCGTGGAGTCGTAGAACGTCCGCTGCCACGCACGCGCTGAGCCGTCACCGGAGACATGCTTATCTGAATCCGCGCGCCGGTGCGGGGCAACGCGACCTCGCCGAGATCGGAACCCTGCACGCCAGTGCGGGACGTGGTGGTGCGAGCAAAGCCGCTGCGGACGCAGGGGGGCACGGCGAGTATGCAAACCCACCACTTGCGTGGTGGGTTCCGATGTGCCCCCGACTCGCGTCGGGCGTTTGGATGTGGCATGGACAAGCTTTACCCCGCCAGCCACGCGGAGAGCAGGTCCACGGCCGCCAGCGCGTCCTTACGATGCAGCGATTCCGTCACCGTGTGAATGTACCGCGTCGGGACTGACAGCGTTATCGTGCGAGCTCCGGCCCGGGCACGCTGCACGGCCCCCGCATCGGTTCCGCCGCGCGGCAGGATCTCACGCTGAAACGGAATCTTGCGGGCTTTGGCCAAGGCGACGAACTCGTCGAACAGTTGCCGATCGCTGATGCTGGCGCTGTCCATGACCTTGATCGCGACGCCCTTGCCGAACTCGGTTACCGCATCGTCCTTGTTGATCCCGGGGGTGTCGCAGGCCAGCGTCGTGTCGATGCAGATGCCGATATCCGGCTCGATCCCGTAGGCGGCGGTGGTGGCGCCGCGGAGACCCACCTCCTCCTGGACGCTGGCCACGAAGTAAATGTCGTAGGGGGAGCCGCCGCTGCGGCGCGGCGTCTTCGCAGCGGGTCGATCGCCGTCACCGGGGACAAGATATCCGAGGCCGTATGTCTTGCGGACCGCGTTGATGCCGACCCACAGGGCGATGCGGTTATCCATGGCCTTGCCGCACACGGCGTCGCCAACGAACTCCGTTGTCTGGGCGAGTGTGACGGGGTCGCCGATCTCGACCAGTTTCTCGACTTCTTTCTTGGGTCGGAACAGGTCCACGCAGAACTCACGGATTTCGGGCACCTTCTTCTTTTCTTCCTCCGACGCGATGTGCACCGGTTTGCCGACCGGATTGAGGACGCCGACGACGTCCTGTCTGCCGTGGACCACCACACGCCGGGCGAACAGGTTGCGCGGGTCGAAGCCGCCGACGTTCTGAAGCCGCAGAAAGCCGTTCTCGTCGATGTAGCGGACGTAGAAGCCGATCTCGTCCATGTGGCAGGCCAGCATGACGCGCAAGGGCCGGTCGGGGCCGGTGTGTGTCCCACGTCGCGCGGGTTTCTTCGTGGCACGCTTAAGGCAGATGAGGTTGCCCATCGGGTCGATGCGGGTCTCATCCCACAGTTCGCGGGTGTGGCGGAGGACGAGGTCGCGGACGCGCTCCTCGCGGCCCGGAACGCCGGGGGTTTCGGTCAGGAGCTTGAGAAACTCGAACGGCGCATGGTCGGCAGCAGGCATGTGACACCTTTCGACGAATGATGAACTGGGTACCGCGAATTCAATACGGCGGTAGTGTACGCGGTCCGCGTCTGGACGCCAGTGCGGGACCGCATCCGGGCCGCGTTCCGGCCGTAGAAGAACCGGTCGGCCCGTTCGACCGGTGGCTACAGCCGGGCGCCGGGACGTGGTACGATCCTGTCCGGCTGCGCGTGGCGTGGTCGACAGCAGCGGCGGCTTTTGCAGCGGGTGGCGCATGAAAACCATCGGACGGCGATGTGGCTGTATCGGCATTCTGACCACTTTGATCGCGACGGGTGCGCTGGCGCAGGTTCCGACGGGCACGCCGGCTTCTGTCCCCGTCTCAGCGGCATCGGCTCCGACGACGGCGGGAGCCGATGAGAGCACGGAGCGCACGCTGATCGTGCTCGGCATTCCCGGTCCGCGTCTGGGGGTGGACCCCGGCTACCCGGACCGGCGCGCGCCATTCTGGCCGGACCTGAGTCCGTCGACGCTGGGCTGGTTCGCCGCGGTGGCCATATTGGCCCTGCTGTTTCGGCCGCGGCCGCTGGTGAGTCTGCGCAACGTGGACGCCGTGGTGCTGGCCGGCCTCGGCCTGCTGCTGGCGCTGCGCGAGGATACCTCGCCGGCAGCGCTCGGCCAGACCTGCCAGTGGTGGGTATACGTCGGGTTGACCGCAGCGGCCGCGTACTGGCTGGTGCGCGGGATCGGGCTGTTGCTGGCGCGGCGGACGGTGTGGCGTGAGGACCTGGTACCGCGCGGTGCGTTGGCGGTTCTCCTCATCGTGGGCCTGGTGCTGAGTGTGCACGAGATCGCGACCGCGCCGCTGTCGGCCAGTTCCCACGACGGCATCTTGGGCGGCCTGTACACCGTTGCGACCGGCAAACTGCCTTATGGCGAGCCGGACGTGCCCGACGGACGTTCCCCCCTGTTGTACCTCGTGCACGCTGCGGCGCTGCGCATCGCGGAGCCGACTATCGTTCTCGACGAGAGCGTGGCGCCAACCGGAATGACCTGGTACAACCGCGAACTCTGGCAGACGGGCAAGTGGTGGGAGGAAAGCGACCTGGCGGCGGAGCGACTGGTCAACGTGGTCCTGTTCGGCGCGCTGTTGCTCGGACTGTACGTTCTGGGCAACCGGCTGCATTCCGCCGCCGCTGGCGGGCTGATGGTCGCGGTGCTGTGTCTTTTGCCCGCGACCCGGGAGTGCCTCCCGCACCCGGAAATCATGTTGCCGACGGTGTTGGTGACCTGGGCGGTCGCCTTTGCCCTGTTGCCGGTGCTCGGCGGACTGCTCGGCACGTTCTGCCTCGTCCTTGCCGGCGTGGCTTGGCCGTGGGCTTGGCTGGGCCTGCCGGTCATGCTCGGCTTCTGCTGGCGGCGAACCTGGCACGGGCTGGGCAGTGTGCTGGGGCTGGCCGGCGGGCTGGCCTTGATCGGACTCGGGCTGCTGCACCTCGTGCAGCCGACAATCCCCCGGGCGACGGCCGCCCTGACACTGGCTGGCGCGCCGCCGACCTATGAAGCCCGTTTGGCCGGCGAGGGCACGATTACGGTCCATCGCCGCGAGCCGCCCGCGGAGCAGTCGCAGCCGCGGGTGCTCACCCGCTGGCTGTGGCAAGCCCTGGTGAACGCGGAATCGGTGTTGCTGCGCCGTGCCACGGAGCTGTCGCCGAGCCTGCGCATCGACTGGCCGAATGATCTGAACGAAACGGCCGTCCTCTTCCGGCAGGTGGACCCGAGCCCCGCGGCACAGGCTGTACTGCTGCCCACCTACCGGGCAGGCGTGGCGGAGTTGCCGCCCGCAGACCGTCTGGTCGTGGCGCTGCGGACGGTGCTGGAGGCGGTATGGATGCCGCGCGTCGCGCCGTTGCCGCTGGTGCCGGAACCGTGGGCGGTCTGGACGCACGCCGCTGCTCCGGCCTGGCAGGAGGCCGGTTGGGTGGTGAACGCGCGGCGCGGGGTCAAGCTGGCGGCCGGGCTGCTGACCATCTGGGCTGCCTTCGCGGTGTTCTTCGGGAACCGTGCCCGCCCGCGGCACCTGGTGGGGGCGATGCTGATACCCGTGGCGGCGGGGCTGATCGCCAGTGCGCAGGGCACGGCGACAAATCTCGTCTGGCTCGTGCCCCTGGTGACCGCGTTGCTGATTGCGCAGGAGAGTTCGGAGCCGGAGCCGATCGTGGTGGGTGCGGCGGCGAGCCCCGCGGCGGACCTCGGCCCTGAACCGCGGATCACGGTCAACCGGTGATTGACCCGTCCGGCGCGGCGCGGTATCGACGGACGTATGAGCACACGCGAGACGATCGCGGTCCTGGATTTCGGGAGTCAGTATTCGCAACTGATCGCGCGGCGGGTGCGCGAGAATCACGTCTACAGCGAGCTGTTCCCGCCGGACACGCCGCCCGCGCGGCTGCGTGAACTGGCGGTGAGGGGGATCATTCTGTCGGGCGGGCCGGCGAGCGTGTACGCGGACGGCGCGCCGCGCTGCGATCCCGGCGTGTTCGAATTGGGCGTTCCGGTACTGGGCATCTGTTACGGGATGCAACTGGCCTGCCAGATTCTGGGCGGCGACGTGCGTGCCGCGCGGAGCCGGGAGTACGGACGCGTGCGGCTGCGTGTGCACCGGCCGGTCGCGATTTTCGCCCACGTGCCGCAGGACATCATCGTGTGGATGAGTCACGGAGACGTGGTTACGGAGATCGGCCCGGAGTTCGAGAGTCTGGCGGCCACCGACGCATGTCCCATCGCCGCCGTACGCCACCGGACGCGACCGGTCTTCGGCGTGCAGTTTCACCCCGAGGTGACGCACACGCCGAACGGCGAGCAGATGCTGCGGAACTTTGTCTACAACATCTGCGGCTGCCGCGGCGACTGGCGCGTGGAAAACGTGATCGAGTCATCGGTCCGCGAGATCCGCCAGCGCGTCGGGCCGACGGACCGCGTGATCTGTGGGCTGTCCGGCGGCGTGGACAGCAGTGTGACCGCTGTCCTGATTCACCGCGCGATCGGCGACCGGCTCGTCAATATCTTTGTGGACAACGGACTGTGCCGACGACGCGAGGCGGAGCTGGTCGCCCTGACCTTCCGCGATCATTTCGGCATGGACCTGCACGTCGTGGACGCCAGCCAGCGATTCCTGAGTCGCCTGGCCGGCGTCACGGACCCGCAGGAGAAACGCCGGATCATCGGCCACGAGTTCATCGAGGTTTTCAAACAGGAGGCCCGTCAGATCGCAGGGGCCCGCTTTCTGGCGCAGGGTACCATTTACCCGGACGTGATCGAGTCTGGTCGCGGGCGATCGGGCCATGCGGCTGTGATCAAGTCGCATCACAACGTCGGCGGGCTGCCGGCGGAGCTGGGCTTCGAGTTGATCGAGCCGCTGCGGGAGCTGTTCAAGGATGAGGTGCGCCTGCTCGGCGAAGCGCTCGGACTGCCGGAAAACCTCGTGTGGCGCCATCCGTTCCCCGGCCCGGGTCTGGCGGTGCGCATCATCGGTGAGGTAACACCCCAGCGGCTCGAGCTGCTTCGTTCCGCGGACGAAATCCTGTTGGAGGAGCTGGCGGTCGCCGGCTGGTACCGTCGCGTCGCACAGGGCTTTGCCGTGCTGGTGCCGGTGCCCAGCGTCGGCGTGATGGGCGACGGTCGTTCCTACGAGGGGCAGCACGTCTGTGTCGTGCGCCTGGTCGAGTCGAAGGACTTCATGACCGCCGACTGGGTGCGCATCGACCACGAGGTGCTGGCGACGATCAGTAACCGCATCATTAACGAAGTCCCCGGCATCAACCGTGTCGTGTACGACGTCTCCAGCAAGCCCCCCAGCACGATCGAGTGGCAATGATGATCGGGTTCGAGCAGGCCAGAACGCCGTTGCGCTCTCCCTCCAGACGGGCTGCGGTTGAAATCGCGGCGCCCCGCGGGTATTCCTGCCGCCATGCCTAAGCTGCGATTCGGGATCTGCGGTCTGGGTTTCATGGGACGCAGCCATTTCGCGCGGCTGCGCGACCACCCGCGCGCGGAAATCGTCGCGGTCTGCGACCGTGATCCACGCCGGCGAGCGGGCGATTGGCAGGAACCGCTGGGAAACCTCGACCTGGGTGCCAACGCGGCGCCGCAAGCCGCCTTGGCCGGCGTTGCCACCTATGAAACGCCGGAAGAGCTTATCGCCGACCCGCGGGTGGACGCGGTCCTGATTACGCTGCCGACGCCCCTGCACGCTCCGGTGGCGATCGCCGCGCTGAAGGCCGGCAAGCACGTGTTGACGGAAAAGCCGATGGCGGCGCAGGTCAGCGAATGCACGCGGATGATTGAAGCGGCCCGGCTGACCGGACGGACCTTGATGGTCGCGCACTGCCTGCGTTTCTGGCCGCAGTACGTGGCGATCAAACAGGCCGTGGACGAGGGTCGCATCGGAGCGGTCCGCTTCATGACCCTGCGTCGACTCGCCAGTCCGCCCACGTATTCGGCCCAGAACTGGCTCCGCGATGCCGCCCAGAGCGGTGGCGCGCTGCTGGACCTCCACATCCACGATGTGGACTTCGTGCACTACATGCTGGGAATGCCGGAGGCCGTCTACGCGCGCGGGTTGCAGAACGCCGCGGGCGGTATCGATCACGTGGTCGCAACCTACCGCTACGCCGACGGGTGCTACGCAGCGCTCGAAGGCGGCTGGACATTCACGCCGCCCTGGCCGTTCGAAATGGCTATCACGGTCCACGGCGAGCGGGGGACCGTGACCTGGAATTCCACCCGCGGCGACGACGTGCTGCTGTACCGTGGCGGAACGCAGCCGGAAACGATTCGCCCTGTCGGCGATGCGTTGCGAGCGGAGCTGGACTACTTCATCGACTGCGTTTCCAGCGGCCGGCCCGTAGAGCGCTGCTCCCCAGTTTCCTCGCGCATCAGCGTGGCATTGGCCTGGCTGGAACGGCGCTCCGTTGAGACGGGGCGGACGATGCAGTTGTCACCCCGCCTGCGCGCCGCGTGGGAGAGCTGACGTCGGGATTTATTGCCCCGCACTGGCGCGCGGGGTTCGGACGCCGACGCGACAGCTTAAGCGCCGCACGGCCGTGCGGCGCTGGGGGCTGGCGACGCTGCTACTCGCTGCCGCGCCGTTTCGGCGTTTCCTGGAACGTGACCTTGAGGGTCAGCTCTTCTCCCTTCCGCAGGACTTTGATTTCTACGCTGTCGCCGGGCTTGAACCCCTTCAGCGCGTCCATGTAGCCGTAAATGTCTCGGATCTTCCGGTCGCCGATCTGGACGATCCGGTCTCCGTCCTGCATGCCGGCCGCCTTGGCGGCGCCGCCGTCAGCCACCACCTCCGCGATGACACCGCCCTGGTCGTCGCCGGCGATGTCCGGCGTGATTCCCAGCCGCACGCGTGGCATCGCCGGCATGGCGGCTTCGCCACTGCGGGCGCTCGCACGTGTCACCTGTTTGTCGGCCTCCTGCGCCTCGCGCTCGTGCTCGACGCCAGGCTTGACCTGCTGGTACTCGGGCTCGACCTCGGCGGGCTGCTCCCGGAACGTGGGCCCGCTGTCCATGGCAGCCAGCTCGCGGACGATCGCGTGGAACATTCGCAGGATTCTCACCGCTCCGGGGGCGTCGATCAGTTCCCAGTCGTCCTCGGGCATGTGATACTGCCGGTGCACGCCGGTCATCGGGAACAGGTAGGGAATATTGCTGCGGTAGAAGCTGGCGTGATCGCTAGCGCCGGTAAAGCCGCTGGCCGCCCGGTAGCGAAGCTCGGCCTGCTCGGCCGCCAGCCGCACCAGTTCCTCGAACTCCAGTGCACTGGGGATCCCGAAGATGACGAACTTGTCCTGGCTGAGGCGGCCGATCATGTCGAAGATCACGACCGCCCGGATGCGCTCCAGGTTGACGGTGGGATGCTCGACGAAGTGCTTGCTGCCCAGCAGGCCGAGTTCCTCGCCGCTGAAGGCGATGAACAGCACGCTCCGTCGTAACCCCCCCTCGCGCGCCAGCACGCGGGCCATCTCGATTACGCCGGCGACCCCCGAGGCGTTGTCATCAGCCCCATTGTGAATGACGGGCGTCTTGTCGCGGCTGCGCCAGTTCGGGACGCGCCCGAGGTGATCGTAATGCGCGCCCACGACGACGATCCCGTCGTCTGCGTTCCTCCCCGGCAACAGCCCCAGCACGTTCCGCGTGGGAAAACGGTTCGGCTCGATTCCGGGCCGCAATCGCACGCGAATGCCCAGATCCACCGACAGCGGCTTACGCTCCCCGTCCAACTTCTGTTGCAGGTCGTCCAGGCTGCCAAGTTTGGCGTGCTCCAGCAGCCTCTGGGCCAGGGCGCGGGATACGTGCACCATGGGCAGGTCGTGCGTCTGGGCGCTCAAATCCTCGCTGAATTCGAAGAGCGCGTCATCGAGTCCCTCGCGCCGCGGGTTCACGATCAGCAGGGCTCGGGCTCCGTGCCGCGCCGCGGTTACCGCCTTGGTGCGAAACTCCGCGTACACGGAAGGCTCGCGCCCGCCGAAGTCCGCATTCGGGTCGTTGCTCTGCGGCTCGAAACGGAAAATCAGCAGAATCTTCCCGGTAGCGTCGAAACCCGCGTAATCGTTGTACTCGTGCAGCTCGGCCTCGATTCCGTAACCGGCGAACGCCAGTGGTCCTTCCACCTCCTCCGGCGCCGAAAACGGCAGTGGAATCCAGTCCCGACGAACCTGCGAGGATTGATCCAGCCCCTCAAAGTCCAGCCGGGCTGCGCTTTCAACGATTTTCTTGCCCCGCCGGATCTCGAATGTCTGAAACCAAGTGTTGTCGTCGCCCGCCGGCTTCAGACCGGCCGTTTCAAACTGACGCGCGATGTACTCCGCGGCCAGCTCGATGCCGGGAGTGCCTGGCTGACGTCCTTCCAGTCGGTCGTCAGCGAGGTACTTCACGTGAGCCAGATACGCGTCCGCATCGAACAGCGTTTCCGAATCTGGCGCGGCTGCGCCGGCGGTCGGCAATACGGCTGACAGAACGAAAACCAGCCCTGTGATCCATGCGCGGTGGGGCAGTTTCCGAAGCCGCTCCCAGCGTGGCCCGCGCGGGAGCACGGGATTTGGGAACAGGGTCCGACGCTGGTGCAAAACCGACACTTGGCCAAGCGTTCGCGGTTGTTTGCGGTGCATTCCTGCTCTCCCGGGGGCCCGAGGCTGTGATCCGGCAGCCTGAGTTCGGTTCCGACTTTCTCATCATAGCGGGTGCGTTGCGACTTGACTCTCCCTCCCGCCCGCCTATGATCTCGCAGCGGTGTTGGGCCTGGAACTAAACAATCCCTTACCTCCAATCCAAGGATTGGTGCGAGGAGGTGAAATCGTGCGCGCTAGTCGAAGTTTATTGCTCGTCGTCGCTGTTACGGTCGCCGCTTCGGGTTTCTGCTCCGTTGCGTTTGCCTCGACGACGCTGTATTTCAGTGAGCCGGACTTTGTGTGGCACCACACGGGTGGCGCAGCCAGCCCGTACCACATCTGGATTGCAGGCGACTATTGGGCCCAGAGTTTCGCGAACACACAGCAGCCGTCCGCCGATCAGATGTGGTTGACGCTTTTCATCGACAGCAACCTGCTTTCGGCACAGAACCAGCTCAATCTCGACGTCGTGCTCAACGCGAACGTCGTCGGCAGCGCTTCGGTTCCGGCTGGACTCTCCGGCCCGCAGAATTACTTTTTCACGTTTCCTGCCACGGTCGGTCCGGACTACACGATCCAGGTTCGGGCGACCAATACCATCCCCGCACTGAACGGCGCGGTCTCCATCGGGCTGGACGAGCGTTCCTTCGCGACGCTCGCGCCTGAGCCCGCCGGTCTGCTGCTCTTGGGCGGCGCACTTTTTGCGCGACGGCGTGGCAGTTGCTGAAAGCCGTTAGCGTGCGGCTTGGGAACGGGCGGGCGTCTGTTATATCTCCGCCGCCTTCGGTGTGACCGGCACATGGGCAACAGGGGGCGGCACGCACACCGTGCGTCCAAACAGGGGCGGGGGGCGCCATGTCCAGCAGGCGCGGACAAACCTGTAGCGGTTCCAGCCATTCGCGCGGGCCAGATTTGACTCTGATCAGGGTGCGGGCCATACGATCAATCAGAAGATGAGGGCTTGAACGGGCGCCGTGTGCGCGCCGCTCCGTAGTTTCCGGCGCGCCAGGAGGGCTGCTGTATGACCAACCGCGCCAGTCTTTGGCCAGCGTTAACAGTGCTGATCGTCGCCCTGACGGGTCCCGCCTCCGGGGCGACCACGCTTTTTTTCAGCGAGCCGGACTTCGTCTGGCATCACTCGGGCGGGCTGGCCACGCCCTATCACATTTGGGTAGCCGGGGATTACTGGGCTCAGACGTTTCCGGCCACCAGCCAGCCGTTGGCGGACGAAATGTGGCTCACGCTGTTCGTCAACAGCAATTATCTGACCGCCGGCAATCAGCTCAATCTGGACGTGATACTCAACTGGAACGTGGTGGGTAGCCTCAGCATTCCGAGCGGTGCTACGGGTACGCAGACCTACCACTTTACGTTTTCTCCCATGCTCGGGCCGGATTACTCGATTCAGCTTCTGGCCACCAACACCGTCCCGCCATTGGGTGGCTCGGTGTCCATCGGGCTGGATCAGCGGTCGTATGTCACGCTGGTCCCAGAGCCTGCTCCGCTGGCTCTGCTGGCCGGCGTGCTGCTGTGCCGCAGACCGCGCTAGCGGAAAGGTCTGTCAGGGTTCCCGGCAAAACGCTTCCATTCGATAGGTTGTGTAGCCGACAGCGCCAATTCATTTCAGTCTGACGTCGGCCACCGGGGTGCGCCACAGACGGGTTGTCTGAGCAATGCCCGGTACGCCATTCATCAGCAGGCCGAAACTCGCCTCGCCTGCAATGGTTTTGAACCCACCAGACAGCAGGCGCTATACTCGGGGGCCATGGACAACGTCACGCACTCCCTGCTCGGCGCGGCCCTGGCCAAGACGCGGCTGGGAGAGAGCACACCGCTTGCGCCGGTGGCGCTCGTCGTTGCCGCGAACTTGCCGGACTTCGAGAACTTCGTGCTGGCGTTCTTTGACCGCCCGACGAACATGGTTCATCACCGCGGGCTGTCGCATGCGCTCGTCGGGGTGGCGATTCTGATTCCGACCTTTGCCACCCTGGTCTGGTGGCTGAGCCGCCGCATACGCGCCAGCGGGCCGCCGGGGTCGTTCGCCACGTTGCTGTTGGGCACCGCGCTGGCCGTCGGCTCCCATCCGCTGCTCGACTGGCTGAACACGTACGGCGTGCGCCCCTGGCTGCCATTCGATGAAACCTGGTACTACGGCGATCTCGTGTTTATCGTGGATCCCTGGCTTTGGCTGCTGCTGGGGAGCGCCGTATGTCTCGCAGGGCGGCGGACACGCGGCGGTAGCGTGGCGCTAGGCATCGTGGGGGTGCTGCTGAGCATCGGGGTTATCCTCTTCGCGGATCTGGGACCGCGCGTCCTCTTGCCGCTGTGGCTTGCCGGTGTCACCGCTCTGGCCCTCGGACGGTGCACGACCTTTGGCGTCCGCAGTCCGCACGCGGTTGTGGGCGCTGCCTTGGCACTGTGCGTCGTGTACGTCGGTTTTCTCGGCTGGGCCGGTCGCACGGCCTGGAGAATGAGTCAACCGCTTATTGCGGCCCAACTCCCCGCCGACGAGGCCATTGTTGCCCACAGCGTGTCGCCTCAACCGGCTAACCCGCTGCGCTGGCAGGTCGTCGCGCAAACGCGCCGGGCCGTGTATCGCCACACGTTCTCTATCCTTAACGGTCCCGGAGGTTTGACTCAAGTTTCCACCCGGCTGGACGACCCGCGCGTGCAGGCGGCGCTTCAGACCCACGCGGGGCGCGCGTGGCAGGCATTCGCCCGGCACCCTGTGGCGGCGGTCGTCAGCAACGGGGGCCGCCCGCGCGTATACCTGATGGACGCGCGATACGGGCTCTTTCCGGCGGGGAACTTCGCGAGCGTGATCGTGGACGTCGGCGGCGCGCTGGGGCGCTGAGGTTGTTTACGCCCTGCGGCGCGGGCACGGTTCAGAAACCGCGTTTTTTCTTCGATCCTGCGTCCGGGAGGGGTGTGCGGGCAGAGGTCACGCGTGCCTGCTGGTGGGGGCCTGGGGGGTTCTCCGGGCGCGACGCCGGGTGGCCGTCCACTGCCTGCCACAGGCGGGAAGTCAGCCACAAGCCGCGCTACCGCGCGATTTCGTCGATCTTGGCCGCTAGAACGAAGTCGCTTTCTGTCAGGCCGTCGATCTTGTGCGTGTAGATCTTGATTTCTACGCGGCCCCACGTCAGGTAGATATCCGGGTGGTGGTCCTCGCGCTCGGCGAGTTCACCCACGCGATTGACGAACGTGAGCGCCGAAACGAAATCCGGGAACGACCACGCCTTGTACAGGTGGTGGTTCTGGATTACCTCCCACCCACGAAGCTGGTCGATCAGGGGAATAATCTGGTCCGCGGTCAGCGGCGGTACCCCGCCCCGGCATGGGACGCAGTGTTTTTGCGTCAGCTCGGACATCATCGACTCCGCGTTCTGAGCCTGATTATAGCCGCGTGCGGTCGCTGCCACGGCTCGGCAGGGTGGGCACCTTTAGGTTGACACCTTGAGGGTCACGTCCTATGCTGGATAAAGCTAAGGGTGCGAGTCGAGGTGTACTCGCAGGCATCTCGAATGGTCGGGCCGCCATTCGTCTGAGCTCAATGTCCGCCGTTTCCGTGGCCGCACGTGGCGCGCCGCGCTGGTGGATGTTTGGAGGCTAGGACGATGGCGTTTGATCCAAATCGTAGCCCGCAAGCGCCGCCCGAAATCACTAGCATCGGCGTCTTGGCGGCCCGCGTCGTGTGGATGCTCATGGGCCCGCTAGCGCTGCTCGTGCTGGCGTACGGCATCGTGCGGGCCGGTCCCGGCTGGCGGACCGCCTGGGACGCGGCGTTTCTAATCGTGGTCGCCCTCATGATCGGAGCACGCTGGGTGGAGCAGCGCTCGGGCACGGCGACGACCGTAACCGGCGAACCGGCCAGCCCGGTCCACTTCCGGCGTTACGTGCGTGTGCTCCTGCCCGTCGCCGCCGCGGGTTGGATTGCGGCGAACCTGCTCGCGTGGGGTGGCGCTGGCTAGTTCGTCGGTCGCAAGATGGTCTGCGGTGCGATCTACCCGGTCGCACGCCGCGGCGCTCCGCTCGGGTGAGTCTTGCGGCGCGTGCCGACGGGCGAAACGAAGAGGTGCGTCGTGGAGAAGCCGGTGTTCTGTGTGTTGGGCGCAGGCCATGGCGGCCTGGCGATGGCCGGCCATCTGGCACTGATGGGGTTCGAGGTTCGCCTGTACAACCGCTCGCCCGAGCGACTGCTGCCGATTCAGGCGATGGGCGGCATCGCGGTCGAAGGCGAGATCGAGGGGTTTGGACAGGTCGCCTTGGCGACCACGGACGTCGCTGGGGCCATCCGGGGCGCGCACGTGCTGCTGGTGGTCGTGCCCGCGACGGCACACCGCGACATCGCCCTGACAGTGGCCCCGCACCTGGTAGACGGACAGTGCATCGTGCTGAACCCGGGCCGGACCTTCGGGGCGTTGGAGTTTCGGCAGGTGCTTACGACGGCCGGCGTGACGGCGGAGGTGATCGTGGCCGAGGCCCAGACCCTGATTTACGCATCCCGGGCCACCAACCCGGGCCAAGTCCGCATCTTTCGGATCAAGAACTCGATTCCGGTTGCGGCGATCAAGGCGTACCGCATTCCAGCCGTTCTGCAACTGCTCCGTCCGGCGTACCCGCAGTTTGTGGCGGGGGACAACGTGTTCAAGACGAGCTTCGACAATATCGGAGCCGTGTTTCATCCCGCGCTGACGGTGCTCAATGCGGGTTGGATCGAAGACGACGCGGAGTTCCAGTTCTACATCGAGGGCTGCACGCCGTCGGTAGCCCGCGTGCTCGACCGGCTTGACGCCGAGCGCGTCGCGGTGGCGGAGGCCGTCGGTTTCCGCGCCATGACGGCCCGCCAGTGG
>Ga0209227_1000226_pt1 | contig 48907 bp, 27 predicted proteins | sample YNPBryantNP2012_FD_185815 | JGI IMG/M metagenome (GOLD analysis project Ga0209227, IMG submission 185815) | Anoxygenic and chlorotrophic microbial mat microbial communities from Yellowstone National Park, USA - YNP Bryant NP 2012 (SPAdes)... ...
ACGGTGGTGGTCTGGCGTCGGTGGGGGGCAATCCGCGTCTTTACAACAACACGGTGGTGTACAACACGGCGGGCAACGGTGGTGGTCTCTACTTTGCGGCGGGGCAGCCTGTGGTGAGCAATACCATTGTCGTGAGCAACACCGGGGGGGGCATCCGTCTGGCCTCCGGCTCCGCCGCACTGGCCTACAACAACGTCTGGCATAACAACGGTTACAATTACAGCGGAACTGTCGCCGGCCCGACCGATATCGCTGAAGATCCGCGCTTCGTGGACCCGACGGCGTCGAACTTCCGTCTGCGCCCGGATTCTCCCTGTGTGCACAGCGGTGATCCCCACACTGTATTAGCCTGGGATTTTGAGGGAGACACGCGTCCCCTGCCGTCTGCTCAGTTGTACGACATTGGTGCGGACGAGTCCACCTCTTACCTTGGGGTTGATGTCGGACCTGCGGCGCTATACGACACGGCAGGTCCGGGCGAAATGGTGCAATTCCCCTTTGTGCTCACCAACACCGGTACGCTGCAGGACTCCTATATGCTGACCCATACACTCGTTGTCAGCGGCGGGAGTGCGGGTGAATGGAGCATATCTTATACCCCGGTGTATACTGTAGCTGCTGCTGCTGCGGTACAGACGCCGGTGTACATTACCGTACCACTCACCGCCGGGAGCGGTGTGCAGGTCACGCTCTATCTGACCGCTGCCTCGCGCTCCAATCCCACCTATTTCTCCGACATGGCCACCGGTTTACTCGAAGTCAGGCGCGAGTGGGGGGTGGAGATCGGGCCGGCGTATAGCACCAACACTAACCCGGGTACAGTGGTGGTCTACGTACATACGATTACCAATACCGGTAATGCCCGGGATACGTTCAATCTCTTCCTCAGCAGCGATCTTGGGCTTTCCCAGATGAGCCATACAAGAGTGGAGAACCTGGGTGCAGGGCAGACTGCCATGGTCTACGTCACTGTGACGGTGCCGGCTTACGCGGCAGGCGGCGCGGTCGAGCGTTCGGTGGTCAGGGCACAGAGTTCATCCGGGCCGGTCTCTGCGAGTGTCGAGGATTATACCAGGGTCAATTATGTCTCAGGCAATCGTTACGTCTCCACCGGTGGCGACGATGCACTCAATAACTGTCGCCTGCTCACCCGTCCATGCCGTACTGTTGGACAGGCGCTGGGCCAGGCGGCCAGTGGTGACGAAATCCGGGTCGCAGGCGGTACCTACAACGAGTACAACCTGACGGTCAACAAACCGGTGCTGCTCCTGGGAGGCTACGATGCCGCGTTCGCCACACGTGACCCGCAGAGTTATCCCACCATCATTGACGCCAGGCAACAGGGCCGGGTGCTGTACATTTTCGGCAATGCCACCGTTGACGGCTTTACCCTGAAGAACGGTTACTTCAACGGCCCCGGCGGCGGCGTCTACGCTGTAAATGCGCCTGTCCTGCGCAATAACATCATTATCAGTAATACCGCTGTCGGCAACCGCGGCGGTGGTGTCTATAACGCGGATGGCAACCTCACGCTGGAATGGAACACTCTGATCAACAACCAGGCCGATATGGGTGGCGGGTTCTACAACTACCGTGGCAATCCGATTGTGCAGTACAACATCTTCAAGAACAACCGCGCCGTCAGCAGAGGTGGCGGGCTGTACAACACCGGCATTGCAGGCGCCGCGCCAAGAGTATGGACGAATGTGTTTTACAGCAATACAGCCGGTGTGGAGGGTGGCGGCCTTTACAATCTGAGCGGCAACACTCTGGTATGGCACAATACCTTCTACTCTAACTCCGGCGATGGCATCTACATTGCCGGAGGTTCGCCCGGCATCAGCAATACCATTGTGGTCAGCAACACCGGCTGGGGCATCCGTGGCGCAGCCATCACGGTGGACTATAACGATGTGTGGAGTAACAGCAGTGGAAATTATGGCGGCGGTGTCACGGCTGGCCCTCACTCCATCTCGGCCGACCCGCTCTTCCTCGACGCGCCGGCGGGTGATTTCCATCTGCGAGAGGGTTCCCCCTGCATCGAGAGCGGCGATCGCACCAATGCCGTCATGCTCAAGTACGATTTTGACGGTCAGCCGCGCCTTATGGGCACCACTCCGGATATAGGCGCAGACGAATTTCAGCGTCTGGGTGTGGCCCTCCTCCCTGCTGCTTCCGGTCAGGATGGCTGGCCAGGTCAGCCTCTCACTTACACACACACCCTCATCAACGAAGGCAACTACACCGATACCTTCGCGCTGACATGGTCGAATCAGTGGCCGGGGTGGGATGTTACGGTGAATGGGGTCACCACTCAACCACTTAACATAGCGCTCGGGCAGGGTGCCACAACCACACTCTACGTGCGCATGACCCCCACCAATCTCTTCAGTGGCACCACCAATGTGACCGTCATCACAGCCACCTCCACAATTGCCCAAAGCGATCCCGAGACCTATTTGCCGGTCTACGCCACGGCTGTGGATACCACAACTGTGCGGCGAGCGTGGGGCGTTGCCCTGGAACCGGACCTGTACGGGTGGGGAGGCATAGGCGCGCGCGTGATCTATACACACGTATTGACCAACACCGGCAACTACACCGATTCATTTACCATCACATGGAGTAATGACCAGGCACCATCTGGATGTAGCTGGCCTGTCTCCATGGATACCCCGGCTAACACAGGCCCGGTAGGCCAGGGGATGACAAAGACGGTCCAGCTTTCGGTGTACGTACCCGGTTGTACCGGCGTAGGCACCGGTATATACGCCAATACACTGATTATCACCGCCACCTCAAATTCCAGTGGCAGTGTCAGGGATCAGGTGACGGACCTCACCGTCTCCAACTGGGAGCATGGCCTGGAGTTTGCCCCCAGCAGGAGCGATACCGATTGGCCGGGCACCCAGGCCCATTACACACATGTGATCACCAATACCGGCAACTATACCGACACTTTCGTGATCAACCACACCTCCAGCCGGGGATGGAGTGTCAGCGTATCCCCATCTGTCGTGACAATAGGAGGGTGGCCCATTCCACGACCTTCGGGGGCTGTGTACACGGCCACGGTGTACGTAACTGTGACCATACCACCTCTGGGAATCGCCTTCGGCGGTGATGTGGACCACACGGTGATCACCGTTACCTCGCGCACCGATCCGACCTTGAAGCGCGCCGTTGTGGACACCACTACGGCAAGGCAGGTGGCCGGGGCGCTCTTGGTGGACAACTACGATGACACGCCTGCCCCCAACAAACCGGCTGTGCGCGTCTACAATACCACCTCCACTCCGAGGACAGTTGTCTTCACCCACACCCTGACCAACCTGGGTAACGGTCGGGACATCTTCAATATCACGGCCTCAAGCCTGAAGGGCTGGCCCCTCTCCATCTCTCCTGCACCGACAGTCTCGCTGGGTTATCAGGAGAGCATTACCGTGCTCATCACGCTGACCACGCCGGGGCCGGGCACTCCGTATCCATTCCCGGCGCCGTGGGACAGAGTCGTGGCGACCGCTACCTCGCAGTTCGATCCGGCGAAACTCGATACGGTCACGGACATCGCCATTGTCAATCAGAACGCAGGCGTGGCCCTGTCGCCGGGCTACACCCAGAGCGCGCAGCCAGGCTGGGTGACGTACACCCATATCCTCACCAACACAGGTAACTACACCGATTCGTTCAGGCTGGCTTTCAGCGGGTGGGAGGTGGTTTTCAGTGGCGATGTCAATAGCGTAGGGCCAGGCATGACCCGCACCGTTTATGCGCGGGTGCGTGTGCCATACGAGGAGTGCGGCACGGTGGGGACGAGCATCATCACCGCCACATCGGTCTTCAGTCCCTCCGTTTCGGACGCGAGATTGGATGCCACGACGGTGGCTCCGGTCTATGCGGTGGCACTGGATGATATACGGCCGGTGCGTGTGCTGGCCGATGCCTCCACAGGTGGTACGGCGGTCTACAATCACAACGCGACCAACATCGGCAACTGTGCCGGCACGTTCCAGTTCCAGGGGATTCAGAGCGATCCCCATTTCACGCCGACGGTCACGCCGGTGAGCGCAACCATACCGTTGGGCGGTCAGAAGCGTATCACCGTCACCGTCAACATCTCCCCCACAGATAACATCCTGGCCGGCACCGTTGTCGTCACGGCTTCCGCTCCGGGTGGGAGTGGTGATGTGGTGACTGATACCGTCATCGTCAATCAGGTGGTGAACGTTGAGTTCGAGCCTGACCTGACGGTGACCAATTACACCGGTGGAGCGGTCGCGTTTGTCCACACGCTGACCAACACAGGCAACTACACCGATACTTTCTACATGAGCAGGCGAAACGCCGACGGGTGGGATGTCTCCGTCCAGCCACAGGTCGTCCAGAACCTGGGACCGGGCGAGTCCAGGCCGGTCACCGTCGTGGTTACCGTCCATCCGACTGTGTACACCGCGACCAACCGCACCGTGGTCACTGCCACCTCTGACGTCCTTTCCTGGGAGCAGACGCGTGGCTATACACCGACGGCAGCGGTGGCTGACACGCTTGTGGTGCGCCGGCCGCACCTGGTGATCGAGCCGGCGCCGGGCTACACCGTCAATATGGATCCCGGCACCTCCGCCACGCTCTACCACACGCTGACCAACGACGGCGGCCTGATCGGGACATATCAGATCACCTCCTCCGGCCGTTTGGGATGGATTGGTGTGGTCTCGCTGACGGTGAGCAACCTGCTGCCTGGGAGCAGCTTCCCCTTCACGACCCCGGTGGTAGTCCCGCCCGGAGTATGGGGGCTTTACGATGTCGCTTACATCACAGCCACAGAGATCTACTCCGGCGTGCGTGCCACCGCGACGGATGTTGTCACGGCTCCTTATCGCTATGACGTGACACTGCTCCCCTCGACGCGGGATAGCGCTGTCGTACCGCTTGCACTGGTCGTCTATACCCACACGTTGAAGAACACCGGTAACTACACCACAAGCTACACGCTCGCTGCGGAAGGCGAGTTCAGCAGCGCGAGCATTGTGCCGGCCAGCGTCACCAACCTGGCGCCGGGCGGCACGGTCCCGGTCACAGTGACCATTGCTGTGCCCTTTGAGGCGGCTGCCGGTGAGATTGAGGATACCAGGATTTCCATCAGCTTCAGCGACAAGAGGGTGTACTTCTACGACACCGTCCATATCAGCCACACCACCGGCACGCGATACGTCAATGTAAACGGCTGGGATGAGCGGAATAACTGCCGGACAAGCACTGCCCCCTGTGCCACAATCCAGCATGCAATAGATCAGGCCTCCCCTGGCGATGAGATTCACGTGGCTACCGGCACTTACTACGACGAACGGCTTGCCGGGCAAGTGGTGCGGATAGATAAGTCCGTCACGCTCATCGGTGGATACGATGCCAACGACTTGGAAAGCGGCCCCGACCCGGTGCTCCGACCGACTGTCCTGTATGCCGCCAACCAGCCGGGCCGGCGCGTGGTGTTTGTCAGCGCAAATGTCACCCCCACCATCCAGGGCTTCCACATCACCGGTGGGTACGTGAGTGGCAATGGCGCAGGCGTCTATATAGAGACAGGGGCTGCTCCCACAATCCGGGCCTGTCGAATCTACGACAACCGGGCCACCGGTAGCGGCAGCCTGGGTGGCGGCATTTACTTTGCCGGAGGGGCCGCTCCTCTGTTTGATCAAAATCGTATTTACAACAATACGGCCGGCGAGGGAAGCGGCGGTGGCATCTACCTGGCGGGTGGCAGCTCCAGGCTGTTCAACAACCTGATCTACTACAATGTGGCTGCCACCTGCGGCGGTGGACTTTGCAACGGCAGCGGGATGCCGCTGGTCTACAACAATACCTTTTATAGCAACACCGTGAGTGACCCGGTAGGGGGCGGTGGTATCGGCAGCCTTGACGGGACGCTGGTGCTCAGCAACACCATTGTGGTGAGGAATGCGGGAACCGGCATCCGTGTTGTGGGTGGCACACCTCCGCTCCTGAGCTACAATGACGTGTGGGCAAATGAACCGGTGGATTACGAGTGTGGAAGCTGCCTGCATCCCACGGACATCTCGGCCAACCCTGTATTTGCGGATGCTGATAACGAGGACTTCCACCTGACCAGCGCCTCCCCCTGCATTGACGCAGGCGACCCCAATTCCACACTGCCGACCGTGGATCAAGAGGGTAACCCGCGTCCGCTGCCGATAGGGGGACGGTACGACATCGGTGCCTATGAGTACGGTCTGGGTGGAGGCAAGGTGGCAGACCGGCCTGCTGCCGACCCCAGCTCACTGGTCACATATACTATCCAGGTTTACAATACTACTGCCAACCCTCAGACCTTCCCGGTCACCGATACCTTGCATCCGTATCTCTCCTACGTGCCCGGCTCGCTTGTCTCTACCGGTGGCGTCGCAGAGTATATTACCGCCACACGTACTATCTCATGGGTTGTGACTGTGGCCGCCAATTCCGGAGAAAGCATCACCTTTACCGCCGCCGTTACGAATTGGGTAGGCCACGACGTGGTAATCACCAATGTGGCGTGGATCAACCTTGCACCTGCCCACACCGTTAGCGTCTCTGTCAACGCAGTGCCCTCCACTCGCTATGTGGCGCCCGATGGCATAGACAGGGACAACGCCTGCAACCTGCCCTGGAACCCATGCGCCACGGTACAGCGTGCGGTGGACCAGGCTGTGGATGGCGACACGGTGCTGGTGGCTGCAGGAACCTACACCGGGGCTGGCGTGGTGGCTACCGTTGGCAAGTCAATCACGCTGAAGGGTGGCCATACGCGCACCGGCAGTTACACCGCCACAGTGTGGAGCTACGCGCCAGAATTGTACCCAACCATTCTGAGCGGTGGGCTGCGCGTTAACGGCCCCGCTGCGGTGGTGGTGGATGGCTTCCGCATCACTGGTGGCTCCGACGGCGTCTACGTGAGCGGTTCGGGAGGTCAGCTCACGCTGCACCGTTGCTGGGTCTACGGTAACACTGCCAGCGGCGTGCGGGTGGAGAACGGCAGCTACACCCTGATCAACAATGTGATCGCCGGCAACGGAAGCGGCACCGGCACCGGATTGCGCACGGCAAACAGCACCGGTGTGCTGATCCATAACACCTTCGGCAGAAACAACAACAGGGCTGCGGTCATCAACGGTACAGCAGTATTTACCAACACTATCTTCTACGATCACGGAGTGGGTCTCGAGATCCCGGCCGGGAGCAGCGCCACCATCCAGGCGACGCTGTGGTGGAACAACGCCACCAATATCATCAACGGCTCGCTCATCCGCGGGTCCATAGACCTCACCGGCGACCCGGCCTTCGTCAACCCTGGCGGTATGGACTATCACATCGAGGGCAACTCGGAGGCGATTGACCAGGGCGTGGACGCCGGCGTCCGGGAAGACATAGACCGTGACCTGCGTCCGATCCTGGCCGGTTTCGACATCGGCGCCGATGAGTACCCGGTTGGCTTTACCAAGGTCGGGCCGCCCACGGCCATAGCAGGCCAGACGATCACCTACGTGATCACTATGCGGGCCAAGGACCCAGACCTCGTGATCACCGACGTGCTGCCCATGCATTTTACGTTCACACCAGGTGTTGATGTTGTGACCTGCACGCTCGGCACTTGTAGCTATCTGCCCGAGATAAACAGCATCGTGTGGGCCGGTAACACCGTCACGGAAGGGCAGGTGATCATCACCTACACCGGCTCGCTCACCACATGGCTGGCCGCCGGCACAGTGATCACCAATGGCGCTGTGCTGAACCGGGAGGGCGTCCTTGTGAACTCTGAGGTGTGGACCACGCAGATCGTGCCTGTGACCGGCACGCGCTATGTGGCTAAGGAGGGCGCCAATGTGGATGCTGCCACCGGCACGGCCAACAACTGCCTGGTTGCCTGGAAGCCCTGCGCGACAATCCAGTACGCGGTGGACCAGGCGCAGACGGGTGATACGATAAAAGTAGCGAGCGGCGTTTACACTGATGTCCAGACCCGCGCCGGTGCGACGCAGAACGTCTATGTCAACAAGAGCATCACCATCAGGGGCGGGTACACCATCACCAACTGGCTTGTGTCAAATCCCGGCCTCTACCCCACGATTATAGACGCGAGGAATGCGGCGCGCGCACTTTACGCTGCCGGACCGGCCACGATCACCGTAGAGGCGGTTGAGCTGCGTAACGGCCGTTACAGTGGCAACGGTGGTGGTGTCTACGTCACAAATGCTGCGCTCACCCTCTCTGACACCAGCGTCCACGACAGCCGCGCGGTGGGAACCGGGCGTGTGGGCGGTGGTATCTACGCGCAGAACGCCACCCTCAACCTGATCGACACCCTGGTTTACAGCAATAGCTCCCTCAACAGCCACGGTGGGGGTATCTACTGTACCAACAGCGCCGTAACCCTGATAGGTGCCCGGGTTTACTCCAACACCGTCAGCGCGTCCAACAGTGATGGTGGTGGGGTCTACTGCACCGGCGGCAGTTTCGACATGAGTTCCAGCCAGGTCTACAGCAACAGCGCCACCGGCTATGGAGGCGGGCTCTACCTGTACGGCACCGTTCTTACCCTGCAAGATAACCAGCTACGCGCGAACTACTCCGCTTCCGGCGGCGGGGCGCTCTACATACGCGAATCTGAAGCGTCCCTCTCGTACAACCGCATCTACACCAATACCGCAGGGGCCAGCGGCGGCGGCCTGTCTCTGTACCTCTGCCCGACGGCAACTCTGGATGCCAACTGGATCCTTGATAACAGCGCAGGCCCTCAGGCCTTCCATATGGGTGGCGGAGTCTACATCTGGGGCAGTGGCGCGACCGTTGTGACGATGACCAACAATGTGGTCGCGGCCAACCGCGCCGGCGGTGGGGGTGACGGTATTTACGCCGGTGGCAACACCGGTAATAATACAGGCCGCTTCCGCCATACCACATTGGCTGACAACGATGGGGAAGGACTGCGAGTAGACGCCTTTAACTTCAGCGTCGAAATGATCAATACCATCCTGGCCGGCCAGGCGAAAGGCATAGTGACACGGCATGGTAGCGCGGTGGTAGGAGCCGATTATACGCTGTGGGACGGTCAGGGCACCCGGAGCGATAACAGTGGGGGCGGCATCATCTTCTTCAGCAATGACCTGTTGCCCAATGCCGATCCCAAGTTCGGAGATAGGAACGCCCTTGACTACCACTTGCTCCTTGGTTCGCCGGCGGTAGACCGTGGCACGAATGCGGGTATCTACCACGACATAGACGGTGACCTCCGCCCCCAGGGTGCCGGTTACGATGTTGGCGCCGACGAGCTGTACGTGAGGGTGGAGGCTTACAAAGAAGTGTACCCCGACCCGGTCGAGGCCGGTACTCAGGTGACCTACACCCTCTACGTGACCAACGTGGGCAGCGTGGACGTGCACGCGCTGATCGTTGATGCGCTGCCGCCTCAGCTCAGCACCAGTGCGCCGCTTACCTGGACGGCCAACATCTCCGCTCTTGGTCAGGTGTGGAGCACACAGTTCACTGCCACCGTTGCCTGGAGCTACAGCGGTACCCTGACCAACACGTTGCGTGTGACCACGCAGGAGGGCGCGACAGATGAGTACGCTGCTATCTCCAGGGCTCGCGTCACGCCCGGCATGAGCATCTTCCATCTGGCCGGGCCGGATCCGGTAGAGGCCGGCGGAGTGCTGACTTACACCATCCTGGTCACCAACACCGGCAATGCGGACCTGCACCTGACTGTCACCGGGACACTGCCTGCTCAGCTCACTGCCGCACAACCGCTGGTCTGGACACCGGTGGTCACTGCACCGGGTGGTACATGGAGTGCACAGTTCACCGCTACCGTCGCGTGGAGCTACAGTGGCACGCTGACCAGCACGGTACGTGCTGTCTCCGCGGAGGGAGTGGAGGCCGTGCACACAACGACCGTTCAGGCCCGGGTTACACCTGCGCTGGTGGTGAGTAAACAGGCTCATACCGATCTGGTCAGGGCAGGTGAACGGCTCACCTACACTATCCGTGTCACAAACACCGGCAACACAGACCTCCACATCATCATCACCGACACGTTGCCTGCTCAGGTCACGCCCGCCCAAACGCTCGTCTGGACGCCCACTATCGCCGCGCCGGGCGGTGTCTGGGTGGAGACGGTTGTCGTCACCGTGGCATCTAATTACGACGGGCTGATCGTCAACCGCGTTGACGTACAGGCGCTTGAAGGTCCGCAGGCCACCAGGTATGTGACCACCACGGTCAAAGGCCCGGCTTCGCTGATCATCACCAAGAGCGCCTCTCCCGCTCAGGTGTTGCCGGGGGCCTTGCTTACCTACACCCTGCGAGTATCCAACGCCGGTCCTGGCGTGGCCACCGCACCGGTGATCCGCGATACGCTGCCGGCCAACACCACTTACCGTTCCTGCAGTGGTGGCACCGGTTGTGGCCTCAGCGCAGGAACGGTCGTGTGGACACTGGACTCGCTTGCGGCAGGAGGACAGGCCGTCGTGACCTTCACCGTTCAGGTGAATCCTGCCGTGCAGTACGGGACCAACATCGTCAATCAGACTTACAGTATCACCTGCACTGAGGGCTACTCTGCCATCGGCATACCTGTTTCTGTGCCGGTGGGGCTGGCCGGAGGGGTGGCAATAAGCGCAGGGCAAAGCCGCACCGCTTTCCTGGGTGAAGTGGTCACTTACACACACTATGTGACCAACACGTCCAACACTGCACAGACTGTGAGCGTCGCCATAGACTCCTCACAGCATTGGGCAACGGTGACGCCCTCCACCACGCCCCTCCTGGCACCTTTTGGAGGCTCGACGTTGGTGACGGTGACAGTAGCCATCCCCACAACTGGTGTCGTCACCGGTACAGTGGAGCACACCACCATCACCGTCACAGGTAGCTCCATAGGGCAGGCTACGGCTCTCGATATAACGACGGCAGCGATCAAGGGTTACTACATCTACCTGCCCGTCGTGCTGCGTAATTTCTAGGCTTACCCTGCCACCGGACCCGCCCAGACTTCCGAAGTCTCGCAGACTTCGGAAGTCTGGGACCGGGTTCTGTCAAAATGAACAAACCCGCTGTACGTGACCTCCCGATCCTGTTCACTATCTCGCTGGCGCTCAGGCTGCTCACGGCGGCTTTCATTCCACGGCCAGGTTACATGGACACGGCATATTACGCTGCCGGCGCCAGGCTTCTGGCTCAAGGTAAGGGCTTCACCGAGCCTTTCCTGTGGCACTACCTCGATGATCCCGCATCACTACCTCATCCTGGTTTCCTTTACTGGATGCCCCTCCCGTCTATTCTGGCAGCGCCGTTCGCCGTCGGCTCATTTTACGCCATGCAAATCCCGTTCGCTGCCCTCTCTGCAGCGCTTCCTCTCGTGAGTTACCGGCTTGCCTGCGCATGTACCGGGTCGCGTCGCAACGGCTGGCTGGCCGGGCTTATCACCCTGTTCAGCGGATTTTTCTTTCCCTATTGGACGCTTCCGGAGACCTTCGCACCCTTTGCCCTGCTGGGCAGCCTTTCACTCTGGATGGCCGGCACGGAGCTGAAGCCGGGGGGCCAGTTTTTGCTTGGCGTACTGATCGGCCTGGCTCACATGACCCGTGCTGACGGCATTCTGGTGCTACCCGTTGCCATCCTGGGCCTGCCGCTTCTCCGTCGCCCGGCGCTTCCCGGCGCGGTTGCCATCGCGGCGGGTTACCTGGTGGCGATGTCACCATGGCTTCTGCGCAACATGCTGACCACAGGCTCGCCCCTTTCCCCCGTGGGTATGGCCACTATCTGGCTGACCGATTACGACGACCTGTTCTGTTACCAATGCACATTGTCACCACGCACTTACCTGTCCTGGGGATGGGCAAATATACTCCGCTCTAAACTCTGGGCTGCGGCGCTCAACCTGGAGCGTTTTCTGGCAGAGGAGTGTCTGGTCTTCCTGTTCCCATTTGTGGCCGCCGGCCTTTACCGTCTGCGCCGTCGTCCACCTTTTGCACTGGCCACCATATATTTGCTGGCTATCTACCTGGTCCATTCTCTTGTCTTCACCTTCCCCGGCCCGAGAGGGTCGTTCTTTCATGCTGGTGCTGTGGCTTTGCCTTTCGTCACTGCTGCGGGAGTGAGCGGGATTGATGCCGCAGTGCTGTGGAGTGGCCGCAAGCGGCGCTGGCACGTTGGCCAGGCACAACGTATCTTCGGTGTGGCGGCTGTGGTGCTGGCTGTACTGGTGAGCGGCCATGCGGCGGTGGGCACTCTGCCCCGATGGTACAATGCGGATACCGCTTACGACAGGCTCGGTCGGTGGCTGGCCCGGGAAGACAGGGAAGCGACCGTCATGGTGGCGAATCCCCCAGCTTTCTGGTATCATACCGGCCATCCGGCTGTAGTCGTCCCCAACGGCGACGTGGAAACCCTGCTTGCAGCAGCGACACGGTACAACGTGCGCTATGTTTTGTTGGATGACAACACGCCAGAGCCACTGAGAGGGCTATATACGGGGGTGGCGGCGCACCCCAGATTGCGGCGTCTGGCGGCGGGCGCGGATATGGGGGATGGGGTGGTCTTGTATGCTGTCGAGTAGTCGCCTCGTCGTTGTAGGGCAACTGCTCGCAGTTGCCCTACACGTGGCCAGCCGGCGGCGTCGGGCGTGGTCTGGAGACCGGCCCGGGCCGGGCGGACGCAAAAATATGAGGGACACCAATCTCCGGGCGGACAGTTGCACTTCCTCGTTTTTGTGTGTATACTAAAGTCCGATGAAGCGTGCGAAGGGGGAGCGATGAGAGAGAAAATTGCGGTAATTATTGTTGATGACCACCCCGTCTTCCGCCAGGGATTGCGCAATGTCCTGAGCCTCTCCGATGACCTGGACCTGGTCGGTGAGGCCACCGATGGTCCTGATGCCGTGGAACTGGCTGAGACGTTGCGGCCAGACGTTGTGGTGATGGACATTAACCTGCCGACAATGAATGGGCTTCAGGCGACGCGCAAACTGAAGTCACTGCGTCCGGAGATCAAAGTAGTGATGCTGACTGCCTACGACGACGAGGAACAGGTCTACCGGGCCATCAGAGCGGGGGCATCGGCTTACTTCGCCAAAGACGTCAGCCCTGAACGCCTGGTGGACGTGATCAGGCACGTCAGCCAGGGCCGCTACGTGGTTGGCGAGTCTGTGTTGGACGAGCACGGCATCGGCGAGTGGTTACTTGAGGAGTTCCGGCGCTTCGGGAGAGGTATCCACGATGATGAAGCCCAATTTATGGCTCCCCTGTCTGACCGTGAGATGGAGATCCTGGAGCTGGTCATCCGGGGCATGAGCAATCGGGAAATCGCTTACCATCTTGGGATAAGCTACCAGACGGTTAAGAACCACATGACTTCCATTCTGGAGAAACTGGGCGTCGAGGACCGCACTCAGGCAGCGGTTTATGCGTTGCGTCACGGGTGGGTGCCTTTGCGCGAATAACAGCAAGAAGGAGCAGATATGGCTGTTGCAAGTGGAAGCGACAACGAGTCCTTTGCCCGTTTCCTGGAGGAGTGCGCCAGAGAGTACGAGCAAACCCAGCGGGAACTTAAGGAGATTGACCTGTTCATCCAGCAGACGACGGCCGAAGTGGAGCGCCTGGCTCAGCGTAACACCCAGGCAACCAATCGCCTGCGTCAGATCGAGGCCGCGCTGGATACCGTGCCACGGCAGGATATCAAGGAAGCTTACACGACCGTCCTGAACACGCAACAACGCCTCTTTACGATGCGTGGGCAACTGGAGAAGTTGCAAAGCAATCAACAGAATATCAGCCGTTACCTGGAACTGTTGCACAAAATCCTCGAGCTGGGCGCCCAGACTGTACGGGGGACACAGGAGGAAGGTAAAGCAGAGGCTGAAACAGCTCAGACCTTCGTAATCCGTGTCATTGAGGCTCAGGAGCGGGAACGTCAAAGGCTGAGCCGGCAGATTCACGATGGGCCTGCCCAGTCGCTTACCAACCTCATACTTCAGGCAGAGATCTGCGAGAGATTCTTTGAGAGCGATCCGGAGCGGGCGCGCGCTGAGCTGGCCAATCTGCGGGCGGCGGTGGCCGCGACTTTCCAGAAGGTGAGGGGATTCATCCTGAGCCTGCGCCCGATGATGTTGGATGACCTTGGGGTGGTACCCACTTTGCGCCGCTATGTGGAGACCTTCTCCGAGAACAAAGGGGTGTCTGCCAGGCTGATTGTCACGGGCAAAGAGCGACGTTTTGCGTCACATAAAGAGGTCACCGTGTTTCGCCTGATTCAAGAACTTATGGACAACGCAGTGGAGTATGGTCACGCCACCAACATCCAGATCAGTCTTGACCTCACCGATGAGCTTGCGCGTGCCTCCGTGGAGGACAACGGCAGTGGTTTCGATCTCTCCGACACCCTGACATCGCCGGATGCAGACCGGCTGGGGCTTCGGACGATGCGTGAGCGGGTCGAGATGCTGGGAGGACGCATCCACTTCGATAGTGCTCTGGGCAGAGGCACCAAAGTCGGGTTCGAATTGCCTGTTGGCTGATGACATCCTTCGCGTAAGAGTAGTACGAAGGTCCTATTGCAATCCCTGCCAACTCAGGGTATAATAGAAACAGATATATCCCAGAAAGGAGGTGAGACGCAGATGTTGTTCCTACCGCGTGAGGAAGGCCAGGGGCTGGTTGAGTATGCTTTGATTCTTGTTTTGGTGGCCATTGTGGTAATTGTTATCCTGGCAGTGCTTGGCCCAGTCGTTGGCAACGTGTTCAGCACCGTCGTCAAGAGCATCTAAAGCTCGGCATCGTGGAATGTACAGCGAACAGAAGCTCCACCCCGGTGGAGCTTCTGTTCATTATTTATCACTGCTTGTGCAGGATGACCTGGCTGTTCTGTGCACCCTGCAGTAACCGCCAGCACAAACCGGCAGACGGGTAGGTGCCCGGATTTAGACCCTATCCGAAAAACCGTCCAAGCTGCATCCCTATGCCGCTTATACCGATGCATAGGGGTGCATCGGTTAGTACCAAAGTACACTTGCACTAAGGGTAAAAGATAAGGTATAATGTGGATGGGCGCGATGCTTTATGTCGGCTTCTGCCCGTTCCGGTCAGTGCCCGTTCAAGTATATCAGACATGTGAGTTATCAGGAGGAGGGTGGCATGAAACCGCGCAGGTTGATCTCAGCAGCGCAGGGACGCTCCGATGGTCAGAGCTTCCTCGAGACTGCGCTCTTTTTACCCCTCCTGCTGCTTTTCATCGCCGGTCTGATTGAGGTGGGAGTCTACGGGTTGAGCTACCTGACGCTCCTGGATGCCACACGTGAGGCAGCACGTTTCGGGGCTAACCTTGACCCCGAGCTGACCAGCAAGCATCCGCTGAACATGCATGGCGATCCTTTCCCCGACGTGCGCAGTATGAGCTATGGGGACCTGGTGGCATTGTGCGGCACCGGTGAGTCCACGAACTTCTATTACGAAGTTGCCTGCCTGGCCCTCCAGAACATACCCTCGGGTACCCTCAATATCGCGAATGGCGATGATATCGTCATCTCTGTTGTCGGCGTGCTGCGAGGGCAGATTGCCTATCGGTGGCCGCTGACTCCCACCCACGCCCACCCTAACGATCAGCCATACCACTTCCGGGGAGCGACGGACGGGCCACTGAATCCCAGTTGCACCATCACCAACACTTCAAACTGCCGTAGCTGGTCTCTTTACGGTAACCGCAGCTCAGCTTTGGATAATGCGACCATACTGCGCAGCCTGAACGAGAACGCCCCGAATACCGGCTTTGTTATCGTTGAGGTTTTCCATGCCCACCCTCATTTCCTGGGCCTTTTCTCTATTGGTGACTTCATACCTGATCCGATCAATACATGGACTTATTCAATCTTCCCTGTGCCGGCTGCTGAGCCAAGGGAATAAACGCTCTTAAGGAGTGTGAGTGATGAGCAAGCTTATCCGTGCGTTTCGCTCTCTCCGCACCGGGCAGCGGGGGCAGACGCTGATTATCTTCACCTTCGCGCTGGTTGGTATGCTGGCCTTTGTAGGTTTGGTGACCGATGGGGCATTAGTCTTTGTACATCAGGGTCACCTCCAGAGGGCTGTGGATGCCGGGGCGGTCATCGCAGCCAATCAGTACAGGGAGGGACGCGATGTACAACAGCTCTACGACGCGGTGGTGGAGACGATCAGGATGCAGCTCCCGGGAGTCCATAATGTGTGGATCTATTGGTGTAACCACGCCGAGGGCCCCGGGGCGGATAGCATAACCCCCATAGGCGGAGGACCGGCTTATGACCCTCACGACCCCGATCTGTGCTTCCCTCCCGGCAGCACGACGGCGCGCAAAATCATCAGGGTCGTGGCGGAATTTCCGGCGCCACTGTTCTTTATGCGTCTGATCATAGGTCAGGACTACGTGATGCTGAGAGCTGATGCTCAATCCGAAGCCGCTGTGCTTAACCTGGTATTGCTGCTGGACACCTCTGAGTCTATGGCCTATGACACATGCCCTCCCAGCTTGCCGGAGCCTGACTTCTTCGCCTGTCTGGAAGCCTGCCGTGCGGCCGGTACCTGTCAGCCCTTTGACTCACCCAACGCTCCGGCTGTACCCTCAGTGCGTTGGGCGGCGTATGAGTTCGTGGATTCGTTGATGCGCGACCGTGTTGACCGTGTGGCCGTCTACCACTTTGACAAGGTGCCGGTGATCACACGCTCGGTCGAGGTGCTACAGTGCGATGCGCCTCCAGGCGCCACCATCACTGTGACAGTAGAACCCGGCAGCGGTCGCATCACCCCGCTCACCTCGGATAAACAGGCCGTATTGGATGCCATACTGCGTGGGCAGGGCAATTATAACGACCCGCTGAACCCTTATATCCGTCCTCCTGCTTATGATCCTGTGACAGGTGTGCGATGTACAGAACCCACGCATGTCGGTGGGGCTTACGGCCAGGAGCCGGGCTATCCGGAGTTTTGGGGCTATGGTTACCGGTGGGCTTCCACCAATCTGGGAGGTGGCCTGCGCGAGGCGATCGCCGAGCTGGTCAACAACGGCAGCACTGATGCCGCGGTCTGGATCATCGTTGTGCTGAGCGATGGCGCGGCCAACGCTACCGACCAGGCATCTGATCAGAATGGCTGGTGGACATGTCCTTCACCTGCGGGAAGCGGTGGCCCCAATTACCGCAACTCTGATTATGGACCGTTCTGTCGTGATCCGGAGCGCGATGGTGTGGTGACACGCCACTGTCCATCCCAGGGGGTGTGTAACCGGCATGACCCCTGGTACACCAATCCCGGCTTCGTGTATAACGAGTGGGAGTATGACGCCGACGATTACGCCCGCGATATAGCCGACCTGGCCTCCTCATATGGCATCGCGATCTACTCGATCGGCTTCGGTCCTTACGTGCACCACGAATCGCGAGGCCGCCCGGACGCCGGCGAGCGCCTGTTGCGCTATCTGGCTGATGTCGGTGACGATGGTGATATTAAAACAGCTCCTTGCGGCAGCGATTACTACTGGGACGATGTGGTGGTGGACCCTGTACCGGCGCCGGGAGAGGACTGTGGCAACTACTATTATGCTGAGGACGCACACGACCTGGAAAACGTGTTTGAGAGCATTGTCTCCCGTATCTTCAGCAGACTTATCCACTAGCAGTGAGGGTCCGGAAGTCTGCTGGCCGTTGGGATGATTTAGGGCGGGGTAGAGGAGCGTTATGAGATGAAGGGATTATCTCAAAAAGAGCGACGTAAAGGACAGGCGTTGGTAGAGTTCGCCCTGATTCTCCCCCTCGTGTTGTTGATGTTGTTCGGGGTGATAGAGTTTGGGCGTATCTTCCATGCCTGGCTGACCGTCGAACATTCGGCGCGTCAGGGTGCCCGCTATGCCGTCAGCGGCGAGTACAACGCCGACTACTGCGCGGAAGTGGCCGGCCAGCTTCAGGCACAGGACCCCCATACTCCTTCGTACCTGGAGATGGACCAGTGTGTGGAGGAGAACGGGCAGGTAGTCTGCGATCAACCGGTGGACTGCCGGGTCCTCTCCAACGCACCTGGGGTAAACCGGGTCAATCCGGACGATCACTGGTATTATCAGAACGTCTCGGCTCGTTTGCAGGACGCCGCACGTCTCTATTCCGTGCGTGATGTCGCGCGCAATGCGGCAAGCAGCATCGCCATAGACCCGGATGTGTCTGGGGACATCACACGCGGTATCGGGGGCAACCCTGATGCCCGTGGTTACTTCCGTGTCACCGTATGCAGCACCCGCGAGGGCTTTTTGTTCGACCGCAACAATATCTACGGCCACGGACGCAACGCCTGCATCTACGATCCCACACCCGCGGAAATTGCCAACGGCGACGAAAGCGTTATGGACGACGCCGGCGGGCCTAATGACCGGGTGGTGATCGTTGTGCGCTTTAACCACCCACTGATCACCCCTATCCGGAGCATCGCCGACAATGAGGGCAATTTCATCCCTCTGGCCGCCTTGCGTGAGATGGTCGTCGAGCGCTTCCGCACGGCGCGCGTCATCGGGCTGCCGCCGGCGTTCGATATCCCTTCTCCACCCACACCCACGCCGCTGCCCCCTGCTCCCCCCGTGGGCCAGATCATTCGTCCCATCGAGGGAGAGCCATGTATCACCAGTACCCTCATCCTCCAGGCGCGGGCCTGCGACCCGGATGATATCCCCGGCGGGGATGGAACAACCTGTGACCCCAACGTGTACAACGGTGTGGGCATCGATCGGGTGCGTCTGTGGGTGAGAGACCCATCCGGCGCCAACGTTCAGGATTGGACGGATTTCCAGGTCGAATACTGCGGCAACGGGGGTAACGAAAACCCCTGTCCGGCCATTGATCTCTCACAGGGCCGCTGGCCGGGCGGCAGACCGGTCATCGGTGGGCGTCATACCCTTTATGTGATCGTCACTGATGATGACGGTGAGCAAATCACACTGATGCGCGATTTCGATGTCTGCATATACCCCAAGTGTGAGAATATCGAATTGACCTGGTACGGCTTCTATGAGAACGACAATGCCACCTTCACCATCCGCAACAAGACCAATTACGAATTCCTTGCCACGCGGATGAGGGTGTGGTGGCCTTACTCGGGCAGCCAGCCGCGCCTGAGTTACATCCGTATGGCGGAGGTTGGAGGGTCGTGGACCACGATAGCCGATCCTAAACCGGACGTGGCACCCTCGCCGCCCAGCATTCCGCCTGCCGATATCGCCTCCTTTGCGGGCGGCTCGACCTCCATCCGCACATTGCCACCCAACAGCGGGGCACGCTGGATAGATGAGGACTTCAGTCAGGACCTCACCGGATACAATCCCTACGACTTCCGTCTGGAAGTGACTCTCCAGACCGACTTCGGTTATCAATGCGTCGTGGAGGCGCGCGGGCCGGACATCCCGTGCGAATGCGATGCCCTGGTTGTGGATACGAATCGGATGATCCAGTTCGGACATGACGGTTACGGCCCTCGTCGTGACTGGCTCGTCTCCGGGGCAGTCGAGAATGTAAGCGGCTGCATAGCATGGCTCAAGGGGCTGAGCATAGAATGGCCTGCCGGTGAGATGTATCCTGGTGGTGCGGCGTTTATCAACCAGGTTCAGATGCCCAGCATAGTTGACGCTCCCAAGATCCATAGCGGTGATGGATACAACAGCCCATGGTCGGCTGAGTGGGGCTCGCGGCAGCGCAACCGCACTTTCTTCTTCCGGGAGCCTCACTGGCTGGCGTTCGACTTCGACGGAGCGACCACTCCGGACCTGCGGAACATGGGCCTGCCACTCTCGCCTGCGCCGGACAATTTGCTGGACTCCTCAGCAAGTGGATATAATGCCAGCTCCTCCAGCAGCAATCTTAACGATAATATCCTCCACCCTGACCAGTTCGACGTGGAGATGACCATCGTTTTCGGCGAATCCGGAGGCGGGGCCACTTGCACGAAGAATTTCACCCCTCGCCAGAAAGGCCCCTATATCCGCCTGAACTCGCCCAAGGCAGTCGGTTCTCTACCTGGCGGTCTGGGGGGTTACCTGATGCGTCCCTCTCATTTGCCGGGGATAGTCGGTGTGCCGGTGTCGTTTGGCGATGCGAGTGATGCCGTGACCGACACACTGGTAATAGACGTAACTGCCTTCGATCGTGATTACGGCGATGGCGCGGCAAGCGGCACCGGCATCCGTGAGGTGGCCCTCTGGGTGGAGGGGCCGGAGAATCAGCCTGCATACTACGGTGGCTCAGATGGCCCGGATTATAACCTGCTGCGCCCGGGAAGCTCTAAGGACTGGTACTATCTGACCAGCGCTCCTTATCAGATGACTTTTGACCTGAGCAGCGGGTTCTGGCCTAACGGCAGCCATGTCATCAGCGGTACTCACTACCTCTACATCCGCGCGATGGACCGGGACGATACGAACGCTCTGAGTTACCTGAGTCCCGTGGACTATCAGGAACGTCTGTTCACGCTCCTGGTAGTGCCGTTCGAGGTCCACGATACCAGTTGCAGCAACCTGAAGTACAACAACGAGCTCGCCTTTGTCACTTTGTCAACCTCATATGCCGATCGGCATACGTTCGTCGGACCGATTACCAACACCACCGGCTATGAGGCGGTGCTTAACGAGGCCTACTACTACTGGCCGATCAGCGAGCTATATGGTGCCGGCCGCAAGATAGATAATATCAAACGCTTTGCCACCAGCGGCGGTGCATCTAATACTATCCATAACGGCGATGGTATGGCTTCTCCCTGGCACGTAACGAGTGGCTGGCGGTCAAACCGCCAGATCGCCAACGGGAGCACTTACCTGTACGCTTTCTATGTCGGGAATCTCAACTATCCTGACATCGGGACCATCCTGGACCTGCCTCCGAACCCGTGGAATCCGGATGGAAACCGTATGGCTCCTGCCGCCAGCTATATAGCCTACTCTGCAAGTAACACGTTCTACAACAGCTCGCGCCGTCAATACAGCCTGGGTGGGAACATCATTCATCCGGCCTCCTTTGACCCGGCAACATTGCGTATGGACCTGTCATTTGGGACCAGTTGCTGGCTCACCTTTGATAAACGGCGCGAGGGGCCAGCCATTCGCCTGTACTCGCCTATGCCTGTGTCCGGCGAGTTATCCTACTACCCGCCCTACTATCTATCGCACAGTTACCCATATCCTTACTACATCCGGCCGGCTGTGGCTGCCAGGTATAGCTCTGCCCCGGGACCAGACCCGTCCAACGTGTATGAGGCCGGTGAGTCTATCACTTTCCGGGCAGACATCTGGGACTCCGATTTCGGCGGCCCAGGCACCGCTGCGGGCACCGGTATCCAGGAAGTGGCTCTCTACATCGTCGGTCCGAACAGTCAGAATGGCTATTACAACCTGCTGGCCTCAGGCGATGGCCGGGATTGGTATTACGTCTCCGCTGCCAATGCTGCCAGCGGCATCACGCTGGTCTCGAACCTCTCCGCTGCGTCTACCTGGCCTGGCAGTGGCAGGAGAGTGGTCAACGGTCGCTACTACATCTTCGTGCGGGCGATGGACAACGACGACACCACAACGATCGGAGGGTATACACGCCAGCCGTTGTTGACCCTGCTGGTGACCTCTTTCGATGTGAACGTCCCTGGCGCTGATCCCGATCCCACGCCAACCCCGATCCCCACGGCGGTGCCGACGCCCACCAACACGCCGACCAACACGCCTACGCCGACACCCACGCGGACGCCCACCGGGACGCCGACCAATACGCCCACGCCGACGCCAACGCGCACACCGACACGCACACCCACGCGGACGCCGACCAATACACCGACCGCCACACCGACGCCCGGCCCATCGCCGACGCCTACCAGGACGCCTACAAGCACGCCTACACGTACGCCGACGCGCACACCGACCAACACACCCACGCGGACGCCAACGCGCACACCGACACGCACACCCACGCGGACGCCGACCAATACACCGACCGCCACACCTACGTACGGCCCATCACCGACGCCCACACGGACACCCACCAGGACGCCGACGCGTACGCCGACCCAAACCCTTACACCTACAATGACGGGCACGCCGACGCGCACACCGACCAACACACCCACGCGGACGCCCACGAGCACGCCGACTCAGACGCCTACCATGTCGCCAACACCGACGGGCACCCCAACGCCGACCAAGACACCGAGAATCGGTGGAGGCGATTGATGAGGTAGAGTTCTGATCTGCCCTCAGGATAGGAGCACTTGATTAGACGAAACTGGGTACGTATAATCTATACCTTCCTCCTGGGGAGTTTGCTGACGTTCGGGCTGCTATACCTGATAGCAGCCCGAACTGCACGTTACGCGCCAGCCTCTGCTGCCGGCGAGAAGCAGCCGGCCGGTCCAGCGTACGTGTTTCTATACACTCGCGTCCAGACCGTGACTCTGCACGCCCCCATGCTTTCCAATATCTATGCTACCAGGTTCACCACCACTTTCGAGATCCGTATCTTCGATTACACACTTGGTGACCTTTTGTACTATCCCTCCGATGCCATCACCATTGCCGCTTCCTGTGAGGCGGAGCCTCCCTGCCAGGTCCTGTGGACACGCGATGAGAACGGCGAGCCGGCAGCGTTCTTCACCGGTACGGGGAAAGGCAATGTCTATCTGGCTTATAACACCTGGAGCCGCGCCTTTCGCCCCGTGGATTCCCCGCTAATCACTCTCTCTTATCCCGTTGGTCCCCGCAGTACCCACTACCATATTGCTATCACCAACACCATCATTTTCACGCGTGGTACCAAGCTCCACCCGCTCTGGAGGTTACGCTCGGCGGAGCCCGCCGGTTACCTCTACGATGAGCAGGCCCGTCTTGTGAAATGGGTGTTGACCGATACCCCTCGCGTTACATTCACCCTGACTCTGAGCGAGCCGCTGCTGGGATCGAACCTGGTGATCGAGCGCTTTGCTATGGCACCACGCTCGCCCGGGCACAATGAGCGGGTGCACTACACGGTTACCGTGCGTAATGTGGGCTTCTCCCGTACACGGGGTGTGCTGGCAGAATTGCTGGTCAGGCCGCTATCTTTGGGCCCACCGGTTGTGCTGACCGATCATGCAGGCGGCTGGTACAATTATGCTATGGATGCCATGTTCAAATGGGAGGGCTCTGATCACTGGTGGCCGGGGCTGGAGCCAGGGGGAGTGATCACCGGCAGCACTGTGCTGACCTGGCCGGATAGGTGTGAGCAGCAGCCGTGCGGGGTTTGGGCCAGGGTGGACCCGAGTTATCTGGGGCTGGGAGAATCTTATGACTGGTTTGGCTACATACCCGAGGGCTTCGAGTGCGCCTTGAACGAGCGTCACCTGCCTACCTGCGCGGAGGAAAATAACAATATGAAGGGCCTCTTCGATTTCTTCATCCACCTTCCGCTGGTGCTGCGTGAGTTCCCTGAGTTTTAGCGTCGGCCTGCGCCTGACCATTGGGGAGAAAATGAACCATCCCTGTAACTATTCAGGCGGTGACTGTAGGGGGCGAGGCGCGCCTCGCCCGTACACCCTTTTGGGCCTGCGGCCATTGGTCGGCCTTCGCCAGGTACGGGCGATTAATCAATCGCCCCTGCCTTGCTGCACCATCAGAGGCAGAGTGTCGGCGCAGGCCGACACCTGGCGCGAAGCGCCTGAAGAGGGCGATTTCAATCGGCTGAATAGTTACCCATCCCTTCCGACACGACAGATATAACCCTCAGCCATGAGAGTACTTGTCGCCACGCAAAATCCAGGCAAGATGCGCGAGTTCCGCCAGTTGCTCGCCCCGCTGGGGGACAGGGTATGCTTTCCTCCCGATTACGGGTTGCACCTTGAGGTGGATGAAGATGGGCAGTCCTATGCTGATAATGCGCGCATAAAGGCCCTCGCCTATATGGAGGCCACAGGGCTGCCCACGCTTGCGGATGACTCGGGGCTGGAGGTGGATGCTCTAGGCGGAGCGCCGGGCATTCGCTCAGCCCGCTACGCGTTGGGGAATGATGCTGACCGGATCACCGGGTTGCTGGCCCGTATGCGTGATGTGCCGTGGGAAAAGCGCACCGCCCGCTTTCGCTGCGTCATAGTAATTGCAGCCCCCGGACCGGAATTCCACACAGTAGAGGGAGTGTGTGAAGGATACATCGCTCATCAACCGGTGGGGGAGGGGGGCTTCGGGTACGATCCCATATTCTACCTGCCGGAGTACGGGTGTACGATGGCGCAGTTGCCTCCACATGAGAAAAACCGCATCAGTCATCGCGCACGAGCCGTGCAGGCTGCGATGCCTGTGCTGGAGTCACTGCTTGCCCGCTACGGGTAATCGTTCAACGGCGCGGGATGGTTCATTTTCTCCTCGAAAGATGGCGTGTTAATCTGCCGGCAGGTCGCTGCCAGGAGGGCGTTACCCTTCTCCACCACCTGCTCAGGGGCGGCGGCGTGTTCTAAAAGGAGCACCGCTGCGTAGCGGGGACTGTCCGCCGGTGCCACGCCCGCGAACCAGGCATGCGGGGGCTGCCCCTGGCCCGAGAGAGCGATTCCCCAGTGAGCCAGGACGTCGTCGTAGCGCTTCCAGTGGGTCAGGATTGCCTGTGCCATGCCGGGGGTGATTAGCGGGCGTTCCATGCGTGCGGTGTGATAATCCTGCCAGGTTCCTTCCTGGCTCTGGATACCTGATACCAGGTGAAGATCGGGCATTGTTCCTCCGTTGACCAGCGTGGCTGCCATCAGTGCCACATGAAGAGGCGAGACGAGCAAATTCCCCTGCCCGACTGCTTCCTCGCGCGGGTCCGCAATCTCCGGCGAGATGGCCTCGGTTAATATTTCCAGTGCAGGCGGGGTGGTGAGGCCCCACCGGTCGAATGCTGCGCTGAGGACGGACGCTCCCATAGCTTCGCCCAGCTCTGCAAAAGGTGCCGGACAGGCGTTCGTGTAGGCGTTTGCCAGTGTGTATGGCTCTTTTGGCTGTGTGGCGCAAACCAGCGGCACGTTGCTGACGTAGACCGGGGCACTGGCATAAGGGAAAGGCATGGTCAGAACAGCCCGTTGTTCGCTCAGGGCAGTTGCCAGGATGACCGTTTGCAGGGTGGCCCCCGGCTGGTAGAGGCCCTGTGTGGCGCGGTTGACCAGCGGAGCGGACGGGTCCAGGCGCAGGGCGTCCCATTCTCCATCCAGGCGCTGAGGATCAAAAGTGGGGCTTGAGGCCAGGGCCAGCACTTCGCCAGTGAGAGCGTCAAGCACGACCGCAGCTCCCGGTTGTCCCTTCAGTGCCTGTTGCGCCATAGTCTGTAGCTCTGAATCGAGCGTAAGCTGTATATCACTTCCGCGTGGCGGGCGGTGGAGCAGCTCATCCCATACCGTCTGCCAGGCCGTGCGGTGTGCCTGGCCCCGCAGTTCGGCGTCGAGCGTTGCTTCGATGCCGCCTGTGCCATGGTGCAGGCTGGCATATCCGACGACGGGCGCAGCCTCAGGCAACGGGTAGCGCCGTGCCAGACGGCCATTTCCCTGTGGCTCCATATAGGCCAGCACAATGCCACGCCGGTCCAGGATTCGCCCACGCATAATGCGCTGTTCGTACAGAACACGGCGCGGGTTATCGGCGCGTGTGCGCAGTGTTTCGGCACGTACGACGGCCCAATAACCACATATTATGGCCAGCAGCCCAAGCGCCATTAAAAGCATACCGGATACTAAGGAAAGGGTTATCTTGACCGTTCGGCTCTCCGGCGCGGTCGGCGGTTCCAGATTTTCCCCGGCCTCGCTGATGCGGAGCAGCAACGCTATGGTGACGAAGCTCATAAGGAGAGAGCTACCGCCGTAGGAGACGAATGGAAGCGTCACGCCGGCGATCGGGGCCAGTCTGGCGTTACCGGCCATGATGACCCAGGCCTGGATGACCAGGCCACCTGTCAGGCCGGCGGCCAGGAAACGCTCAAACGGGCGGGGTGCGCGGGCAGCGATACGAAAGCCGCGCAACAGGAGTACGCCGTACAGTGCGATGATGGCCAGCACACCTGCCAGCCCGAACTCTTCACCGATCGCTGCGAAGACGAAGTCGGTGTGCACGGCAGGGATAAAAGTCGGGCTTCCCAGTCCCAATCCCTGCCCGAAAACTCCTCCTGCGCCGAACGCCAGCAGGCTCTGCACGATCTGGAAGGTGCGGTCTGCAGCATCCGGCCACGGATTGAGCCAGCCGTCAACGCGCACTGCCACCCGCTCCGAGAGATAGTAGGCCGGAATGCCCAAGGCGATGAAGAGTGCCATCCCGGCAGCCAGATAGCCCCACCGGGCTGTGGCGAGAAAGAGCATCACCAGGAAGGTGAAGAAAAACAACATGGCCGCTCCCAGGTCTTGTTGCCAGGCCAGTAATATCAGCGCCAGTCCAAGCATGGCTATAAGCGGACCGATGTACGCCGGCGGAGGCAGATGCCATTTGCCAACCTTCCATTTCTCTAAGAGAAGCAGCTCACGTCGCTCGGCCAGGTATGAGGCAAGGTAGGCCGTCAACAGCAGCTTCAGCAGTTCGGCTGGCTGGAAGTAGACTCCCCGTCCCCCAAGCCACAGACGCGGGCCATAGCCGGAGGGATTAACACCGAAGATCAGTGTGGCAGCCAGCAGTATCAGGCCGCCGAATAACCAGGTGTACCGGAAGCGCCGCAGCAGGCGCAGCCCGTCTTCCCATCTGGTGATGAAGAGCAGCACGACTGAGGACACTGCAACCCATACCGTCTGACGCAGGAGGAAATTGATGGCCAGACGTCTGATCATCAACAGCCCCCAGCCGGTCAACAGGCCGGCCACGGGTAGTAAAAATGGGTCACGGTGTGGAAGGTAACGGTTCAGCAGGAAATGCGCGAGGGTGAAGCAGGAAAGAAATACCACCACGGCGAGCATGGTATAGAGGGCAAAGCCCACGGGGCAGGCTATTTCAAGCGTGATGATGCCGGCCACGAAGAAACATGCCGCGATGGCAAGGAGCACGCGTTCACGTTGTATCTGATTGGGGAAGGAGTACATACGGCGTAACCGCCCGGAGAGTGGGGCAGGCCAGGCACTTGCCCCCCACTCTCCGCGAGTCAGAGTCATATGGACAGGATCGTCCGCCGACCGGCCCAGGGCTGGCCTCAACACGGTTCGGTTAAGGGCTGGAGTCAGGCTTTAGCCGCAGTGCTCGTCCTCACCCGCCGGCGCGGGTTGTGACCCGCGCCGCACGGTTGGGTGCCCGCCGGACCATAGTCGGGCGGCCGGTTGTGACCCGCTTCGCCAGGAGATGGGCCAATCCATCGCACCTCTGTGCAGGGATGGTGCTAGCCTTTGATAACTGCCAGTGGTTCCAGACGGGCCACCTTCAGAGCGATCCCGGCACCGTGTACTGCCTCTACCACCCGGCTCACATCCTTATAGGCCGCTGGGGCCTCCTCAGCCAGTCCTTTGGTGCTGCCGGCCCGCACAACAATTCCCTGCTGTTCAAGCTGGCGCTTCAGTTCGGCTCCGTGGACATGTTTGAGCGCCTGGGTGCGGCTCATCACCCGGCCTGCTCCGTGACAGGTGGAACCAAAGGTAAGCTCCATTGCCTTTTGCGTCCCCACCAGCACATAAGAGGCGGTGCCCATCGAGCCCGGGACAAGCACCGGCTGGCCGGTATCTCGATAATCTGAGGGCAGACCTTCACTACCAGGGCCGAAGGCGCGGGTGGCACCCTTGCGGTGTACACATAGCCTTATGCGCTGGCCGTCCACTTCGTGCTCTTCGAACTTGGCGATGTTGTGGGCAACGTCGTATATCTGGAACAGGGAGAAGTTTTTGACCTTGCCGGCCAGGACCTGCTCAAACGCCTCGCGCACCCCCATAGCCAGCACCTGCCGATTGACGAAAGCGTAGTTCACGGCGCAGGCCATCGCAGCATAGTAGGCCCTGCCCTCTGATGACTCGATTGGCGCGCATACCAGTTCGCGGTCGGGGAGGTGGATACCGTATTTCTGGACTGCCGCCTGCAGGCTCTTCACATAGTCGTCACAGACTTGATGGCCGTAGCCACGCGAGCCACAATGAATCTGTACCACAACCTGTCCCTCCCACAGGCCAAATACCCTGGCCACTTCCTCGTCGTAGATATCTGTAACCACATCAATTTCCAGGAAATGGTTACCGGCGCCAAGGGAACCGACCTGTGGACGGCCCCGCTCTTTCGCGCGCGCGCTTACTTTGCCCGGGTCTGCTCCTGGCAGACAGCCCTGTTCCTCGGTGTGGAGCACATCCTCTTCAAGTGCCAGCCCTCGCTTCAATGCCCATTTTGCGCCCTGGATTGTTAACTGGTCAAGCTCCTGTTCAGAGACTCGCACGCGTCCGTTGCCCCCTACACCACTCGGGCAGGACTGGTAAAGCGCGGATGTCAGGGCCTCCAGATAGGGCGCCACCTCGTCCTTCTCCAGATGTGTGCCCAGCAGCCGGACGCCGCAGTTTATGTCGTAACCAACCCCGCCGGGAGAGATCACCCCGCTCTTCACATCCATCGCCGCAACGCCGCCAATAGGAAAGCCATAGCCCTCGTGGAAATCAGGCATGGCCATCGCGTATTTGACCACGCCTGGTAACGTCGCGGTGTTGACCAGTTGCTCCGCTGTGCGGTCACGGAAAGCGTCTTCAAAGAGTTCTGCATCGCCGAACAGGCGCGCCGGAACGCGCATATCCTCTCTGAAGTTCTTGGGCAGTTCCCAGATATATTTGTCTATGCGTTTGAAATCATCTTTCTTTACCATCTTCGCTTGCGCACCGGCATCAGAGCGACCAGATTGCCGGCACACCTCCTTTCTTCTAATCCCTGTACAGGCCGTCGCTCCTGGCCCGGGTAGCGCAGGCTCCAGGCTGCGCTATCCAGTTAAGATTGGACTTTCCTCTAACGGGGGCATTACCAGGCCATCAGGCAGCGATGTCAGTGTGATCGGCCCGCCGGGCGGGCGAATCGGGTGAGACTTGCACAGGTGACGGACTTCCAGCAGTGGCACGTAAAGCTCAGATTATCGCGACGATCTCGAACGTTGTTTCACCTGCTGGCACCTTCACGCAGACCTGTTCTCCCACTCTGCGGCCCAGCAAGGCCCGCCCCACAGGCGACTCGTAGGAGATGGTCCCTTGGAGTGGATCGGCTTCGGCTGGCCCCACGATGCGGAAAGTCTCCACTTCCCCAGAGCTGTGCTCGATAACTGTGACCCTGCTCCCCAGAGTCACTTGATCACCGGCAGCGTTATGCTCGATAACCGTCGCTCTCCTGAGCATTTTTTCGAGCTGCTGGATACGTCCTTCCAGAAAGCCCTGCTCCTCTTTGGCGGAGATGTAATCCGCATTCTCGGCCAGATCGCCCTGCTGAATGGCATGGCGTAACCTCTCGGTGATGGCCTGACGTTTTACCTGAGTCAGGTATTCCAGCTCTTTCTGTAGTTTCTCAAGTCCCTCAGAAGTAAGGTAAACGGGATCGTTCTGGCTCATTGTTATCTGCTCGACATCAACCTGTTCAGCAACGGCGGACCGAGTACCACCAGACCCACTATGACGGAGATAAGCGCCGTCAGCAGGACGGCCCCTGCTGTCACATCCTTGATTGTCTTCGCCAGCGGGTGATAACCGGGATTGATCAGGTCCACCAATGTTTCTGCAACTGTGTTCAACATCTCGCTCACCAGTACGAAGCCGATTGTCAGGATCAGCACCGCCCAGTCGGTGAACGAGAGCCCCAGCCACACTCCCATCGCCACAACGGTCGCTGCGATTGCCAGGTGAATGCGGGTGTTGCGTTGCGTGCGCAAGGCATAGGACAGGCCGGCAAAAGCATAACGGAAGCTATCCAGCAGGTTACGACTGCGCATTGGTCACCATTCGGGCAGGTTGACTGCTATCCCCAGAGAGGAGAGTATTGCGCTCTGGGCAGACCACATTCTGGCCCGCTTTTCGTCTATCTGATCGTCGTATCCCAGCAGGTGGAGAATGCCGTGTACGACCAGCAATTGAAGCTCAGAGGTGAGGTCGTGGCCGGCCTCGGCAGCCTGGGCCTCGGCGCGCTGCAGCGAGATGATCACGTCTCCCAGGTAGCGGGGCAGGCCGGGCGCATTGACGAACGGCCCTCTGGTCTCATCCGGGAAGGCCAGTACATCGGTGGGTGCGTCAACATTGCGGTAACGCAAGTTCAATTCATGTAGCGCCTCGTCGTCGGTGACCACAACCGCCAGTTCGCATGTCCCTGCGACGTTTTGGTGCGTAAGGGTCGCTATGGCTGCTTTCTGCAGCGGCTCAACCGGTACCCGCTGTTGGAACTGATCATCTACCTGAATCTCCACATTATGCGTATGTGTGGGTGACTGTTTTCGCATCTTGCTCTTTAACTCCGATTGCTTCGGCCTGCCGCGGGTATTGGATGCGCGGGTGAAATATTCCCTTCAGAGAAGAGGAGAATGTCTCACGGACGAGCTCCAGGTCGCGCAGGGTCATCTCGCACTCGCTCAACTCCCCGTCGGCCACACGCCGGTCAATGATGGAGTTCACGATCTCTGTGATTTCTTCGGCGCTGGTCGGGCGGGCCGCGCGGACGGCTGCCTCGCAGGCGTCCGCCAGCATAACTAACGCGGTCTCTTTGCTTCTGGGCCTCGGGCCGCGGTGGCGGAACTCATTCAGGTCCACCTGAGTGGGGTCGTCCGCCAGTTGCAGGGCTTTATCGTACATAAAGCTGACCAGGCTCGTGCCATGGTGTTCGGCGATAAAGTCACGCACGCGACGCGGTAGCCGGTAGCTGCGCGCCAGCTCTAAACCATCCTTCACGTGAGCGATGAGCACTTCGGCGCTTGTACGTGGGTCGAGCCGGTCGTGGGGGTTCAGCCCGTCGAGTTGATTTTCGACGAAGAAGTAGGGTCGGGCAATTTTGCCCACGTCATGGTAGTACGCTCCCACGCGGGTGAGCATCGCATTGGCCCCGATGCGCTCCGCGGCCTGTTCGGCCAGGTTAGCCACCATCAGGCTGTGGTGATAGGTAGCCGGAGCTTCACGCAGCAGTCGCTGGAGCAACGGGTGATCAGGGCGGCTAAGCTCGACCAGGCGCATTGTCGTGGCCAGGTCGAACAGCGGCCCGATCAGGAAAAGGCTGCCCAGGGACAGGCTGGCCGAGATGCCCCCGTTGGCAACACCGCTTAGCAGCGCGATCAGCAGATCACGGAAATGTACCATCCCGCGGGAGAGGTTAAAGGTGAGGATGATCGTCACGTGCATCAGGGCCACAAGGGCGCCGGAGCGGAAGAAAGCGCTGATATGCTCGACCCGCCGCAGGGTGAGCGCGGCCATCAGCCCGCCCAAGGTCATATAGGTCATCATCTCCCATGAATAATTGGCGATGGCTCCTCCTGTGATGCCCAGGAAGATGGCTACCGCCAGGCCGGCGTGGGATCCAAGCGCTGCGGACACTACCATTGCCAGCGTCGGCGCCGGGGCAAGGTAGCGCAACACCTCTCCCTCCGGGATCATTGCTCCGGCCAACAGGAGGGAGAGGGAGGTGAGTAATACGAGAAGCAGGCAGCGATCCCATTCCCAAATTACCTCCGGTTGAAAGCGTGCCAGGTAAAGGTACAAAAGGAATATGCATACTGCTGCGAACAGGAAAGCGGCCAGCCAGTTCCTCCACTCCACGCGGGGCTGGCGCAGTCCGAACTGGTCCAGGGCCTCGACGTCCAATGGGTCAACGCGCTTGCCCTCCCGGACGAGGATTTCGCCGGCCTCGAAGGTGCGGAGCACCGGGCGCACTTGCTGGCTGGCGCGGTGGCGTGCCTCAGCCGTTGCCACCGGGTCAAGGAATGAGTTGGGGAGCAGGAAGTTCTGCACCAGCGCTACGGTCACGGCAGTTTCCTCTTCGGAAAGGTCAAGGCTGACCAGCGACTGCACTTCCAGCCGGGCTTCCTCAAGTTGACCTTCGCGAATTTCGCGGCGCATAGCCTGGTCCACCACGGCGAGCGCTTCGAAGTTGACGCGATCCCAGCTTGCATCAGGCAGTGTCAATATCAGGTCGAGTATTTCGGTGGGGAGGGCGGCCAGTTCGGGCACGGCCAGTATCCAGCCTCGTTTCTGGGCGGGTGTGGCAGGCGAGTCGGCCCGCACCGATCCCAGGTAATCCAGTACCTGCCTCGCGCGATCCAGTTGTTGACGCGCTATCGCCTGGTCGGGCAGGGTGTAGATTGGTTCGACTGCGGCAGAGGCCTGGTCGCGCAGCTCGGCGGTCTTGAGCGCGCTCTCGTAACTCAGGCTACGTGGAGCACGGATGTCCTCCGTGGCCACATCCCCTGCTTCCAGGGTGATCCGGCCAGAGAAGAGGATGGGGTAAGCGATCACCAGGCCTGTAACGCCGGTCAGCAGCAGACCCAGCATAACCAGGCGCAACCACGCCCACCAGCTCCGGTGTTGCGGTCCTTCAGTGCGCCAAAGTATGCTGGCAGTGTTCATCTTTCTCCTGGCCCTTAGACTGACAAGAGGGAGCACACATGGCACTCCCTCTTGTCTGAAGCTGACATCGAATGTCAGGCGGATTGTCAGCCGGCCAATAACTCGCGTACGACTTCGTTGACGAGACGACCGTCGGCCCGTCCCTTCAGCTCGGACATCAACTGGCGCATCACTGCGCCCATCTGTCCCATACCGGTCGCGCCAAGCTCTGTTATCACCCGGCGGGCCTCGCAGACGATCTCCTCACGGGAGAGGAGTTGAGGAAGGTATTGCTCGAGGATCTTTAACTCGGCCTCTTCCTCAGCCAGCAAATCTGGTCTGTCGGCATTGTGAAGCTCCGCGATCGTTTCCTGGCGGCGGCGTGCCTCTTTCTGCAGCACAGCGGCAATGTCACTGTCGCTCAGCTCGCCTCCGCGTTCTACCTCAGCGTTGATGATAGCAGCCAGTGCCATGCGGATAACGTTTTTGCGCCGCTCGTCACGGGCACGCAGAGCTTCTTTGAGATCGTCCTGCAATCTGGTTTTGATGCTCATCGCCGCCCCCCGCTGCAAGGCTGCCACCGCAGGCGAGAGTGCTCGTCTGCAGCGGCCAGCTGCTGACGGCGGAATAAAAGTTGTTTTACTGGTAGGATTGTTGATCCTTAAGCGTCTGTCGGCGGCTCTTGCGCAATTTGGCTGCTTTTTTGCGTTTACGGATCACGCTGGGCTTCTCGAAGAAGCGGCGGCGACGCACCTCCGACATCACGCGGTCTGTCTGCACTTTTTTGTTGAATCGCTTCAACAAGGAATCAAACGTCTCGCCATCCTCGACGACGACTCTGGTCACCTGCCTGCAACCTCCTCTCTATCCCCGGCCGTGAGATGCCGGTTGATCAATCATATTGTGCTACCATGTAACTACTCAGCCTGCCCGAGGCAGATACTGCAAACGCTGGCTACACTGAGACACCCGCAAATGGCTCAGATTGCCTTCGACCCGCCGGGCTGTAGTCCGGCGGGCACAGGCTGAATAGATACGCTACCATTATATATGCGGCCTGGATAGTTGTCAAGCAGAGCGGGGACTGGGTGTGTCCCGGTTTTGTCGTACCTGGCGGCTTTGTAGGACAACTGTGAGCAGTTGTCCTGCATCACGGGCAGGAGAGATTGGAGGGGAGCCCCTTATCTGCTGCGGGGCGACTGGCCTGCAGGCCCGAAAATAGTACTGGCAGGGGCGAGACCTGCCCCGCCCCTGCTTATGATGCCCTGTGAATGGCCAGCCCAAGTTTGTGGCCCCCGATGCGCTCTTCAATGGTTACCCCTTCAACCGTACCTGGTTGACCGGCGACCAGCTTCACACTGAGCGTCTCCGCTGCGATGAAGTCACGCCAGGCCTCGATGGCCTCGGCCAGCTCTCCCTCGGCCTGGTAAACGGTGACGATGCGATCGTCCAGCTCAAAATCGGCCTCTTTGCGCAGGTTCTGGATCCGCCGTACAACCTCGCGGGCCAGTCCTTCGGAGAGCAGCTCCGGTGTGATAACAGTGTCCACAGCGACGGTGACACCTTTCTCGGAGGCCACTGCCAGACCCTCAGCCGGCTCCTCACGCACAAGCACCTCGTCCGGCAGCAGCTCGATTGTCTCCCCTTCGACCCCTATAAGCAACGGAAGCCCGGCGCGCAGACGTCTTACCGCTGCCAGCGGATCGAGGGCGCTCAATGCAGCGCGCACGAGGGGGAAACGTTTACCGAAACGCGGCCCGAGCTTCTGATTATCCGGGAGCAGATGGAAGGTGATAAGCGTGCTCACGTCATCCACCAGGGTCACCTGTTTTACGTTCAGCTCTTCCCGGATTAGAGCGATCAGCTCCTCATCAAGTTCACCGGCGTCCGTCTCCAGGTGTACCAGCGCGCCGTTCAGAGGCTGGCGTAGCTTGATATTGCGGCTATTACGCGCAGAGTGGCCGAGCGCCACCACCTGTCTGGCCAGTGCCATGCGCTTGAGGATCTGTTCGTCTATCGCCGAAAGGTCCACTTCAGGCCAGAGGGTGTGGTGAACGCTTTCCGGGGCTGTCGGGTCTACCGTGCGCACCAGATTCTGGTACATCACTTCGGTAACAAACGGGACAAACGGCGCCAGCAACCGGCACAGCGTCGTCAGGACGTGGTAGAGCGTGGTGTAGGCAGCGTACTTGTCGGCGTCCTGCTCGCTTTTCCAGAATCTGCGTCTGCTGCGGCGCACGTACCAGTTCGTCAGATCGTCGAGGAATGTTTCGACCGCCAGCGTCGCGCCATAGGCGTCGTACTCATCCAGGCAGGCTGTGACTGCCTGGATCAACTGGTTGAGGCGGGAGAGAATCCAGCGGTCGAGCAGGCCGCTGATGGGAGCGGTGTGCCCGCCTGGCTGCCAGCCGTCAATGTTGGCGTAGGTGACCAGAAACGAGTAAACGTTCCACAGGGGGAGCAGGAAGCGGCGGCGCACCTCGTCCGCGCGTCCGTAGCCGAAGAGAAGGTTGTTTTCTGGCTTGTGGGCGCAGTAGAGCCAGCGCATCACGTCCACACCCATCCGATCGGCAGCTTCGTTGAACTCGATCATATTCCCCCATGATTTGTGCATCGGCCGGCCGTCCTCGGCCAGGAGTGTGGCATAACCGAAGCAGGTCAGGAAGGGCGGCGAGTTCTCCAGCACGGTCGCCATCGCCAGGAGGCTGTAGAACCAGTTACGGAATTGTCCCGGGAAGGACTCGCTGATCCAGTCGGCGGGATACCATTGACGCCAGTATTCTCTATTGGTGCGGTATTGCAGGGTGCTGAAGCTGACGATACCGGCATCAAGCCAGGGATTGCCCACATCCGGTATGCGGGTGACCGGAGCGCCGCATCTGGGGCAGGAGATGCGGATCTTATCTATCCAGGGGCGATGGGGGGTGTGCCCTGCGAACTCTTCCCAGCCGGCAATGGCCTTTTCTTTCAGTTCGTATTCATCGCCGATGACATGAAAGTGGCCGCACTCCCGACATTCCCAGATTGGCAGCGCCAGGCCCCAGTATCGTTTTTTGCTGATCATCCAGTCGTGCATGTTGCGCAGCCAGTCCAGCTCGCGCTCCAGGCCGAAGGATGGTATCCAGCGGATCTGTTTGGTCACTTCCATTATGTCGTAGCGCAGCTCGTCCATTGAGATGAACCACTCGTCTACGAGCCGGAAGACCAGCTCGGTACCGCAGCGCCAGCACACCGGATAGCGGTGCAGGTAATCTTCGACTTTGTAGAGCAATCCCTTTTCCTTCAGACTCTCGAAGACCAGGGGGGCGCTTGCGGAGACGTTGAGGCCGGAGAAGGGGCCAAATCCCGCGATAAAGAACCCTTCCTCATCGAGTGGAGCGAGCACCGGCAAGCCGTATTGCCTGCCCAACTGGAAGTCTTCAGCACCGCACCCTGGGGCGATGTGGACTATTCCTGTGCCCTCTTCCTCGCCCACCTGATCCCACAGGATGACCCGATGGGCCTGGGGAGCGTTGGCGGTCTGTTGGGCCTCCAGTTCGTCGAAGGGGCCCTCATAAGTCCAGCCTTTCAGTTGGGTCCCTTTCATCTCTTCCAGAAGCTCGTAGCCACCCTTCAATATGGCCAGCGTGCCTCTGGAGAGATAGAAGATTTCATCTCCCTGGCGCACTTTGACGTAGGTCAGTTCCGGACCCACCGCTGCCGCGACGTTGCTGGTGAGCGTCCACGGGGTGGTGGTCCAGACGAGCAGGCTTTCACCCGGCCGCTCGCGCAGGGGGAAGCGCAAGGTGACGCCGGGGTGAGTGATTTCCTGGTAGCCCTCGGTGACGATTTCGTGCTGGCTGATGCCCGTAGCGCATCTGGGACACCAGGGCATTACATCGGTGCCCTTGTAGAGCCAGCCGCGTTCCCAGCAGCGCTTCAGAAAGGTCCAGATCATGTAATTGTTCTCATCCGAGAAGGTGAAGTAGGAGCCCCCCAGTTCCGGCAGGCCCAGCCTGGCGATGATCTGTTCCACCGTGCCGGTCACCGGGCCCAGCGGTCCCTGCACGGTAATGACCTGGCAGGGGTCCTGTGCCAGCCTGTCAGCCAGCTCGCGCAGGAAAGCCGGGTCGTTCCAGTCCATCCAGTAGCCCAGCCGGATGGATTGCTCGGTCTGGATGGCGGCGTAGCGGAGTACCCTTTCTTTGCACTTGCGTACAAAGCGCGCGATACCGTACTCCTCGATCTCCCGCTTGGAGCGGAAGCCCAGTTCCTTTTCCACCTCAACCTCGACCCACAGGCCCTGGCAATCGAAGCCGTTGTGCCAGCGCTGGTTGAAGCCACACATGGCCTTGTAGCGCTGGTAGAGGTCCTTGTAGGTGCGCCCCCATCCATGGTGGACGCCCAGAGGGTTGTTCGCGGTGGCCGGGCCGTCCATAAACGACCAGCGGGGACCACCTGCACGCAGTTCTCTGAGTTTCTCGAAGGCGCGTGTCGTTTTCCAGAATTCCAGAATGGCGTGCTCCTGTGCTACAAAATCAACCTGGGTCGGTACTTCTCTAAAAGCCATCGGTTCACCTCCTGAGCTTGCGCGATGCATGAGCTTGCAATTGACATTTTGCCGTCTGTCTCATAAAATGTATTGGGGCTTGCACAGTTGACCCGCTGGACACGGGACAGGAATTACAGCGGAGAGCTGCGTTTCCCTCCGTGCCCCTTCAGCGTATCGGTGCAGTGCCACTGTGTAGCTCCTGACTGAGAGCCTGTCCGAAAAACGTACCGACGCATCTCTGTGCCTCGGTATCGGCGGCATAGGGATGCCGCTTGTACGGTTTTTCGGATAGGGTCTAAATCAAGCGAAAGGAGTTGTCAATGTTAAAACCATTCACCGATCAATCCCCTCTTCAGCCTCAAGAGCCTGGATGGGATGATGCGCTCAGTTTTCGTTATCAGGAGCTGGATGCTTTCTGGCTCGCCCGCTGGAGCGAGGCCACAGGATGGGAGCCGGGACAGCTTTACGAGCACCGTGGCGCCACGCTTGAGCTTCCCCTCGGAGCGAACGTGCTTCATTATGGGCAGGCGGTTTTCGAGGGGCTTAAAGCACGCCGCACCCGCGAGGGCAAGATTGTCCTCTTCCGCCCCATTGATAACGCGCGCAGGATGCGCGCCTCGGCTGCCCGACTTTTGATGCCGGCCCCCTCCGTTTCCTCTTTCCTCGACGCTGTGAGGACTACAGTGCGGGTCAACGCGCGGTGGGTACCCGGCTACGGCAAAGGCAGCCTGTACATCCGCCCGGTCCTCATCGGCTCTGGCCCCGTCCTGGGGGTGGCTCCGGCGGGAGAATATCTCTTTTTTGTGTTCGTCTGTCCGGTGGGCCAGTATATGGGAGGCGACCGTGTGATCGTCCTCACCTCTGCTCACCGGGCTGCTCCCTACGGCACGGGCGCGGCGAAGACGGCCGGCAATTACGCCGCTTCTCTCCTGCCCCAGCGTATGGCCAAGGAGCAGCATTACGTTGACGCGCTCTACCTGGACGCACGGGAGGATCGCTATATCGAGGAGCTGAGCGGTGCCAATTTCTTCGCCGTGCTGCACGACGGCACATTGGTCACACCGGCACTTGGCTCCATCCTTCCGGGCATCACCCGCGCTTCGGTGATCACCATCGCCAGCGAGCTGTTCCACTGGCCGGTTGTAGAGCGCAAACTCTCGATTGATGAAGTGTTAAATGATGCGATCGAGGCTTTCTACGTCGGCACCGCGGCTGTGCTGGCCCCGATCACAGTTATCAACTACCGCGGGGTGGACCACCCCATTGGCTCAGGGGAGCCCGGCCCCAGAGCACGCATGTTGCGTCAGGCACTGGAGGAGATTCAGCTCCAGGAACGGCCAGACCTGTGGGACTGGGTGGTAGAGCTTTAGTTTTGAGCGGAGAACAAAAAAACTCCCGTCCCGAAGGGACGGGAGTAATTCCCGCGCTACCACCCTTCTTGTCCTGCCATGCGGACCTCTCTGCCGGCGACCAACATCGCCGTGTCCTGATAACGGGGGACAGGCCCGGCCGAGTCTACTTGGAGATATCCGTTCGGTCGGCAGCTCCGGAGGGATTTTCAACACGGCTCCTGCACCCGGCTCGCACCTGTCCCGGGCTCTCTGAGCAGTGGTCCGTGTTTACTCGTCTCCATCACAGCTTGTGGGTGACTTCTCCAGTAACGATGTCAAAGTGTCGGGGCGGATGGAGAACCGGCCCCACCCTACAGCGTATCTCAGGAACTGATGCGCCCTGGGCCTGACGGCCCATTAAGTCTGATGCTTTTCAATCCGGGTTTCCGCCTGAAGGCTCGATTCCCGAGGTTATTTGAACGGCCTTAAGTCCTCAGAGAGTAACTGCTGTTTTAAATTATGCCACATGAGGCTGTGCATGTCAAGTATCTATGAACCATCGGGTGTGTCCCCAAGTTGCAGGACAACTGCGAGCAGTTGTCCTGCAGAGTGGCCAGGTCCGACAAAATTTGGACACACCCTGAACCATCTCGAGAGAATCTCCGAGCATATCAGAGCTGAACTTGAGAAGCGTAACAGTATCCGTGAAGAGATGTTGCGCCGCTCGCGCGAGCTGGTGCGCATCTGCGCGATCGCCGTACGCGCCAGCCACAGGGATGAGTGGGATAAGGCTCGTGAGTTGCTGGCCCAGGCAGACGCAGTGGCCCATGACATGCAACAGATAGCCTCCCCTTACCCGGACCTGTGGTACGCCGGCTATACCCAGGATGCGCTTAAAGAGCTGGTCGAGGTCCATGTCACGCTGGCGCTTGCCAACGGCGATCCCCTGCCGGAGCCGGAGGCGCTGGGCGCTGATTACCCGGCTTACCTGAACGGCATGTGCGAGGCCGCCAGTGAGATGCGCCGCCGCTGTCTGGATGAACTGAGGCGCGGCAATGTGACGGAAGCCGAGCGGTTGCTCGAAGCTATGGACGAGGTCTATGATGTCCTGGTGACCTTCGATCTGCCTGACGCGATCTCCGGAGGACTGCGCCACCGTGTGGACCAGTTGCGAGGAGCTCTGGAGCGCACGCGCGGCGACCTGACCACCACCCTATGCCAGGACAGGCTCGCCAGGATGTTGCGCGAATTTGAGGAGAGGATCGGTGGAGGAAAGGATCATCCGTGCCCATGAGATCGGCCAATACGTGTACTGTGCCCGTGCCTGGTGGCTGGAAAGCATCCAGGGCGTTCCCTCTGCCAATGTTGCGGAGATGACAGCCGGTGAGATCGCTCATCGCCGTCATGGTCGGCGTGTGGATGCTTCGTTATTGCTGAGCCGTCTTGCTTATGCGCTGCTGGTGCTGGCGATAGTGATCGGCATCGGGTGGTGTGCGGGATGGTGGTAGGTGTCCTGTTCTTCGTACTGCTCGTACTGGGGGTGGCCCTGCTTTTGTTGGCCCGGCGAGAGCACAGACGGAGTGGGTTGCCTCAGGGGCGGGTCATCTACACGGATACCAGGGGATGGCGCCGGGCGGAGAAACCACTTTTCTCCCGCACCTTCCTTCTGGCGGGCAGGCCGGATTATCTGGTAGCCGATGGCGGTGAAATCATCCCCGTCGAAGTCAAATCAGGACGCACTCCGGCTCAGCCATATCGCTCGCATGTCCTGCAACTGGCTGCTTACTGCCTGCTGGTCGAGGAAGAGTACGCAAAGCGTCCCTCCCATGGTATAATCAAATACGCTGACCGGACTTTCGAAGTGGATTATACCCCGGAGCTGGAATCGGCTCTGCTGGCGACGTTGGATCGGATGCGTTCCGATCTGCGCCGGGGTGAGGTCCCGCGCAGTCATAATCACCCTGCGCGCTGCCTGTCATGTGGATTCCGCGAGAGCTGCGAGCAACGTCTGGCGTAAGACTCTCTGTATATCCTCTTGTGCTCTTCAGACCGGGAGAAAGATGTGGCAAACCTACTATACCCCGACCTCAACCGATGGAGCATTGCACCTCCTGGCCAGGTACGGCCCGGAAGCACGCATTATTGCCGGTGGCACTGACCTGCTGATCGAGCTGCAGCGCGGCGACCGAAAGGTATGTGCACTGGTAGACATCACGCGTATCGGCGGGCTGGACCGGCTGTGGGTGGAAGATGACGTTGTGCATCTCGGCCCGACAGTGACCCACAATCAGGCGGTCGCCTCCGATACGCTTGTCAGACTGGGCTTTCCTCTGGCGCTGGCATGCTGGCAGGTGGGCACGCCTCAACTGCGCAACCGGGCCACGCTGGTCGGCAACCTGGTAACCGCCTCTCCCGCCAACGATACGATCACTGTGCTGTGTGCTCTGGATGGCAGGCTCACTCTGGAGAGTGTCCGTGGCAGACGTGTGCTATCCTGTGCTGAGTTTTATGAAGGGGTGCGTCAGACGGCACTGGCTGCCGACGAGATGGTCACGGACGTTGCCTTCCCCGCCTTGACACCGAACCAGCGCGGTATCTTTATGAAGCTGGGCCTGCGGCGTGCCCACGCCATCGCACTGGTCAACCTGGCGGTGGTGCTGACCTTTGAGCAGCAACACAACAGACGGGTTGTCTCAGAGGCGAGGATTGCGCTGGGCAGTGTCGCTCCGACCATTATCAGGGTGCGGGAGGCTGAGGAAGCGTTGAGGGGGACGGTGTTGAGCGAAGAGGAGTGCGATGCTGCGGCCAGACTTGCCGCACACGCCGTTGCGCCAATTGATGACATTCGGGCCGGTGCCGATTACCGCCGCCAGATGGTGCGTGTCCTGCTGCAGCGAGCGCTCGCCGTACTGCGCCAGGGTACGGAGCGGACCGCTTTCCCCGGGCGGCCGCCGCTGTTGTGGGGCCGCAGCATGGGGCGCTACCCTCCTGCGACGGGGAGCATGATGTGTCATAGCAGCGAGGGTGATGAGCCGGTCACTCTTGTGGTGAACGGGAAACAGGTAACGGTGATGGGAGCGGGCGGGAAAACGCTCCTCCAGATGCTCCGCGAAGACCTGGGTTTGACCGGCACTAAGGACGGGTGTGCTGAAGGAGAGTGCGGGGCCTGCACGGTGTGGATGGACGGTATGGCAGTGCTGGCATGTCTGGTCCCTGCTCCCCGTGCCCATGGCACGGAGATCGTCACGGTGGAAGGGCTGGCCGGGAGGGATGGACTGCACCCTGTCCAACAGGCCTTCATTGACGAAGGGGCGGTACAGTGCGGCTATTGCACGCCCGGATTTATCATGGCCGGAGCAAGTCTGCTGGAGGAGATCCCCCATCCCACTCGCGAGCAGATAATGGCCGCGCTGACCGGCAATCTGTGTCGTTGCACCGGCTATTATAAGATCGTGCGGGCGATAGAGAAGGCAGCCGGTGCTATGGCCTGACGTGGAGTGTGGCACGCATCGCCATGCCCCTATGTGCTCGGAGCTGAGTGGCCTATGGAACGTACCGTCCCGACCACCGGAAGCGAAGAGATACAACTCTATATGCGCACTTATTACTCGCTCCTGCGCACCACCGACGAGGTGCAGATCCAGACGCTGGTCGAGACGCACCTGGGTATGGACTCGGTGCTGCACCTCAAGGCGCGCGAGCTGGTGCCGGACGTGCCGGCGCTGGTGTACTGCTCGCTACGCCTGCCTTCGTGTATCCGTCGCACCCGTCTGATAGTAATGGGCCAGTCTGAAAGGGTCTTCGCCAGGCGCGGCTACCCCAGTGTTGAGCAATGGCAGCCGGTCGCAGCACCGGTGAGACGTCGGCGCTCGTTCTTCGATGGTCAGGAGACACTGGCCGTCTACGTCGCCAGCCTGTCCGATATAGATGACCTGGTGCCCATGTTGACCGCTTTCCAGATCGAATGGAATAAAATGCACACGTTTCTCCACTCCTCGCCGGTGCTGAGGGAGTTGGAGGCTTGTGTGGAACAGGGACAGCCTTTAGATGATGGGCTTCGTTCGCGCCTGGCCGAGGCTCTGAGCATTTCGACCGATGAGCTAAGCCGGCTGGAGGCAGTGTGGAAGGACGAGTTTCCCGCCTTTCTCCTTGATGTCAGGCGACATCGCAAACGCATGTCGGTGCGCCTGCTGGCGGGGTCGCAGGTGGAATATCGCAAAGCGACGCAGCGGTGGTGGGAGAACATCGTTACCCGGCTTCCCTACGATTTGAGTGAGCGGCCCGTCTACTTTATCTCCAGCAATACCCATAGCGTGGTCAACATGCTCTCCGGCTTTGCTCTGCGGCGTGAGGATGAACTGATCCGCTTCCTGCGCGAGGGCGGGGACAGCGCTCTCATCGCCGAATATGCCGACATCCGGTCCCGTCATGTGCCCAGCAGTCGTGAGAATTTCCTGTACTACGTGCTGAAAAAGTATCTTGCCACTCCCCAGGGATACGGGGCTTTGGGGGAACGGGAGCGAGAGGAGCAACTCTGTGGGATCAGGCACATTGACAGCCGTCATGTATTCGACGTGGCAGCGCAATTGATCGAGCTGCGTCTTCTCCGTCCTGAATGGCTGGACCCGCGTCTCCTTGTCCCCGGTATTGAGCGGATCGCGGAAAGCGAGGCGGTGATCCTGAATATTGACTACCCGCTGGGGGCAGGGGCATATCATATCCTCTCCCAGGTCGCGGCAAGCGTTGACTCCCTGCGCGGGGTCTACGTGCTGGGTAAAGCTGCCACTTTGAACGGGCGTATCGGTGATGTGATGATCCCCAACGTTGTCCACGATGAACATTCCCGCAATACCTATCTCTTTAACAACGTTTTCACAGCGGCTCAAGTGCGTCCGTATCTTGTTTACGGCATGGTGCTTGATAATCAGAAGTCCATCAGCGTGTACGGCACTTTTCTCCAGAACCGTCGCTATATGGATGTTTTCTACCGCGAGGGATACACCGATATCGAGATGGAGGCGGGCCCTTATCTATCGGCAGTGTACGAGGCTTTGCGTCCGCGCCGTTACCCGACGGACGAGATCGTTAATCTTTATCCTGTCCCCTTCGACGTGGGCATTATTCACTACGCCTCCGATACGCCGTTTGGCAAGGGACAAAATCTGGGTATGCAACACCTTTCATATTTTGGGATGGATTCCACATATGCCGGTACCGTCGCCATATTGAGGCGGATCCTGGAGCTGGAGTGCACAAGGTGAACTCGGGGGAACAGTATGATTGAGACAATCGGCAAGTCAGTGGCCCGGGTAGATGCCCGGGCAAAGGTCACCGGAGAGGCCATATACCCCGGCGATCTGGCAATGGCTGGTATGCTGTACGGCAAGATTTTGTTCGCCGGACGTCCTCACGCCCGCATCAGGCGGATTGATACCTCTGCGGCCATGGCAGTGCCGGGAGTGGTGGCCATTCTGACCGCCCGCGATGTGCCGGTCAACGAGTACGGCCTGCAGACGCCAGACCAGCCGGTGCTCTGTGGTCCCGGCTCTGGCAAGGAGGGGGCGGATGTGGTGCGTTTTGTCGGTGACCAGGTGGCGCTCGTCGTGGCCGAGACAGAGCAGGCGGCCAGCCGCGCTCGTGACCTGGTATGGGTCGAGTATGAGGACCTGCCGGTGATCACCGATCCTTTCGAGGCACTCAGGCCGGGGGCATTCCCGATCCATCCGCCCCGAGCGCCCAATCCGGCTCATCCAGAACTTGCCACAGAGGGCAATCTTATCTGTCATCACCAGATCCGCAAGGGAGATGTCGAGGCTGCCTGGAGTGAGTGCGATGTTGTCGTCGAGGGCGAGTATCGCACCCCATTTCAGGAACACGCCTATCTGCAGCCTGAGGCCGGGGTTGGCTATATAGACGAGGAAGGGCGGGTGACGGTAGTGGTGGCCGGGCAGTGGGTGTGGGAGGATCAGCGCCAGATCGCCCACGCCCTGGGATTGCCCCAGGAACGGGTGCGTGTGATCTACCCGGCGATCGGGGGGGCATTCGGCGGACGAGAGGACATGTCCATCCAGATCGTGCTGGCGCTGGCAGCGTGGAGGCTGCGGCGTCCGGTCAAGATTGTGTGGAACCGCGAGGAATCAATCCTGGGCCATTGTAAGCGCCATCCGATGTGGTTTCGGTGCAGGCTGGGCGCCACCCGTGAGGGGAAACTGGTGGCGGCAGAGGTGCGGGTGGTTGCCGACGGCGGCGCTTATTGTTACACCACCAACAAGGTGCTCGGTAATACCACCATCACCTGTACCGGCCCATACGAAATCCCAAACGTCAGGGTGGATGTGGACGGTGTCTACACCAATAATCCGCCGTGTGGTGCTTTCCGGGGCTTTGGCGCACCGCAGGGCGTCTTCGCTGCGGAGATGCAGATGAACAAACTGGCAGAAGCGCTTGGTATGGACCCGGTCGAGCTGCGTTTGAGGAACCTGCTGCGCGATGGCAGTCTTACAGCCATGGGCACGCCCCTTCCTGACGGCGTCAGCCTGGTTGAGGTCACGGAGCGATGCGCGCAGGCTGCGGGGTGGAGGCGGACGGAGCAGGGTTGGTCACGCCCTGTGCTTCGTGAGCCTGAACTGCACAGGGGCATCGGCTTTGCGGTCGGTTTCAAAAATGTAGGGTTTTCCTTCGGTTATCAGGAGAACTGTTGGGCCAGAATAGTGCTGTATGGAGACACAAAGATCGAGCACGCGCGGGTTTACATCGGCAGCGCCGACGTGGGGCAGGGAAGCCATACCGTGATTCGCCAGATGGCAGCCGAGGCGTCGGGTGTACCGCTGGAGTGTGTGGAAGTGATCCCTTCCGATACAGCCACCAGCCCGGGGAGTTCCGGCTCTGCCTCTGCCTCGCGCACGACCTTCATGGCAGGGAACGCGATACGCGGGGCAGCAGCGGCGGCTTTAGCGAGCTGGCGTGCCGAGGAAAGGCCCGCCGTGGGTGAGTACACTTACCTGGCCCCGCAAACAACACCGTTTGACCCTCAGAGCGGTTACGGCACACCGAACTTCGCTTATGGGTACGTGGCTCAGGCTGTGGAAGTAGAGGTTGACCCCGCGACCGGCTGCATACGCGTGCTGCGCGTCGTGTGTGCCGATGATGTGGGCCGGGCGGTCAATCCTCAGCAGGTAGAGGGACAGGTTGAGGGGGGTGTGGTACAGGCGCTGGGATGGGCCACCTGCGAGAACTTCATTGTCCAGGGCGGCCTTGTGCTGACGCGGGATCTGAGCACCTATCTGATCCCGACCGTAGCCGATATTCCCGAGCGGGTCGAGACGGTGATTGTCGAGCATCCCGATCCCAACGGCCCGTGGGGTGTGCGTGGTATGGGCGAGATGCCTTTTCTTCCCCTGGCCCCGGCACTGGTCGCGGCAGTACGTAATGCGACCGGGGTCTGGTTTGATGCCTTGCCGCTGACGCCAGAGCGGGTGTTTATGGGATTGCGGGAAGCTCTCCACGTGAACCAGGCAAGGGTGGCGGGTTGATGTTTCACGCAACCGATCGCGTTCTGGTTGCCATCATGAATAACCGGCGCGACTTCGCGATCGCGCGGGACGAGGGGTGGTACCGAATCCCCCGGCAACATGCGCCGCCGGCCACCGTAGAGGCAGCAGCGTTGGCTTTTTACTTCACTAAAGCCTTCGGTGAGGAGGAGAAGTGGTCAATCCGCTGGTACGCACCTGTGCGTGGCCATGAGCTGGTGCGCCGTCGCGACCTGTTTCCCGACGAGCCTGAGCATCCCCGCGCTGACGAGATGTACTACAAAATACAGCTTGGGCCGCTCATCGAGCTGGAGTGCCCAATCTACAGTCTCCGCTGGCGGCGCATAACTTTTATCGAGACCACCTGGGATCGTTTTACTGCCGCCGAGGAGATCAATGACCTGTATATCTCCGGGGCAGACGGTTTGTTTGTCACCTTGAAGGAAGAGGGCTTCTGGCCGGAACGGGAGTTCCCGGTGCGTGAGGGCAATGTGGAGTATGTGGTGGACCTGGCTATTCCCTGTCGCAATGGGCTGGTGACCATTGCGACAGGCGGGCGGTCTGCCCCCATCGGTGCTCTGCGGGACCCCGATATAGAGACGGTGCGTCTGAAAGTGGCACAGCTTGGGGGGCCGATTTGTTCGGACGCTAAAGCTATGTTATAATTTATCCGACGGGCCCCTGTAGCTCAGTATGGACAGAGCAGGAACCTCCTAAGTTCTTGGCCGCGCGTTCGAATCGCGCCAGGGGCACTGAGGCCGGCACAGTAACTATTTTGACAACGTAACTACCTGCGTGCCGATAAAGTCGCCCGCCATAGGCCTGCGGTCAGCCTTCGCCGACCGGGGGCGTCGGTGCAGGCCGACGCCCGGCACAGCGTGCCCAGGAAAGCTGATTTCGGGATGGTTCATTTTCTCCGCGAAATTGGTTTACACTTTGGGCTGCCTCGAAAATCGGACGCCTGCAACGCTGACTGTAGAGGCGAGATGCACCTCGCCCGTACAGCCTGTAGGGGCGCAGGCCTTTGGTCGGCCTGCGCCGACCAGCACGTCGGCGTAGGCCGACGCGCGGCGCGAAGCGCCCAAAGAGGCCGATTTCAATCGGCGGCATCCGGCGCGTAACACAAAGTGTCAACCAATGATGAACCATCCCCTGATTTCCAATCAGCGCATGGCGGCAGGCCAATCGTGTGGGTAGTTGCCTGACAACGTTAAATTAGCCTTGCCGGGTTGACCGGCCCTGTCTCCACTCCGGTCCTCTTCTTCTCTCTCAGTGGCTATGCGGGCCGATTGAAATCGCTCTCTATTTTGCTTTCCCCACGCCTTTGCTCCCTGGAGTCCACGCCAGTTCAGCCGGTACGGTTCATCGGTCGCTGTACTCTACCCAGGCTTGCACAGCCGGCAACGGAAGTGTGTACGGGCCTGGGGACAAAGTAGGGGCGCAGTGCTGCTGTGGCCGCACAATGCAGTGAGGAAGCTTCAGGTTTTGGAGGATAGGGGGCTGCGCAGGCGTTTGCAGGCAGGTGGCTGGCCCTCCAGGTAGTGCTGAGTGGTGCGGATGTCGGCGTGGCCCATAAGTTGCTGGATATCGTCGAGCTGGTAGCCAGCTTCTTTGAGCCGGTGAGCAAAGGCCGCGCGTCAAGTATGGGCAGTGGCGTGTTTAGGGATGCCTGCGGCCCGGACGGCAGCGGTGATGGCCCGCTGAATACCGCTGGGATGCAGGTGATGCCGCTTGATGCTGTGATCGTGAGGGTCTACCGACAGATCACGGGACGGGAAAAGATATTGCCAGTTCCAGGAGGTGGCTGCTCCGGGATATTTACGGGCCAGTGCCGGGGGCATGGAGACCGGGACCTTGGGGTGAGCGTCGTAGATGCGACGGACCTGGTCGAGGTGAGCGTGGAGGCGTTGGAGGAATTGCCCGTCATCGGGCAGGAAGGTCACGCGGTCGCGGTTAGATTTGGTGTCGCGGACGGTGATGAGCACATTTTCAAAGTCCAGGTCTTGAATACGCAAACGTAGTGCTTCCAAGAGGCGCAGGCCGCTTCCATACAGAAAGCAAGCGACAAGATAAGGCGCACCATCGAGCCTGGCGAGAATACGCAGACATTCCTCATGGCTGAGGTAAGGTTGGATATAGGTGCTCCTTTGGGCACGCAAGGCATGGACATCGCCAAGAGGAATACCAAGGACTTCCTGGTAAAGAAAAAGGAGCGCGGACAAAGCCTGATTTTGGGTAGAAGCTGAGATCTTCTCAACCGTAGCGAGGTAGGATAGGAAAGCCTCAATTTCGGGGACGCCCATGGTAGCGGGGTGGCGAAGGTGATGGAAACGGACGAAACGCTCATACCAATAGAGATAAGCCTCTTCGGTGCGGATAGAATAGCCACGCAGGCGGATGGCTTCTCGCAGACGGTCGGCAAGTTTTTTTCTCTGGCATTTTGCGCGCGCTCCTGCTTGACAATGATTTTTCCTTGTGCTATAGTGATTCTGAGTAATTCGGGATTGACAATACAGGTATGAAGTATATCATAAAAGAGAGGGACGGGCAAAAAGCAACTATCATAGAAAAAGATCGAGATGGAGTCACCGGGCTAAAATAAAGAGTCGCAGCCACTAAAATAGAGAGTCGAGATAATTACAAGTTATTGCGCCCCAGAGAGGCACGTATAGACCGGGATAGCGTCGCTGAAGCCGTTTGGCGGTCAGCGAGAGGAGCGTGGAGGGGCGCAATAACCAGCGGTTAGAGTTGACATGCTCCGCTCGCTGCGCTCGCTCCGCATGTAATTCAACCGCGGGCCGTTAGGCCGCCTGGGCCAGCGGTGAGGGTACATGCAAGTTCTGGGGCACTTCTTGACGATTTGTGCTAGAATTGTAGGGATGGTTCAATTTTCCAGGGAAATATGTTGACACTTTTCGCACCTTGAAAAAATCAGGCCGGCTGGACAGCCGCAGCGGGGCGCAACAGTCGGCCCAGGGCTTCTGCCAGGGAAGGGGCATCCGC
>Ga0209227_1000228_pt1 | contig 48684 bp, 44 predicted proteins | sample YNPBryantNP2012_FD_185815 | JGI IMG/M metagenome (GOLD analysis project Ga0209227, IMG submission 185815) | Anoxygenic and chlorotrophic microbial mat microbial communities from Yellowstone National Park, USA - YNP Bryant NP 2012 (SPAdes)... ...
AACGAAGTGAAGGGGAAGGATCCCGTTGCGACACGGATCACGCCCCGCTCCCGCCGGGTCTGTGACCCGGCGGCCCCCGGTCACGGCGAAGCCTGCGGGAGGGTAGGCGATTACTGCTCCTCAAAGAAATCTGGATGCTGGCTGCGCAGCGCCTCCCACAGGTCGCCAAAGACGTTCGGCGCTACAGCGTAGACGAGCTCGAGCATGCGCACACAGAGCGCGCGGATCTCCCACTGCGCGTGCGGAGAGATGCGCACCTGGAACATGTGGCGCAGCTCGCGAAAGTTCATCGTGACGACGATGCGGGTGGCCGTCGCGTTGGGCAGCACAAAGCGGGCGTCCTCCTTGCGGATGCCGCGCTCGCGCAGGGCGCGGTAGGCCGCCCTGACCTGCTCCCCGAAACGTTCCCAGATCGCCAGCGCCTCCGCGTCGGACGCGATCGCTGGCGGCAGCACCCACTCTGGTTCGTCCATCGACACATAGCGCTGGCTCTCCTGGCTGTACGAAGCCAGGCGGTGACGGACGAGCTGGTGTGAACAGGCGCGCGAGATGCCGCTGATCTCGAACGTGGCGCTGGCGTGCTCGATCAGGCTTTCGTGGCCCTCGCGGATGCGCGCGCGCAGAAAGCGCCCCGGGTCGCCCCGGCCCTCGCTGCGGTAGCAGACCCGCCCGGCGTGTTCCAGCAGCTCCTCCGGCGTGCCGTTCCCGCGCAGATAGCGGGTGATGGCGATCAGTTCGACGTTCATGCCCCTCCCCCCTGGTATGGCCGAATCACGCCCCCCTCCACCCACAACAGCGTCGAGCGGCGGCGAAAGTCGGCGTCGAACATTTCGGGATCGGTCGCTGTCAGCAGCGCCTGTTCGACCCCATCGACCTGCGCCAGCAGACAGGCCCGCCGCCGCCGGTCGAGTTCGGCCATCACCTCGTCCAGCAGCAGCACGGGCGTGTCGCCCGTGACCTGGCGCATCCAGGCCAGTTGGGCCATCTTGAGCGCCAGCACCGCCGTCCGCTGTTGCCCGCGCGAGCCATACGTGCCCAGGTCCACCTGCCCGACCAAAAAGCGCATCTCGTCGCGGTGCGGACCGGTGAGGGTCATGCCGCGCTCGATCTCGGCCCGCCGTCGGCGCAGGAGCTCTTCCCGGAAGGCGGCCACCAGGTCGGCGCTGCTGACACCGTCGGGCGGACGGGTCGGCGGCTCCAGACCCAGCAGCGGCTGATAGGCCAGTCCAGGCGGCTGCGCCGGGTCAAAGTGGGGCTGGTAGATGAGCTGCAGCCACTCGTGGCCGCCGCTCAGTTCGACGTGGGCGCGTGTGGCGTGCTGTGCCAGCGCGGCGACCAGCGCCCGTCGTCCCTGCGAGACATGGACGCCGCTTTCGGCCAGGCGTTCGTCCAGCGGCTCGAGCTGGGTCACGTCGCCGCCGTTCTCGGCCAGATGGCGCAGCAGGGCGTTGCGCTGGCGCAGGGTGTTGTTGTAGACCTCCAGCGCGGCGCAGTAGGCCGCATCGACCTGACAAAGGGTGTCATCCAGATAGCGCCGCCGCCCTGCTGGCGGGCCGGCCACCAGCTCCAGGTCCTGCGGCAGAAAGAGCACTACCATCAGCTCGCCGGCCATCTCCTGTCGTTTCCGCTTCTGTCGGTCGATGCGGATCGCTTTCTTGAGCTGCGAGCGTCCGCGCGCGTCCGCTTCCAGCGCCAGCGCGATCGAGAGCTCGTGGATGCGCCCGCCGCGCATGACCTCGGCCTGCAGACGGGCGTAGGAGAGGCCTTCTTGCTTTGCCGTCCAGTTGATCAGTTGATGGTCGGACGAGGTCAGCGGCGAGTGTGCCGTGGCCAGGTAGCAGAGCGCTTCCAGCAGGCTCGTCTTGCCCTGCGCGTTGGCGCCGCAGAGCAACACAGCGCCCTCTGGTAAACTTTGCTCCAGGCGGGCATAGTTGCGAAAGTTTTCCAGGCTGAGGGAACGGATGCGCATAGGCGTATTGTAACACGAATTGCCACGAATTGCGATACGCGATAACGCGATACGCGATGTGCGATACGCGATACGCGATGTGCGATAACGCGATACGCGCAAGTCACCACCCTCCGGCGCGGAACAGGCTGAACTCGCTCCCGCTCCAGACGCGCTCGCCGCTCGGGCCGTGACCTTCCCAATCAAAGTGGGCCTCCCGGTGAAGCAGGATATAGGCTTCGCCGCCGTATGGGCGCGCCGGTTCGGTGGTGTAGATGAGCGGTGTGTCCATGTGCAGCGGATGATCGCGCAGAAAGTAGGCTGTCCAGAACACGCTGACCCGATGCTGCGCCCCGCTGACGACATAGACCGATGCCTCTGGTGGGAGAAAAGAGGCGGCTTCCTCCAGTTCGGCGATGCCCGGCGTGCAGGCCTGGTGACCGCCCATCGACAGCGCCAGCGCCAGGCTGACGGCAAGCATCAGCAGCCACAGCCCTGCCGCGCCCGCCAGCACAAATCCCCGCTGTCTGAGGTAGAGATCGTGCGCTCCCTCTGCCAGCAGCGCCATGTAGACCGGCAGGCCAAAGCCCCAGCCTTTGAAATAAGCGTAGGTTCGCCCGGAGAAGAAAAAGGCGGCCTGCAGCGCCAGGTGAACCGCCACGAAAACGCCCGCCAGACGACGCGCTGGCGTCCGCGCCAGGCCCCGCGCGGCGACGAACAGGCCGCCGAGCAGCAGCGCCGTCGCCGCCGCCGACACGACAGCCGGCGTCCACTCCGGCAGGCGCCGGGCAAACGGCAGCAGCCCCCAGACCATACGCAGATCGACCATCCAGTCGACGCTGCCGACGCCCAGACCGCGCCCGGCGTCCAGCAGCAGCAGATAGCGCCGCACCGCCCGCGCGCTGCCGACCGGGTTGAACAGCAAGACCAGGCTGACGCCGCCGAGGAAGCCAAATCCCAGCCGTCGCGCCTCTCTCTTTTTCAGCGAGAGGGCCTGCACGGCCAGCGAAAGGCCAACGACAGGAGCCAGGAGCATGAGCATCTCCGAATAGATGCCCGTCAGCCCCGCCGTCGCCATCGCCGCCCAGGCCAGCGTCGCCGTCTCGCCCTCCCGCAGCCACGTCCACCAGGAGGCGAGCGCCGTCAGCAGCAGCCCCGCCCCCAGCGTCTGCGGGCCGAAGCCGCCGTAATGGAACCACAGCAGGTAGCCATTGACCGCGGTCAGCAGCGCGCTGCCGCCGGCGACGAGGGACGAGGACCCCAGGCCATGGCGGACCAGCAGGTAGAGCGCCTGCGCGGTCAGAAAGAGGCCAAAGGCGGAGAGAATCGAAAAGGTGGCAAAGGCCGGGCGCCCGCCCAGCAGGTCGAGGGCGAGCTGGACGAAATGAAAGCCCAGGCGAATCCCCAGCTCGAGCTTGCCATAGACCGGCTGCCAGACCGCGAACCCTTCTGCTGGCGGCACGGCGCCGCGCAAGCCGTGATCCAGCAGGTACTCGGTCATCAGCGCGTGCGAGACGGGGTCGCCGTTCGTGTCGCCGATGGGCAGCGCGTGGCCTGTCGCCAGGAGGGGGAACAGCGCCAGCGCCAGCGCCGGCAGCGCGCAGACCAGGACGGCCACCTCGGTGCGGTTGGGCCAGCGCGGGCGGCCGCGTCGAAGCAGCGCAAGGGCGTTCAGGCCAGCGGTGAGGACGATCAGGAGGGAAAATCCGGCCCGGCCCGGCAGGCCCACCCAGCAGAGGGCGTGCAAGAGGCTGTCGATCCAGAACAGCCCCGCCAGCGGCGCCAGCACGTATTCGAGCGGGCGCCAGGCAGCGGGCAGCGTCAGGCGGGCGATCCACCAGCCGCAAAAGAGCAGCAGCAGCCACAACAGCGCCGTCAGGCCAATCGGTTCGAACACGTTGTCATTCTACGCAGCAGGGGCACGGGCGTTGCCGTGCCCCTGCTGTGTTCACGAGAAGGTTACGGGCAGACCTGGCTCTGGTACTGGTTGGGCGGGGCGTCGGGGGTGAGGCCAATGGTGACGTGGCTGATGCCGTGGTTGGTGTAGTTGTAGACCCAAAAGACCAGGGTGACCGAGCCGTCGTCGTTCTCGATGACCTGCGTCAGTTGGAAGGCATAGTTGCCGCTCTCGGCGTGGGTCGGTTCGCCGGTGCCGATGGTGGCGATCTCTTGCAGCGTGGCGGCCTTGACCTCGACCTGGATCGCGGTCAGGTCGGCACCGGCGGCCTGGGCGGCGGAGAGGGTGACGCGGAACTCGTCGTAATCGCCGTTCTTGACCTCGGTGCCGGACTGGTACTCGAACTTGATGCCGGGGAAGGGGTTGTTGGTGATCTCGACGCCGTAGGTATTGACCCGCAGGTTGTCGCAGGTGGTATCCGGCTCCTCGGGCGGGATGGTGGGCTGAGGTGGCGGCGGCGGCGCGGGCGTGGGCGGCTGCTCGGGCGGGATCTGCGGCGGCGGGCTGTTGGGATCGCAGGGGACATAGTCGGCATCCTCGCCTAGCTGGCCGTTGTTGATGATGTCGGCGATGTCCTTCGCCCGCTCCAGGTTGCCATTGGTCAGCATTTCCTGCTGCGCGGCCTGCAGCGCGTCCCACATCGTCCCGCTAAAGATCTGCGTGCCGTTGCGCTGGAGGTTGACGTTGGTGTGCTTGCAGATCTTGCCCGAGCCCAGGTTGAGCCAGGCGGCCAGGTTCTGTTGCAGCGCGCGGGCGAGCATCGAGTTGGCGCCGGTGCGGCCCTGCGGATAGTTGTTCTTGTCGCGCTGCAGGAGGATGTTGGCCTCCTCGCCGGTCAGCGGCACGGGGTTGGGGTTGATGTTGGAGAGGTTGGGGTTGTTGAAATCAAAGCCGGGGCTGGAGAGCCGCTGGATCAGGCCGGAGCGGTAGATGGGGCTCATCTGGGCGACGGCGCGCAGCGCGGCCTCGATCGATTCGCGGCTTTCCTGGACGCCGGTGGTGCGGCCCTGGATAAAGATCTTTTTGACATTGTTCTTCCAGTAGCCGATCGTGCGCGGGCAGCTGGCATCGCACTCGTCGAACGGTTCGTCGACGATCTCATACTGGAAGCGCAGCCAGACCGTGTTCCAGACGTCGAGGCCGATGATGCGCAGGTTATAGTAGCCGGGCTGGAAAGGCGTGGTGCTGTGGTAATCCGGCTCGGAAGCGCGGTTAGGGTCGGCGCTGAGGACAAAGTGCTCCCATTCGCTGGTGCCGGAAGGCTCCTCGTTGGTAAAGATGAGGTTGCCGTTCGGGTCGCGGATTTCGTAGTACACCGGCGGGGTACGCTCGCTCAGCCAGAAGCCCACATCGTCCGGCGGGAGGCCAATGCCCTGGGCGTCCTCGGGGTGTGGGCACTGGCGCGGGTCGGCCGCGCAGCCAGAGGTGCGCATCCACGATTCCAGCGTGGGCGGCGTGTTCGGGTCGTCCGTGTCGAAGGCTGACGCGATGTTTGTCGTCCCACGGTCGAAATCGCCGTCCCAGAACTCGAGGGTCAGGGTGGAGGTGGGGACGTAGATGTAGAAATTCCACTCGCCGTTGTAGGCGGGGGTGCCGGGGTTGCTCCAATCGACGAATTGAGGATAGTGGACGCGCAGGTCGTCCATGCCAACCCTTGTCGAAACAATGGCAAAGTTAGCGCCGGCATAGTTGGCCTGGCCGACGCTGAGGTAGGCGTTGGAGCGCACCTTGAGGGCGTTGATGCCGTGCCCGGCGGCAGGGCGGGTGATCTCCAGGCGGTAGTAGTAGTGGCCCAGCGGCCCCATGGCCTGGGGGGTGTTGTTGAAGGTGTAGGCCTGTGACCAGGCGTTGTCGGGCATGTCATTCGAAGAGGCCGTCCAGAGTGGCGTGTCGGGCAGCACGTTGCCGTTGCTGTCGACGGGCGGGCCGTCCTTGAGCGGGTCGGCGTAGAGGCGATAGGTCGTCTCGGTGCTGGTATTGTCCCAGTGACCCAGCCACCATTGGCCGGGCGTGCCGTCGGCGGCCTTGCCCGAGTCGCCGTCGAAAAACTCCAGGGTGAAAGTGCTGTAATTGGCCGGCACGCTGACCCAGGCGACGATCGAGGCCCCGCCAAAGCTGACCATGTCCTCGCCGGGCATGGAGAGGAAGCGGGTGTCGGCCTCGTCGCAGGTGGGCAGGCAGGTATAGCCGTCCACCGGCGGGTTGTAGGTGGGCGGGGTAAAGACCTCGGTGACGGCGGTGCCGACGCCGGGGATCAGGTCCCACCAGCCGACCAGGTCTCCGACAAAGATCAGCAGGACGAGCGCAGCCAGGATGCCGATGATGGCATAGACCCCGCTTTTGCTCCTGATTTGACGACTGAACTTGCTCATTTTCATTCCTCCTTGGATTGTGGAAATGCCCTTTTCGGCTTATCGGTTGTGCGGGTGCCCTTCTTTCGCTCCATAACTTCTTTTTTGGGATGTTCTCTGCTACTCTAGTCGTCGGGTGAGAGGGAAAAGGGTTGCGGGGACACAGGACACGAAGATATGGAAACCATCACGACCCTGGATCATCTCTGGTGCCTTTCGTGTCCTTTGTGGTGAGATAAGGGACTGGCCTGATCAGGTACTCGTCCGGCGGGACGGATGGCACCTGAGCCACCTGGCGGCGTCCCCGTGTAGCCGGTGTCTACCAGCCCTGCTCCGGGCGGACTATGGTCCGCCCGGCACTGCATGGGCAGGCTGAATAGTTACGTGTTTTCTAGCGCCGGTGGGTGAGCCACCAGGCGGCGAGCAGGACGCCAAGGAGAGTCAGCAAGAGCAGGAACAGCGGCAGGATCACCCCCTCGCTCCAGGCGGTGCCGATCATCTCTCCTCCCCCGCCCGGCAGCAGCAGGACGGCGGCGACGGCCACGATGAGCAGCGCCGCGACGGCAGCCCACGCCCGGCGGTAGCGAGGGCGGGCAAACAGGGAGAGGCCGGCTGCTTCCTCCTTTTCGCCCCAGCCGGCAATGATCCGCCGCCGCAGCAAGAGCTTGAGGTGCTCCGGCGGAGCTTGAGGGCTTATCGTCCGTGCCAGCACCTCGATGGTCTCGGCCAGCGGGGGGCGCGGCGCTGCTTCCGACAGCCGGCCAGCCAGCAGCATGTCGGTAAAGGCGGCCAGTTCCTCCTCTTGCAACCGTTCTTTGCCCATGGTTCCTCTTGCTCAGCCTGTTTGTCTGGCCTCTTCCATCTTTTCAGCGATGGCGGCAATGGCCCGCCGATAGCGCGACTTGGTCGCTTCCAGCGAGATGCCCAGCACATCGGCAATGTCCTGGAAGGGCATGCCCTCGGCAAAGCGCAGCAGGATGATCTCCTGATAGTGCTCTGGCAGGCAGCTCAGGGCGATGCGCACGGCGGCGTGCTCCTCCCACGACTGGCCGTTCGATTGCTGCAACTCGTCGTCGATCGGCGTCGTCTCGGGCCGGCGGCTGCGCTGGCGGTAGAAATCGGCCACTTTGTGCCGGGTGATGGCAGAGAGCCAGGTGCGGAAGGTCGAGCGCCCGTGAAAGCGGCGCACGGCGCGCATGGCGGCGATAAAGACCTCCTGGGTGATGTCTTCGACAGCGTCTGGGGGTACGAGCGCCCGCAGGCGGTTGTAGACGGTTGGCAGGTGTCGCGTGCATAGCACCTCGAAAGCGGCCCGGTCGCCGCAGCGGGCCTTTTGGGCCAGCGCCTCGTCGGATAAAGAGTCCAGGTTGCTGCTCATCACTATAGTCGTCGGCCGGGCCGAAGACGGGTTGCTCCTCTGCTGTTGTTGTCCTGGCGGCTTGCCAGGGAGGGCCAGATGACTGTACTATACTACACAATCTCTGGTTTGTAAACGCTGGAGATAGGGCTGTGGGCTCTCACCCCTCCCCCTACCCGGGAGTGGGCCGGGGGGTGAGGGCCCCCCGTGCGGTCATGGACGGTGCGCGGAGAGGGAGATCAGCGGGGAAGAAGGGAATCGCTGCCGCTGGTGGTCGTCCAGGAGCCGGACAAGCTGCCGGGCGACCTCTGTCTTGCCCCGTTCCTCTCGCTCGCGGGCGCGGGCGAGGATTTTCCGGTAAAAATAGCGATACGAGGTTCTTTCGTGCGCGCGCAGCTCTTGGGGCAAAGCAGCGTCGTCGAAGGTCTTGTCGAGGATCCTGAGACCCTCGGAGGTCTGCGCGACGATCCCCCAGCGGTGGGTCAGGTTGGAAGCGTGCAGCCGCCAGGCGGCGTGGTGGGGATTGCGCGAATAGTACAGCGGATAGCGCGCAGCCAGGCGCAGGAACAGGTCGTTGTCGGCGCCGGGGCCGACGGATTCATCGTAGCCGCCAATTTCTGCCAGGACGTTGCGCCGGGCCAGGTAAACCGGGCCCAGGCCGTTCAGTTGGGCAAGCCGGGCAAACGCCTGGCCGCGATCGACCTGACCCGTTTCATCGAAGCGGCAGACAGCGCCGAGCGCCTGCCCCTGCTCGTCGACGATGCGGAAGGCCGTGCTGACCCAGCCGATTTGCGGGTTTGTCTCCAGCACGCGCACGGCAAAAGCCAGCCAGAAAGGGCCGACCAGGTCGTCGTGATTCAGCAGGCCGACGAATTCGCCGCTCGCCCTTTCCAGGGCGCGGTTCCAGTTGGCCGGGGCACCCACATTGTCGCGGTGGGGGAAAAAGCGTACCCGCTCGTCGGCGATGGCCTCGACGACCTGCCGTGTCCCGTCGGTGGAGGCGTCGTCGCTGACGACGATCTCGAAATCCGTGCAGGTCGAGTCGAGGATACTCTGGATGGTCGAGCCGATATACGGGGTGGCGTTGTAAGAGGGGATACACACACTGACGCGGCACATGGAGATCAGGGGAGTGCTTCCTTGCCGGCGCTGTCTGCAGCGAGAAGGCGGATCAACTGTCGGGCAGTTTCCAGATCGTCTTGCTCCAGATAGCGCATGACGTTTTTTACAACGACCTTGTAATAGTGGAGAAAAGCTGGCCTTTCATATTGCTGCAACTCTGCGGCCAGTGTCTCGTCGCGGAATACCTTGCGCAGCATGTGCAGGCGCTCGCTCATTTGTTGCACCGTGGTCCAGCCCTTGACGAGCTGTTCGTCCTTGTGGCGGCGATAGGCTGCATGGTGATTGTTGATCGAGTAGTAGAGGGGCGATTTCGCCGCCAGGCGGAGAAAGAGGTCGTGATCAGCAAAGAGCCCTGCTTCTTCGTCATAGAAGCCGATCTCTTCCAATAGCTCCCTGCGGGCTATGTAGGCAGGTCCCAGCCCATCCAGGCGGGCCATGAAAGAAAAGGCCTCGGCGCAGGTGTAGACGCGCGTCTGGGGAAAACAGCATATGGAGCCCAAAACCTTGCCTGTTTCATCGATGAGGCGAAACGCGCTGGCCGCCCATCCGGCGTGTGGATGCTTGCGCAGGGCGTGGACAGCAAGGCCGATCCAGAAAGGGCCGATCAGGTCGTCGGAGAAAAGGAGGCCGACCAATTCTCCTTGCGCCTTTTGAACGGCGCAGTTCCAGTTGCGAATGGGGCCCAGGTTCTGGCTGTTGCGGTAGTAGCGGATGCGCTCGTCGCCAAAGCGCTCGACGATCTCTTGCGTGTTGTCTGTCGAGGCATTGTCGCTGACGACGATTTCCAGGTTGGTGTAAGTCGAGTGGAGGACGCTCTGGATGGTTTCTCCGATGTAGCGAGCGCGATTGCAGGTAGGGATGCAGATGCTAACCAGAGTCATCGAGGTTTCCCGGATGGTCGATGATCAGGTCGTAGGGTTTGCGGCACCAGAACTGCCCGTTCGACCAGCGCGCCACCGTTCGCTGGCGGTGGACGTATTTCACCCACGTCCCTTCTGTCGAAGCCAGGCGGACCTGCTCAATGCGCGGGCGCCAGAAACGGCGCACGATGCCGCTGCTTCTCAGCAGGCGGTAGGGCCATCGGCCAGCCTGTTTGATCTTGCGGCGGAGGGAGAGGTGAGCTGCCCACAACTGGCCGGCGCGACCTTGCAGGACCGGGCGGGCCTGCCCGTTGCGCAGCACAAACTCGACGCGCCCGATGACGCGTGCGAACGGCACGACCTGGGCATCGGGCAGCGGATTCCCGTCGCCCTGGGTGATGAACCCTTCGGCTATGCGCTTTTTCACGCGGTGCGCGATGTGCCTGATCGCGCCGTTTGCCTCTGTCCTGAAAAAGGCGATCACGTCACCGGGACGGATGGCGCCCGCGGCAACGGGGACAGCCTCCAACAGATCCCCTTGCTGGAATGTTCCCCCCATGCTCTGCCCCTGGTAGGCGAAAACCAGGTGGGGGGCCGTTCCCCCGGCGGGATGCTGGTGCAGGCCCTCGCTCACGATCAGCGCGTAAAGTCGCCGTCACCGTAGCTGCACACTGTGACCACGCTTCCACCGCTGCAAGTAAACGGTCCCGGTGCAGAGCCAGTGGGATTGCAACCCGACGCCGCCCCTCCACCTGTCCCGCAAATGCCGCCATAGATGGGTGACACAGGGCCCAGGTCCAGGGCTGTCGGTTTCACATAGGTGATTTTTTCGCTGTTCATTTTCCTCTCCTCTGGACAAATTCTACCTCATCGGTGCGGATGTGTCAATAATCGGGACGAGCAAGTCGATCGTCTTGGGCGATCGGTTAAAGTAGAGGCGGTAGCCTGGAATGGCTCGCGCCATAGCGGCGAGTTCTGCAAAAGCGCCACGTTTTTCCCCGATTGGATAATCTTTTTGCCAGTAGAAATGAAAGAAAGCTTCTGTCAGGCAGCGACACGTTTGGAGCGCAGAGAGCGCCTCCAGGCGCGGGCGGCGGGAGCGATAGAGGCGAAAGACGGCGCGCAGCGGCAGGCCGCCGCTCAACGCATCTTCGGGCAGGGGATCGAGAAAGTTGTACCCGTCGGCAGAGGCGACCAGCCATTCCCCTTCTCCAGGGTGGATCACGGCGCGGTCATCGACCAGGATGCGCGCATAGGGGCTCAGCCGGCGGCTGAGGGTGCTCTTGCCCGTCTCTGAGGGGGCCATAAAGAGCCAGGCCCCGCCGTTTGCAGCCACGGCAGCGCCATGGAGCAGGATCATGCGGGGGCGGCTGTTCAAGCTTCCTCCCACAGGCGGCTGGCAGGAAAGAGGCCGCGCCTGTATGCCGCAGCGCAGAGCTGCGCTGGCGTCACGAGCCGCTCGCTGTCCTGATAGTTCTGCGCCACGCAATAGGTCAGACAGCGCCCGGCGTGGAGGCATTGGCCGCAGAGATCGGGGTACGGGCTGCTCAGGTCCTGGCGCAGTTGCCGCAACACCGCATGGTCGAGCCATACCTGGGCCACGCTGACCTCCCCCAGGCGGCCGAAGCAGAGCTCGGGAATGGTCTGGCCGATGCCGCAGAGGGCCATCTCGCCCGAACCCAGGATGCCCAGGATGTTGAGGACGTGACATTGGCCATCTTGCCCATAGTGGAGCAATTCTCGCACCGTGTAGAGGGCGGGCGGCGTGGCCAGCGTCAGGCGGATGGGCGTGCGCTGCTGCAGCTCGCCGCGGACAAAGTGGGCCAGCCGCAGGATCTCCTCCACCTCCAGGTCCTGCTGCTTCTGGTGCATCTCGATGCCCCGCCCGCTGGCCATCACCGGGTTGAACTTGACCGACCCGGCGCCCAGCTCGACGGCCAGCCGGACGACCTCCTCGATGTGCTCCACATTGCCGCGGTGGAGCGACATGATCACCTGCGGCTTGAAGCCAGCCTCGACCAGGTGCCTGAGCCCGCGCACGGCGGCGTCAAAGCTGCCTTTCACCCCGCGGAAAGGGTCGTGTACTTCTGGATTCGGCCCGTCCAGGCTGACCGAGACGAAGGAGAGGGAGGTGTTGTTCTTGAGGTGGCGGGCCAGCGCCGCGTCGATGAGCGTGCCGTTGGTCTCCATTGTCAGGCGCAGGCCCTCGGCGCTGAGCAGGTCGACGATCTCGACGAATTGTGGGTGCAGCATCGGCTCGCCGCCGGTGAGCTTGGCGCTCTGCAGCCCCAGCGGTTTGGCCTCGGCCACGGCCAGGCGGAGCTGCTCCAGCGTCAGGTACTCGCCCGGCGACGGCCTGCCCTGGACGTAGGTGGGCACGATCCAGCAGTGCTGGCAGTGCAGGTTGCAGCCCGAGACCATGTAGAGATAAAAGGTCGTCAGCGGCGGGACGCCCTCGGGCAGGGCCGGCGGGCTGGCCGTAGCCTGGCTGTTGGCCTCGGTTTCAGGATCGCAGAGAGTCATGATGGAGTGATTCCTTTCATTTTTTCTGTCATAAACTTTTTTCCTTACTGTCCTGTGCTCTTCCGCTTGTTGCCAGGCTCATTCAACGGTTGGGGCGGTTGACGCGAATCAGAGGTCTTGAGACCTGCCCGTGCGCCTCAATGGCCTGGTGAATTCGCTGCGCCAGGCCGGCAAAATCCGGGTCCACTGTACACACGATGATGCCACAGTGTTCTTTTTGCTCGTCGTGTAGCCGAACAAAGTGCTTGCGGTTAAGGGTCAACACCATACGCTGCTCGGCAGACGCAAACGATAAAACCGCCTCGTCGGTTAACGACGGGTTTGCCTGTCCTGTTTCTTGCACAGTCAGGACGTCGTGCCCCAGCCGCCGCAACTCTTGGACGGCAGGGAGCGGAAAGTTCTCGTTTGCATAGAGCCGCGCCATTTATGCTTCCTCGTTCTCGCGGATCTGACGCTCGATCTCTTCGCGATGAGCGCGGAAGTAGGCCCAGGCATTGGCCAGGTCTTCCGCGCGCAATGTTGGGTACGCGTTCAGCAGGTCGGCCTCGCTCATCCCCAGCCGCCTGGACTGCACCAAAACCCAAACCGGGATGCGGGTGCGGACGATGCATGGCTCGCCGCCACAAACGTCGGGACTGCTGTCAATGCCGGCAAAGGCGTCGCCCAGATCGCGCAGGACCCATTGGAGGATCTGCGCCTTTTCGGCGCGAGTCATTCTGGCCAGCAGCCTTTCAGCCTCTTGAATGACATTTGTGTCCATCATTCCCTGGACTCCTTTCACCCAAAGCCCTACTCCTCCAGCCGGAAAAAGGGGTCCTCTCCCCGCAGCACGCGGTAACAGTCCATCGGGCTGCGCGTGTTGGGGTCGCCGTTGAAAAAGAGCGCCCCGCCAGGACAGCCGCCGGTGCAAAAGCCCTGGTAGCGGCAGTCCTGGCACGTCTCCAGCGACTGCAACGGGATGGCCCGCCGCTGGCGCAGCGCGTTCAGCAGCGGGTGCTCCAGCCAGACCCGCTGCAGGTCGTCGACGCCGATCGTGCCCAGGCGGAGCGGGTGCAGGACGTGACAGGGGACGATGGCGCCGTTGTGGAGGATGCCGATTTTGGTAAAGACGCCGCCGCAGCCGCAGAGATAGCCCCGGCCAGGGATGCTCGTCTCGCCAGCAGCCAGTTTCTCTTCGATGGTCTGGAACTCGCGGGCCATGGCCAACGGGCCGGCCATGGCGGAAATGCGCCCGTTGTAGCGGGCGGCCAGTTCGGTCAGCGTCCGCATGGCTTGGCGGCGCTGCGCTGGCGTCAGCACGATCCCCTCCTCTTGCCGTTCGACGATCCCACAGTGAAAGGCTTCGTTGGTGCCAAAGCTGTCCAGCCCCATTTCGTCGAGCAGCAGGCGGGCAATGTTCTCCAGATCGTCGACGTTGTGGCGGTTGATCGTCACGCGGACGACGACGGGAAAGCCCGCCTGGCGCAAGAGGTGCAGCGCGCGCATGGTGCGCTCAAAGCTGCCGGGCCGGCTCTTGTCGTGAACCTCGGCCCGCGAGCCGTCGACCGAGAGCTGGATCGAGTCCAGGCGCAGCCGCCGCCGGCCGATCTCGAACTGCTGGAGGACCTTTTCGCTGATCAGCGTGCCGTTGCTGAGCAGGTTGTAGCGCATGCGGTTGGCGATGACGCCGTCGATCAGCTCGAACAGGTCGGGCCGCGTGAAGACCTCGCCGCCGGTAAGGGTGACGCGCTGCACCGCCAGACGGCCCAGCTCCTCGAAAAAGGCCAGCCAGCGCTCTGTCGGCAGGTCGCTCAGCGCCACCATCTCGTCGGCGTAGAAGCAGTACTTGCAACTGAGGTTGCAGCGCCCGGTGATGGCGATCTCGACCGACGAGGGCACCGCTGGCACTCGCGGCAGGGCGACCGAAACAGCAGCTTCGCTCAAGAGACCGCCCCCTTGTGGATGCCGACAAAGCCCCTGTCCAGGAGCTGTTCCATGAACTCGGCCACGTCCCGCGCCACCTCCTCCGCGTCGGGCAATCCTTCGCAGCGGGCGCTGAAGGCTTCTATCACCTGCGCCTGCGTGCGCGGCTCTTTCAGCGCCTCCCAGATCAGCAGGCCGGTGGGGTTGATGACCAGGATCTGGTCCGTGTCGGGGTTGAAGAGCAGCGCGCCATCTTCTCCTTCGGGGCGGCAGGAGACGTCCGGGTTGACGACGTACAGGGCAGCTTTTTCGATCATGCCACTCCTTCCTGACTGATGGGTTCGATCAGGTCCAGCTCGACCAGTTTGGCGGCGATCTCTTGCAGGTCCGCGAGCATCACCTCGAAGGTGGTGTCATAGCGCTCGATCATCGCCCGGGCGATTTCGGCGATGCTGGCCTGGCCGTCCATCTTCTTGAGCGCATCCCGCGCCGTCGCGTTCAGTTCGACCAGTTGGATGTTGCTGCAGTGCAGGACCAGCGAGCGGTCGTCAAAATCTTCGATAGCGACGTCGGGGTGCAGGCGATATACGGATGTCGGAGGTGGGATTTCCATTTTTTTCCTTGAGTTGATCATATCAGCATTCATTGAACCTAGCAACATGGGCAGGTGGTGGACAACGGCGAGCAGTTGTCCTACAAACCGACGGTGGCTTTCTTCAGCATCAGGGGCAGATAGGCGCGGTAGAGCACCCGCGTCACCTGGATGGCGGCATTGTCTGCCTGGCGCGGTTCGATGGCGCTGGTGGCGATGGTTGCCGTGTTGGTCAGCGGGCCGGAGAACGCGGCGTCCAACGCGGCGGTGATGGTGATGACCCCGCCCTCGCCGGGCAGCAGCTCGCCGGCGTCCCAGACAAAGCGCGTCCCTTGCTGCGGCGTGATGACGACGCCGGAGGCGAGAAAGCTGGCGCTGACCACCGGCGCGGGCAGCAGGTCCTGGATGACCACCTGTTGGGCAGGGGCGTCGCCCTGGTTGACAAAGGTCAGCATGTACTGGATCGTCGCGCCAGGCGGCGTGCTGTCCGGCCCCTCTTTCTCGATGACCAGGTCGGGGGCAATGACGCGGCTGACGAGAGGGGCCGAGGTGTTGTTGGCCGTGTCGGTTTCGACGGCGGTGGAGGCGATGTGAGCAGTGCTGGTAAAAGTGCCGTGAAAGGTCAGGCTGACGGCGGCGGTGACGGTGATGACGCCGCCCGCGCCGGCGGGCAGGTCGGCCACGTCCCAGGCCAGGTGGCCGGTGGGGGTGATCGACGCGCCGCTGGAAGTGACCTGCGGGTCGGTCAGCGCGTCGGGCAGCGGGTCGCTGATGACGACGTGGAAGGCGGTGGCCGGGCCTGTGTTGGTGTAGGCGATCGTATAGGTCACGCGGTCGCCGGGGGAGAGGGGTGTCTGCGGCTTGACGGCCATGTCGATCGCGACGTCGGTCTTGAGCACGTTCAGCGCCAGCGCCGGGTCGCCAAAGAGCATGTACGTGTCGAGCAGGTCGAGGTAGGTGCCACCGTTGTAGAGGTGGAGCTTGGCCGCCGTTGTCGCCGGGCCGAGCTGGACGATGCCGTTGGTAAAGAGCGCCTGGAAGAGGCCGCGGTTGAGGATGTCGTGACCTGTCGCCACGCCCAGGCCGCTGGGCGAAAAGCTGCCGATGGCGCCGCCGTTGGGGGCGCGAACGACAACCTCGCCTACGGACGACCAGTCCGTCTGGCCCTGGGCGCTGGGGACGATGAAATAGCCGTCGTAGCAAGTCATAGGGGACATGAGCGGGAGCCGTCCGCCGTTGGTCAAGGTGGGGACATCTGCTGTCTCGAAGAGATGTTCCAGTGCCCATAACAGAAAGCCGGCGTGCCCCACATAGTTGACCAGCAGGCGACCCTCGTTGATGGCGTCAATGATGGCCTGGTGGGCAATGATCGCGGGGTTCTGGTAGGGGTGGGTGATGCCCAGGTATACCCGATCCGGCACATACGGCGCAGGGAGCGAGGAGGTGATCACGCCGTCCGAGAACTGGGCAAAGTTGCCGGCAGAGTCGGCGTTGTCTGCCACAAAGAGGAGCCGCTGTCGCCAGTCGCCGGGTTCCGGATTCTGCTCATAGGCCAGGATTTTGGCCACCAGGGCGTCGGCTTCCGCTGCTGTCTTGACCGCCAGGCGGCCGATGTGCATGTCGGGCAGGGTGTCGTCTCCAGAGACGGTGACGTAGCGGTTATCCGATGCGGTTTCGATCAGCCAGGGGTCCACGTTGCCCATGTAGGGCGGGATATAGTTGGGTTCGCCCTTGCCCTCATAGTTCTTGAAATCATAGTTGCCGTCCCCCACCAGCAGGACGTAGAGAGGTGCAGGGGGCGCCCAGTTGACGTAGGCATAGGCCAGGAAATCGTGGATGGCCTGGGGGTCAAAGACGCCGTAGCCGAACTCGTCATAGACGTCTGCCACGTCTACAATGGTTGTCCGCAGGCCCTGGCCGCTGCGGTAGCTGGTCAGCGGCAGGACGCTGGTATAGAAATCGGCGTGGGTGATGACCAGATAGTCGGCGCCGTTGGAGGGGGAATAGAGGCCCGCCGGCTGGAACAGCCCGATGTCGAGAGGCGTCTGACGCCCGGCGGCAGCCAGGTAGCGATGCTCTTGGGTGATCGTGTCCCCAAAGGTGAGGGAAAAGCCGCCGCCCTGGGGCTGGATCACGGCATTCTGCACGCGGACGGGATGGCCTGGGGCTGTGATGTCCAGAATCTCTACGGCAGCGACGGAAAAACCGTCCAGGCGATAGGCCCACGTGCCCGACTCGACCTGGGTGAAAAAGAGCAGGTCGTTCTCGGCTGTGTAAAGGCGCTGGTAGGCGATGTCGAAGCGGTTGACATAGACAAGCTCGTAAGAAGCGCCCATATCGAGGGGGAGTTGAACCGAGATGACGTTGCTCCCTTCGACAAGGTAGGAATGAGGAATCGTCGCGGTGAAAATGTACAGGCTGTTTTGGGGCCAGATGGCCTCGTCGATCAGGGTCCCGTTGAGATAGACCTTGGTGTGGTGATTGGCCGGGCCAGACAGCCCCCAAAAGATCCCGCTGACGGTAGCACTAAGCGGAAGGGTGGCCGGGTGGGCCAGTCCTGTGGTGTATATCTTGGTCGTGGGGGCGGCGTTGGCGAAAACAAGTTCCCAATACCAGTTGTCGCCATCGGGTGCGGGCCAGGAGGGGATATAGGTCAGATTCCTTTCCGCTCTCTGGGCGGCAGGGAAGGACAGGGGGCGGGGTGCCCCCTCATCCGGCGTCCCATCCCGCTCCGCCATGCGCCGCCCCGCTGCATGCCCCCACGTCAGCCAGTAGACGTTCACGTCCGTATAGCGCGTGTCCGTCTTCTCGCCGTAAAAGACCACCGCATCCCCGGCGTCGAAACTTCCGTCCTCTTCTCCCTCCACCAGGATAGCGACCTCTTCTCCCCTGTTGTACATCTGGATCGTGCGCGGGTCCAGTTCGTCCACCGGAATCCCCGCCGCCGCCAGGTAAGCATAGTCCATCTCGTACATCCCGTCCGCGTCCAGCGACACCTTGTACCACGGCCCCTCGTGCGGCGGCCAGACGGTTTGCGGGTTGGTCGTCGGCTCGGGCCGCGCGCGCCAGTTGCGCGCCTGCTCATAGTTCAGCAGGACGTTCTGCAGGATCGGCTCGAACGAGCCCTCGTCGATGAAGGTCCCCAGCCGGGCAGGCGCGCGCTCCTCGGGGAAGAAATCCAGCCGCACGCGGATGCGCCGGTCGTGGCGCAGCTCGCCGGTGAGCGGGTTGTAGTGAAAGGGCTGGAAGCGAATCTGCGCCACCCGCTGACTGCGAATGTAGGCCGTCTCGACCAACCCGGCTGACGCCAGCGGATATGTCCCGCTCACCAGGTAGGCTCTCTCGTCGCGGACGCGCTCCTCGCCCCGGTACTGGGGCATTCCCTGCGCGTCATACTCGACGATCGGCCGCGCCGCCGGGCAGAGGTTGCCTCCCACGCGGCGGACGACGGACTCGACTTCCAGCACCTGCAGCGCCACCTGGGCCTGCGGCGGGATGCCGACCACCGCCCCGCGCAGCGGCAACTCGGGCCAGCCGGAGCGGTCGGTCGCGCCATAGCCCTCTACCGAGAGGAGCAGGCAGCCCGCCTCTGCCAGCGGCTGCAGCGCATAGTCCGGCGTGACCAGCTCCAGCACCACGCCGCGCTCGCTCGATTCGACCACGCGCAGCGAGGGTTCTGTGCCTGCTCCTGCCGCTGCCTTGCCGTCGGCCAGTGGCCGGTTGAGGGGCGCCGCCAGCGGCTCGCCTGACCGGGCAGCGCCGTCGGCCTGCGCCATCATCCCGCCCGCGTTGGCCGCCAGCAAGAGCAGGCTGACCGTCAAAGAGAGAATTGCCTGGCTTTTCATTTGATTGTCTACCGCCACAAATATTCGCGCGTACAAACTGCTCGGGATGATGATACAGCATCGAGATTGCGGTGAATATTACTTTCTCATCCTCATCATACCATATCCGTATGCCCTCGTCAACAAAACGGGCTTCCTTCATGCCGCCGCGTGCGCGCGTCTCTGGGGGCGCCCTCCGCGTCCAGGCTTGAGTGTACCAGTAGGACAACTGCGAGCAGTTGTCCTACAAATTGCTTCGAACACCTGCTCCCCGGCGCCGCTGTACAGACTGGCCATGGCAAAGTATAATGGCACCGTAAAGCTGAGGTTGAACAATTACGCTGCTTCCGTAATCCGTGTCCTGGTCACCTGACACTTTTGATCGGGCGGTACACGGATTCACACGGATGCTACGGATAGACACGGATTGCTAACCCGTAAATGCCCGTCTTACCTTTGTTTCCCGTTCAATGGGACACGGATGGACACGGATGGTACAGATTTCATCCGTGCTGATCCGTGAAACCCGTGTGTATCCGTGTCCTGATTTCAAACTGTCGGGTAGCCAGATCCGTGTCTCGCAAAGGGGGAGCATCTGTGAAAACTCAAGCGGACCGTCGCCGCCTGCTGCGCTGGCTTGCTGGCCTGGCTGTCGCCGCGCTCTCGCTCTGGCTGCTGGCGCGCAACGTCGACGGCGCCGCCGTCTGGGCCGTGCTTGCCCGCGCTGACCTGCGCTGGGCAGCCGTCGGCGTCCTGGCGATCCTGGGCACCGCCCTCACCCGCGCCCTGCGCTGGCAGGCGCTGCTGGAGCCGCCCGCGCCGCGCCTTCGCCCTGTTCTGACCGCGCTGCTGGTCGGTCAGGCGCTCAACATGGCCCTGCCCCTGCGCAGCGGCGAAGTGGTGCGCGCGGCCTGGCTCGGCGCCGAACCGCAGGTCGACCCGGCCCGCGCTCTGGGCAGCATCGCCCTGGAAAAGGCCCTCGACCTGCTGGCGCTGCTCGCCTGCGGGCTGGCCCTCCTCCTCTGGCTGCCCCTGCCCGATTGGTTCGCCCGCTCCACTGCCGGGACGGCGTTGCTCATCGCCGTCGCCGCCGTCGCCCTGTGGGCCGGCCTGCGCTGGCGTGAGCCGCTCCTGGGCGCCGCTGCCCGCCTGCTGACGCGGCTGCCAGCCAGGGCGTCCTCTGGGGTAAAACACTTGCCAACGCCCTGTAAGGAGACCCCCGCCGGCTGGAATCGCCTGCTCCTGTCTCCCCTCGAACGGCTGACCGACGGCCTGGCGGCGATCCGCCAGCCGCGCGTCTTCTGGCCCGCCCTGGGCTGGACCGCGCTGACCTGGGCGCTGGGCGTCGGCGCCAATTGGGTTGTGCTGGCGGCCTTTGGCATCCCCTCGACCGCGGCGGCGCTCCTGCTCATGGCCACGCTCATGGCCAGCGCCCCCGTTCCTGTGCCGGCCCGCCTGGGCATTTTCGAGGGCGTCTGTGTCGTCTCGCTGGCCCTGTTCGACATCCCCTTCGATCAGGCGCTGGCTGTTGGCCTGTTGCTGCACCTGATCGTGATGGCGCCGCCCCTGCTGGCAGCGGCGCTGCTGGCGCTGTGGCGCGCCGTGGAGGTCTCCTAGATGGAACAACCCGCTTATTCGATTGTCGTGCCGGCATACCGGGCTTCCCGCACCATTGCTGCCTGTCTCGAGGCGCTGAACGCGCAGACGGTCGAGCGCCACCGCTACGAGCTGATTGTCGTCGACGATGGCTCCGACGACGCGACCGTCTCCCAGGCCCGCCAGGCCGGCGCCGACCGCGTGCTGACCGTGCCCCACGGCGGGCCGGCTGCGGCGCGCAACGCCGGCGTCGCCGCCGCGCGCGGCGAGATCGTCCTCTTTACCGACGCCGACTGCGAGCCAGCGCCCGATTGGATCGAACGGATGGTTGCCCCTTTCGACGATCCCGCCGTCGACGGGGCCAAAGGCGTCTACCGCACCCGTCAGCGCTCGTGGGTGGCCCGTTTTGTCCAACTGGAGTACGAGGACAAGTACGACCGCATGCGCGGCCGTCAGACGATCGACTTTGTCGATACCTACGCCGCCGCCTACCGTCGCTGCGTCTTTGCCGGCGGCGGCTTCGACCCGGCCTTTCCTGCCGCTTCCGGGGAGGACGTCGAGTTCTCCTACCGCCTGGCGCGGCAGGGCCGCCGCCTGGTCTTTGCGCCCGATGCGGTCGTCTACCACCAGCACCCGGCGACGCTGGCCCGCTACGCCCGGCGCAAGTACTATGTCGGCTTCTGGCGCGTGCGCATGGTGCGCCTCCATCCCGACAAGGTGCTCGACGACGCCCACACTCCCCAATCGCTCAAGCTCCAGGTCGCTCTGATGGCGCTCGTGCTGCTCAGCCTGGCCCTGGCGTTTTTCTGGCCGCCTTTTCTGCCTGCCGCCGCCGTCCTGCTGCTGGCCTTTATGGTCAGCGCGCTGCCGTTTCTGGTCAAAGCGCTGCGGCGCGACGCGCCCATCGCCTTCGCCGCGCCCTGGCTGCTCCTGCTGCGCGCGCTGGCGCTGGGCCTGGGCTTTGCCGCCGGCCTGGTCTGGCAGGCTGGCCCTTTTCGCCGCCGGGGATAGACCTGGCGCGTTGCGGAAAGATGACCTGTGAGATGAGTGGCCGTGCGGCTGGCAGAAAGGCACAAAAGGCAACGCTGACGCTCCTCTGCGTCGCCATCCTCCTGCTTGTCTATGGCCTGACCATGCCTCCCACGCTGAGCTGGGCGCACAACGGCGCCGACGGCGGCGACCTGGTCACCGCAGCCCTCCTCGGTCGCCTGCCCCATCCGCCGGGCTTCCCGACCTGGATGCTGCTTGCCCGCTTCTTCCTCCGCCTGCCCTGGGGCGACCCGGCCTGGCGGCTCAACCTCTTCTCTGCCCTCTCTGCTGCCCTTTCCGCTGCCTTCCTCTGCCGCGCGGCCCGCCACCTGCCCCTTGCTCCTCGCCCCTTGCCCCTCGCCCCTGTCGCTGCCCTTGCCCTGGGCCTCTCCCCGCTCCTCTGGTCGCAGGCCCTCATCGCCGAAGTCTATGCCCCGGCAGCTCTCTTTGCCGCGCTGCTGCTCTGGCTGGCGCTGCGGGGCTGTCCGGCGTGGGCGCTGGGGCTGCTCTGGGGACTGGGGCTGGGCGTTCATCCGACCCTGCTCTTCCTGGCCCCCCTGGTCGGGTGGGCGGCCTGGCAGGGAGCGGCTCGCTGGCGACGCACGGGTGAGGTGGCGCTGGCGGCGCTGGTGGCAACGGGGCTGGCCTACGGTCCGGGGCTGCTGCTCTGGCGCACGCCGTCGCCGTGGGGCAGCCTGGCAACGCCTGCCGACTGGTGGGCCTATGTGAGCGGGCGGCTCTATCACGGCTATCTCCTGGCCCTGCCCCTGGCGGCCTGGCCGGCGCGGCTGTGGGCGTGGGCGGCGCTGCTGGCCCGTCAGTTCACGCCGCCCGGCGCGGCGCTGGCTGGCTGGGGCTGGTGGACGCTGCGACGTGCCCAACCTGGCCTGGCCTGGGCGACGCTGGCGGCTTTTGGCGGTTTCAGCCTCTATGCCCTGAGCTACAACACCGCCGACTCGTTCGTCTACCTGACGGCGGCGCTGCCGCTGGCGGCGCTCTGGCTGGCCGCCGGCCTGGCGCAGGCCGCGCTGTGGCTCGACGCTCGCTGGAAGCGGGGCCGCCTGCTGCTCCTGGCGCTGCCGCTGCTCCAGTTGGTCCTCTTCTGGGGAGCGATGGACGTCAGCGCCGACCGCAGCGCCCTTTCCTGGGCAGAGGAGGTGCTGGCAGCGGCTCCACCGAACGCTGTGGTCATCACGGCGGCTGATGCACATACTTTTGCTTTGTGGTATACTCATGATGGACTGGGGCAGCGCCCGGACGTGGTCATCATCGACCGTGACCTGTGGGCGCAAGACGGCTACCGGCGCATGGTGAGCGCCGCCCTGGGCGCAACCGCCGCCGACATCGACACCGCAACGCGCCAGGCCGCCCGGCCGCTTGTCATTGCAGACGAATGAGCAACCCGAACGACACTGCGATACGCGATACGCGATAAGCGATAGGCGATACGCGATAGGCGATAGGCGATACGCGATACGCGATAGGCGATACGCGATGAGACTCAAAAACCTGGGCTGGCTGTTCCTCCTGCTGGGCGTGGCCTTGCTCCTCGGCTGGAGCGTGTCGTTGCTGCAGACGTTCCTGGCGCTGCGCCAGGACCTGGCCCGCGCCAGTTCCTGGGTCGATGCGCGGCAGGTGCCCGACCCTGCCGTGGCCTGCGACGTGGTGCAGGACACCTATGCCGACCTGCTGCGCCTGCGCCGGGAGGTCGGCGTCCTGGCCCACCTGGGCCCTGCCCTGGGCTGGCTGCCCGTCTATGGCGGCGACCTGGCCGCCGCGCCGCATCTCCTGGTTGTTGCCGATGGGCTGGCCGAGGCGGGGGCCATTGGCTGTGACGCTTTCGAGCCGCTGCTGGCCGAGGCCCAGGCGCAGGGCGGGATCGAGCTGGCGCAGGCGGCAACGCTGCTGGCTGAGCGCCGCGCCGGGCTGGAGCAGGCCCGCGCGGCGGTGACCCGCGCCTGTTCGGCGTGGGTGCAGGTGGATGCGGAACTGCTCTCGCCGTGGCTGGCTGGCAAGGCCGCGCTCCTGGATCGCGCCCTGCCCCTCCTGCAGTCCGCGCTGGACGTGGCCGTTGCGGCGCCAGACCTGCTGGGCGTCGATGCGCCGCGCACCTATCTCATCCTGGCCCTCAACGAGAACGAACGTCGTCCCATCGGCGGCTATATCACCGGCGTCGGCGAGGTGCGCGTCGAGGGTGGCCTGGTGACCGCGCTGACCTTCCGCGACAGCTACAGCGTGGACGATTTCAGCATGCCCTACCCCGACGCGCCCGAACCGCTGCGCCGCGTCATGGGCATCGACCTGTGGGTCCTGCGCGACAGCAACTGGTCGCCTGACTTTCCCACTGCCGCCCGCCAGGCGATGGCCCTCTATCGCCCTGGCTACCCCGTCACAGTTGACGGCGTCATCGCCCTCGACCAGCACGCCGTGCAGGAGTTGGTCACTGCGCTGGGCCCGCTGACCGTCGAGGGCTTTGATGAGCCGGTCACGGGACCGACGGTGATCGCTGCCATGCGCAGCGCCTGGGCGCCTGAGGACGGCAACCTGACGGGCGAGTGGTGGCTGCAGCGCAAGGATTTTATGGGCCCGCTGGCCGAGGCAGTCTGGCAGCGGCTGGAAAGCGGCCAGGTCCCCTGGCTGGAGCTGGGCCGCACCCTCCTCCGCCTGTTGGAGGAGAAACACCTGCTGCTCTATTCCCCCCAGCCCGACCTGGCGGCGATGCTGGCGCGGCAGGGCTGGGATGGGGCGATGCAGCCCACGTCGGGAGACTATTTGATGGTTGTCGATGCCAACCTGGGCTACAACAAGGCCAACCTGCGCGTGCAGGAAGCGCTGCTCTATCAGGTCGACCTGGCTGCTCCTTCTCCTCAGGCCACGCTCACCCTGGCCTACACCCACACCGGCACGGTCGATTATCCCTGCACCCCTGAGGTGCGCTACGACCCCGTCTATGAGCAGATGATGGACCGCTGCTACTGGGACTATTTGCGCGTCTATGTGCCGGCGGGCAGCGTTCTCCAGCAGGCCACGGCCATCCCCATCCCCGCGGAGGCGCTGTGGGGCGGCGTGGCCGATGCGGGCCAGGTCGTCGCTGCGCCGGCCGACGAGGGGCCGTGGACCGTCCTGGCGACGCTCTGGCTGCTGCCGCCGGGCACAGCGCAGACCCGTTCGATGACGTGGACGCTTTCACCTGCTGTGGTACAATGGGTAGAAGCGGAAGGCAAGTATACCTTGCGGCTGCAGAAGCAGGCCGGCACCATTGCCCTTCCGCTGACCGTGCGGGTGCGGCTGCCCCATGGGCGCACCCTGCGCGCCGCCTCGCCCGAGTATGTGGTGGATGGGGAGTGGGTTGTCTTTGAGCTTGTGCTGGACCGTGACCAGGAGATCGAGCTGTGTTTCGAGTAGGGCGATCTCCTCAGCCCGTGCCTGAAGCCTGGCTCTTTGGGAACAGCAGCAGAAGACCAAAACAATCTGTGAAATCTGTGTAATCTGTGGCAAATACTCACAAGGAAAAGCGATGAAGAGGCTGTTGTTTGTGCTCATGGTGCTGGCCGGCCTGGTCGCGCTGAGCGCTGCGCCGGTCCTGTGGGCCGCGCCAGGACAGGATCCCCGGCGGCAGACCGTGCCCACGCGCACACCGACGGCTCAGCCGGGGCAGCCGACGGCGCCGGGCGAACCGGCGGCTACTCTGCCGGTCGTCACCGAAACGCCCGTTGTGACGCCCACGGCTACGGCTCTGCCCGAAACCGCCCTCCCAACTGTGCTGCCTGCTTCGCCAACGGTCGAGCTGCCCGGCCCCACGGCGACGGCCTATGCGCTGAGCCTGCCCCTTGTCGGCGGGGGGGCCACAGCGACCGCGCCTGTCGCCACGGTGATCCCCGCTGCCCCGGCGACGGCAACGGCTCAGCCGACGGCCCTGCCTGCGGCAGAGGGCGGCGCGCCGGTCGTGCCGGGCGGCATCCCGCCGCTCTGTTTCCTGGGCGCAGCGCTGAGCCTGCTCGGCCTGCTTCTCATTCTGTTTGCCGCAAGGGGACGGCGTGGAGGGTAAGAGGGCCTTGTTGTTGGGGGCGGGGCTGCTGCTGCTCCTGAGCGGCGGAGTGCTCATGGCTCTCTCCTGGCCACGCGCTCCTCTGGCGCTGCCCTCGACGCCCATGCCAGCCGCGACGCCGCTGCTGTCAGAATCTCCGCTCGACACGCCGTTGTCCCCCCCGGCCACGGCGACGCCCTGCCCTACGCCCACCAACACGCCAGAACCCATCGTCCCCACGCGCACGCCAGCGCCTGTCGGGGTCACGCCCGCGGCGGCGGCGACGGCTGTTCTCCTGCAACCCACTGCGCCAGCCGCCGCGCTGGCTCCGACAAGCCTGTGGGAAGGGCGCGCCCGCTGGGGCGTCGGCGTCCCGCTGGGGCCGATCACCCGCTACGACGTCGCCCCGCTGCGCCTGGGCTGGTATCTGGACTGGAGCGCCCGCGCCGACGCGCCGACGCCGGACGACGTGCAATACGTGCAGATGGTCCGCCTGCACGGCGGCGCGCTCCGCCCCGACGCTGCCGCCATCGCTGCGATTGCTGCGGCAAGGCCGGGCGCGCTCTGGCTGATCGGCAACGAACCGGACGTGCGCTGGCAGGATAATGTCGATGCCGCGACCTATGCCCGGCTCTATCATGAGGCCTATGCGGCGATCAAAGGCGCCGATCCCTCGGCGCGGGTTGCCATCGGCGGGGTCTCCCAGCCCACGCCGCTGCGCCTGCGCTACCTGGACGTGGTTCTGGCCTCGTACCGTGAGCAGTTCGGCGCCGCGATGCCGGTCGATGTCTGGAACGTCCACAACTTTATCCTGCGCGAAGAGCGGGACTCGTGGGGAGTGGACATCCCGCCGGGGCTGCCCGACGACCATGGCGCCCTCTACACCATCGAGGACAGCGGCAACCTGGCCGTCTTTCGCCAGCAGATCGTCGATTTCCGCCGCTGGATGGCCGAACGCGGCTATGGCGGCTATCCGCTCATCGTCTCTGAGTATGGCATCCCCATGCCGGAGGATTACGGCTACCCGCCGGAGCGGGTGATCGATTTCCTGACCGGCACGTTCGACTTTTTCCTCACCGCCCAGGACCCGGCGCTGGGCGATCCGCTAGACGGCTACCGCCTGGTGCAGCGCTGGTGCTGGTACAGTCTGGCGGATGTGAACTATCCTACTGGCAATCTCTTCGACCCCGCAACGGCGGCGATGACGGCAGTGGGGATTGGATGGACTGAATATGTGGCGAGTCGTTAGAAGGAGTCAGTCCGGCCTGCTTCTGAGCCGGCTGGCAGTGGCGCTGGCTTTGCTGTTAGCTCTCGATGCTGTCGGTTGGGCTGCACCGCCTGACCCTCCGCAGTCGGAGGCGCCGGCCGAGATGGCCGCCCTGGAGCCGCGGCTTTATTTGCCCTTCATCGCCTACACCGAGCAGGTCGGCGCCCCTTATGCCAACTGTCGTTATGGCATCACCGTCTTTGACGGTCAGCACGCCTTTTTTGACATTGTCGAGAACCTGAACGCGGGTTGGTATCTCTCCTTCAACGTGGCCTGGACGCCGCCCGGACCGTCCCAGTCCGAGTTCGTGCAGATGGTGCGTCTGAGCCAGGGCAGGACACTCCGTAGTGGCACAGATGTCTGCGGTCCCAATTACGGCTACGAGATCACCCCGCCGCTTACGGATGCCGGCCTGGGCGCGCTTGTCGATCATAACCCTGGCGCGCTGTGGATCGTCGGCAACGAGCCGGACCGCCTCGGCCAGGACGACGTCTGCCCGCAGCAGTATGCGCGGGCCTATCACGATGTCTACCAGTTCATCAAAGGCCGCGATCCCACGGCGCGCATCGCCGTGGCCGGCCTGGTCGAGGTGACGCCGGGCCGCCTGCAGTATCTGGACATTGTCTGGAACACGTACCGGCAGCTCTATGGCACGTCTATGCCGGTCGATGTCTGGACGATGCACATTTACATTCTCTCCGAGACGGGTGGGGGGGATGCCCACATCGCGCTGGGCACGGACCCGGCGCTGGCGATTCCCTTTAGCTTCAACTGCTCTGATCCAAACTCGTACTGTCACGCCGAGCACGATGACATGAACCTCTTCATCCAGCAGGTGGAGATGATGCGCCAGTGGATGAAGGACCATGACTATCGCGACCGGCCGCTGCTGATCACCGAGTATGGCATCCTCAAGCCTTACGACTACTATGGCACCTGCACCGTCGAGCGCTGCCCGCCGCAGGGGCTGGAGGGCTGCTTTTGCGATGAAAACGGGGAGACGTTCCACCCGCGCCGCGTGGCCGAGTTCATGGAAGCGACGTTCGACTACCTTTCGACGGCCAGGAGCGCCACCCTGGGCTATCCCGACGACGACAATCGCCTGGTTCAGCAGTGGCTGTGGTACAGCCTGGTGGCGGCAACGGAAGCAGGTAAAGCCAGCGACCTGGCCGATCCAGACAACGCTTATGCCCTGACGCTGGTGGGCCAGCGCTGGCAGAGCTATGTGCGCAATCTTCCCCCGAATTACGATCTCTACCCCAGCCGCGTCGCGTCGTCGGTCGTGCGGTCGGGGGGCACGCCGCCTGTGACGGCCACGCTCACCGTCTGGATCGCCAATGAAGGGGATGCTTTTCTGAGCAGTGTTTCGCGGGTGACTTTTTACCGCGACGCCGCCCTGAGCGACCCCATTGGCTCTGCGCTGGTCAGCGGCATAAGCGGCTGCCGCATGCGTGAGGTCGCTGTGACGGTGCAGTGGCCTGGTCTGAGCCCCGGCATGCACGAGTTCTGGGTGGAGGTGGACAGCGAGGGGTGGATTCGGGAGCTCGACGAGACCAACAATGTGGGCAGAGGGGTGGTGCTGGTCGATCCGTTCTCCGTCTATCTGCCGCTGGTGACGCAGTAGGTTGCAGCAGCCGTTGTCAGCTCAGGCGCGGGCAAGGATCCACCAGCAGGCCAGGGCGATCAGGGCGGCGCTGCCTGCCAGCAGCAGGCGCGGCGTGCGGAGCAGGAGACGTCCCCAGCGCAGCAGCAGGCAGGTGACGGCCATGACGCCGGCAAAGAGAGCGGTGACTGCAACCGATGCGAGAGGGTCGGTGCTGAGAAGGGCAAGCGGAGAACTGGGCATAACCAGCGTCCGCAGGGGATGAGCAAAGGCGCGCGGCAGGTAGCTCGCCATCTGCCCGCCAAAGCGCGCCAGGTCCTGGATGGCCCAGGCCCAATCGGGAAAGACAACAGTAACCTGCCCGCCGATCCGTTCGGGAAAGCCAAAGCGCAGGAGGAGCAGTTGGTGCAGCGCCAGCAGCCCGCTCAAACCGACGCCCGCCCAGCGTCCCCACCGTCCCCGCCAGCGGTCGAGCAGGCAGGCGGTGCCGAGGACCAGGATGACCAGCGTGTTGCTGAAACGGCGCGGCCCATAACCCCCGCCGCTCGAGGCGGGATCGAGACAGGCGTTGACATAGACCTGGAACAGAAAGGCAAACAGCAGGGGGAAGGCCAGCCGTGGCTGCCGCCGGGCAAGCAGGAGAAGGCCCGCCAGGGCGGGCACGACCAGCGGCATCCACGGCAGCAGGCCGTTGAAGGTCGAGAGCAGTGTTTCGCCCAGCCAGGGCGCCCGCCAGTCGATGAAGCCAGCGCCCTGGGGGATGGTCAGAAAGCGGCCGTACAGCACACGCCAGACGGCGCTCTGCAGGGCCATCACCCATGCCGCGCCGAGTCCGATCAGGGCGGCGTGGCGCAGGGAGATGACCGCTGGCCGCCACTCTCTCTTTCGCAGAGCGGGCCAGGCGGCGGCAAGGAGCGAAAGGAGGGGCAGGCTCAGATAGGTGACGTTCTGCCAGCGCACCAGCGCGGCCAGCCCGCCGATCCCGCCCAGAAGGAGAGTTTTCCAGGCGGGGGGGGCGGCCTCGCTGGCCCACTGCCACCAGGCGTTCGCCATGACGGCCACGGTCAGCGCCGAGGCGGCGTGGGCGTAGAACGGCTCGCGGAAGCCGTAATACCAGAGCGGCGTCGCCAGCATCGCCGTGGCTGCAGCCAGCAGCGCGGCGCGCTCGCTGGCAACCTTGCGGGCCAGCCGGTAAGCGGTGGCGACGGCCAGCCAGCCATAGACGCAGGTCGCCACGGCAGCGGTCCAGACAAAGGGCCACTCGTAGCCGGTGGGAGCGGCCCCGCCCAGGCGCGCCGCGCCGTAGATGACGGCCAGCCACGGCAGCCAGAGGAGCGCCGTGCCGATGGCAAACGGATTGGCGACGCGGCCCGTGGGGGTCAGCGCATGCTCGAAGCCAGCAGCGGCAAAATCCTCGGCCGGGGTGATCTTGAAGGAGAGAGTCAGATCGTTGCCCAGCCGCAGGTCGCCGTCGAACAACACCGAGCGGGCGTAGGCGTAGTAGAAAACGCCGTCCCAGGCCAGGTGGCTGGGCCGGAACGAGCACAGGAACTGGAGCAGCAGCGCCACCAGCAGCGCCCGCGGCAGGAAGCGGTCGTTTGTGGACATCAGTCAGCTTCCGACTCTACGCGACACGGATTGCCTTGTCATCCCGAGCGAAACACATGTCATCCTGAGCGGAGCGAAGGATCTCGTTAGCGGTATTGTACCACAAAACCCTGGGAGGGTTCAGGGCCCCATCCACTAATGACAGGCGTTGTAGGACAACTGCGAGCAGTTGTCCTACAACGCAGGTTCTCTTTAGCCATGAAAGGCGCAATACACAGCGACGTTTCTGCGGTGATCCCCGTCTGGAACGGGGAAGAGCACCTGGCGGCGTGCCTGGAGGCGCTCCTGGCGCAGAAAGGCATCGAGCTGGAGGTGATTGCCGTCGACAACGGCAGCAGCGACGGCTCGGCCGCGCTGCTGCGCCAGCGCTACCCTGCCGTCCGCCTGATCGAGAACGGGCGCAACCTGGGCTATGCGGGTGGCTGCAACGTGGGGCTGCGTGCTGCACGCGGCCAGGTATTGCTGGTCCTCAACCAGGATGCAGTGGTGCGACCCGGCTGGGCGGCCGCGTTGTGCGCGGCGCTCCAGGAGCCGTCGACCGGCGTGGTGGGCTGCAAACTGCTCTACCCCGATGGCCGGGTCCAGCACGCCGGCGGGATCCTGCGCTGGCCGCGCGCCGAGGCCGACCACTGGGGGCACGGTCAGGCGGACGACGGGCGCTGGGACGCGCCGCGCGAGCCGGATTATGTCAGCGGCGCGGCCTGGGGCATGCGGCGCGATACGTTCGGGCAGGTGGGGGGGCTGGACGAGGGTTTCTGGCCGGGCTACTATGAGGATGGCGATTACTGCCTGCGCGTGCGCCAGGCCAGCCTGCGCGTGCTCTATGTGCCGCAGGCGGTGGTGGTCCACGCCGAATCGACCTCGCTGGGAGGGCGCTCGGCGGCCTATCTGGAGGCGTTCCACCGCGGACGGCTGCGGCTGGCCCTCAAGCACCTCGCGCCGGAGCAGTTTCTGGACGCATTCGTGCCGGCCGAGCGCCGCTGGCTGGCCGGCGCGGTGGCGCGGGACGAGCGGCTGGCGCTGACGCGCGTCTATCGCGCGGCGCTGCAGATGCTGCCCGCTCTGTACGCAACACAGACCTGGCCGGTGTTCCAGGCCGTCGCCACAGCAATCCAGCAGCTCGGCCTTGGAGTCTGGAGGGAAGCAGATGAAATGGTCGGATAAACCGTTGATTGGGCCGCTGGCAGCCTGGACCTGGCGGACGTGGCACGGTTTCTCGCTCCGGCTGGCGGCGCGCCGCCGCAGCTCAAAACAGCAGATGCGTGCTGACCTGGCGGAGCTGGACGCGCGCCTGATCGACCTGGACCGCGATCTGACGGCGCTGACGCGCCAGGTCGCCGAGCTGAGCTATCAGCTCATCCGTCTCCAGCGGCAGGCCGGCGGGCGCGATGGCGGGGCCGAAGAGGAGTAGCCGGTGTTGCGCCTGGCCTGGTTCAGCCCGCTGCCGCCGCAGCGCACTGGCGTTGCCGATTACTGCGCCGGTCTGCTGCCTTATCTGGCTGCCGAGGCGAAGGTGACGCTCTTTGTCAGCGATCCGGCAGCGGTCGATGAGGAGCTGCGGGCGCGTTTTCCGCTGCGCCCTCAGGCTGCTTTTGCCCGCGAGCGCTGGCGCTACGATATGGCCCTCTATCACCTGGGCAACAGCCTTTTCCACCAGGAGATCTATGCTGCACTGCGGTGTTACCCCGGCGTGACGGTGCTGCACGAGCTGGTCCTGCACAACCTGATCGCGCGGACGACAGTCGAGGCAGGCGACTTTGCCGCTTATGCGCGGGAGGTCGCTTATGAGCAGGGGACAGCAGGCGTGGCCCGCGCCCGCCAGGCGCAGCGGCAGGGCGCGTCGCTCTCGCCCTTCGAGTGGCCTCTCTGTGGCCGCGCTGTCGACGCCAGCGTGGGGCTGATCGTGCACAGCCAGGCCGCGCGGCAGGCGCTTCTGGCGCGCCATCCCCTGGCGCGCGTGGCTCACATCGACCATTTTGTCTGCCTCCCGCCGCTGCCGGAGGCAGAAGCGGCCCGCGCGCGGCTGGGCCTGCCAGCGGACGCCTTTATCGTGGCGACCTGCGGCTACCTGGCGCCGCACAAGCGCCTCGACGTGGTGCTGGCAGCCTTTGCGCGCCTGCGCCGCCGCCACGCCGACGCGCTGTGGTTACTGGCTGGCGAGCCGGCCCCCGGCTGCGGCGGCCTGGAGGAGGAGATCGGACGGGCGGGGCTGGGCGGCGCTGTGCGGCAACTGGGCTACCTGCCCCTTGACGGCCTGTGGGATGCCCTGGCCGCCGCCGATGTCTGCGTCAGCCTGCGCCAGCCGACTGCTGGCGAGGCTTCTGGCAGCGTGCTGCGGGCAATGGCGCTGGGCCGCCCGACCATCGTCTCCGAGGTTGGCTGGTACGCCGAACTGCCCGCCGACACGTGCGCCCGCATTCGCCATGACGGGACGGAGGTGGAGCAGTTGACTGATTGGCTCGAACGGTGGTATCATCAGGAGGAAGAGCGCCGCCAGTTCGGCCAGCGGGCCAGGGCTTACGTGGCCCGCGCCTGCGCGCCGGAGCGGATCGCCCGGCAATATGTCGATTTTGTCGCCGAGGTTCTGGCTGCTCTCGGGTCGGTCTGATGCATATCGTTCACGTCACCCATCGCGCCTGGCCTCTGGTCGGCGGTTCGGAGCGCTACGTTCACGAGATCGCCCGCCGGCAGGTGCTGGATGGTCACCAGGTGACAGTGGTTGCCTCGGTGGCCGATGACTTTTCCGCTCTCTGGGAGCAGAGGGGGCGACGGGTGGGGACAGCGGTCCCTGTCGAGCAGGAGGGGGTGCGGCTGCGCCGCCTCTCGCTGCGCTATCTGCCGCTGGGCTGGCTGGCCTTTCCCCTCCTCCGCCGCGTCACCTGGGCGATGAGCCACATTGCGACGGCGGCAGCCCTGACGCTGGCCCGCTTCAGCCCGTGGGTGCCTGACCTGCCGACGGTGTTGGCAGAGGAACGGGCCGACCTGTACTTTGCCTGGAACATCACCCTGGAGGGGCTGACGGCGGCGGTGGCCCGCGCGGCGCGGCAGCAGGGCGTCCCCTGGCTGGCGGTGCCGGTGCTCCACCTGGCGCGGTCGCATTTCTACGTGATGCCTCATCAGATGGCCCTCCTGCGCCAGGCCAGCGCCGTCCTGGTGCAGACGGCGAGCGAGCGCGACTTTGTGCTGGGGCGTGGCTTTGCCGCTGAGCAGGTTCACATTGTCAGCCCCGGCATCGACCCGGCGGAAGGGCGCGATGCTGACGGACGGCGCTTTTGTCTCCGCTATGGCGTCGAAGGGCCGCTCGTGGTCACGCTGGGCCGTCTCTGCCGCGACAAGGGCACGCTGCACCTGCTGGCGGCGGCGCGGCGGCTGTGGACAGAGGGTCGGCCGCTGACGCTGGCGCTGCTGGGCCCGCAGGAGGCGGACGTGCGTCGGGCGCTGGCCGCGCTGCCGCAGCGTTTCCGCCCCTTTTGTGTTGCCCCCGGCCTGGTGAGCGAGGAGGACAAGTGGGACGCCCTGGAGGCGGCGCAGGTCGTTGCCCTGCCCTCGCGCACCGAGTCGTTTGGCATTGTCTTTCTGGAAGGATGGTTGAAGGGCAAGCCGGTAGTCGGCGCGCGCGCTGGCGCTGTGCCCGACGTGATCGAGGACGGTGTGGATGGGCTGCTGGTGCCGTTTGGCGATGTCCCCGCGCTGGCCGGGGCGCTCGCCGCGCTGCTGGATGATCCCCAACGGGCGGCCCAAATGGGCTGCCGTGGCCAGCAAAAGGCGCTCCAGCGCTACACGTGGGACCTGCAGTACGCCCGTCTGCGCCAGATCGTGGAGGCAGTGTGCGCCGCTCGACCCGGATTTCTTGAGTGAGGCCCATGTCACCCTGAGCCTGAACGGCCCGAAGGGGAACGGTCTCATACCTGTTCTGGCTACCCGACAGTTTGAAATCAGGACACGGATACACACGGGTTTCACGGATCAGCACGGATGAAATCTGTACCATCCGTGTCCCATTGAACGGGAAACAAAGGTAAGACGGGCATGTACGGGTTAGCCATCCGTGTCTATCCGTAGCATCCGTGTGAATCCGTGTACTGCCCGATCAAAAGTGTCAGGTGACCAGATACCTGTTCAGAGCACATCATGAATCTATTTACGGCACAGAGCAACACAAACGATGTCGAAGACCTGATGGCCGCAGTCGGCGACGAGTTGCGCCAGTGGGAAGGCGGCGCGGACGCGCCGCTGGACTCTTCGCCAGCGGACGAGGCGTTGCTCTCCCAGGCACGCCTCCTGCGCCTGCAGTGGAATATCGACGGCAGCGCCATCATCCACTCGACGCGTCCGAGGCTGGGGCCGTGGCTGGTGCGTTTTCAGCTCCTGGTGCGTCGCCTGACCTGGTGGTTCCTCGAGCCGATCTTGCAGCAGGTGCGTCTCTTCCAGATGAACGCCGCCCGCGTGGGCGAGGGATTGGCCCGCCGGCAGGAGCGCCTGGGGCAGCAGGTCGAAGCCCTTGCCGCGCAGGTAGAAGCGCTCCAGCGCCGCGTCGAAGAGCTGGAAGCGTCGAGGGGCGATGACGAGACCTGAGGTCGCCATCATCATCCTGACCTGGAATGGCCTGGGCTATACCCGCGCCTGCCTGGAGTCGCTGCGCGCCCACACTGCCGTTGGCGAGGGGGTGCATGTCATTGTTGTCGACAACGGCAGCAGCGACGGCACGCTGCCTTACCTGCGTGGCCTCGACTGGATCACCCGCATCGAGAACCCGCTCAATCTCGGCTTTGCCCGCGCCGTCAACCAGGGCATCCGGGCAGCTCCTGCCGGCAGCGATATTCTGCTGCTCAACAACGACGTCGTCATTCCCCAAGACGGCTGGCTGGAGGAGCTGCAGCGCGTCGCCCGTTCCGCCGGTGACATCGGCATCGTTGGCTGCCGCCTGGTCCTCCCGGATGGCCGTCTGCTCCACGCCGGGACGTGGATGGATCCGCAGCGTCTGGTCGGCCAGCAGATCGGCAGCCTGGAGAAGGATGTCAACCAGTACAGCGCCGACCGCCCGGTGCAGGGCGTCGTCGGGGCGTGCATGTACATCAAGAGGGCTGTGCTGGAGCGCATCGGCCTCTTGGACGAGAGCTACTTTTCCTACTTTGAGGACACGGACCTCAGCCTGCGCGCTGCCGAGGCCGGTTTCCGCACCGTCTGCGCTGGCGGAGTGACGCTGATCCACCACGAGAACGTCAGCACGCGCCAGGACCGCCGCCGCTTTTGGCGCGTCTTTCGTCGTTCCCAGCGCATTTTCCGGCGAAAATGGGGCGCCAATCTGCGCCGGCGTGCCTGTTGTCGCGCGGTGTGGCGTTCGGAGATTGGCTCTGCCTCCGGATACGCCGTCTCTTCGCGTGAACTGCTCCTGCAACTGGACGCGCTGGGGGTCGACGTGCGGCTGGTCTGTCTCTACGGCACGGACCGGATGGACACAGCGCAGAACGATGCGCGCCTGGCGGCCATGCCGCGGCGGCCCAAGGACCTGCGCCTGCCGCAGGTCGTCTATGCGCCGGCCGGGCTGTTCAACAAGAACAGCGGCCGCTACCGCATCGGCTACACCATGCTGGAGGTCGATGGCATCCCCGCCGACTGGGTGCGCCTGTGCAACCAGATGGACGAGGTCTGGCTGCCCAGCCCCTTCAACCTGGAGACCTTTCGCGCCAGTGGGGTGACCTGCCCGTTGTTTGTGATGCCCCTGGGGGTTGACCCTGACCATTTCAACCCGCGCATTCGCGGCTTTCGCCCCACATCGCGCTACACCTTTCTCTCCGTCTTTGAATGGGGCGAGCGCAAAGCGCCGCACACCCTCTTGCGCGCCTATGCGCGGGCCTTTCGCCGCGCGGACGACGTGCTGCTCGTGCTCAAGGTCATCAACCGCGACCCTGGCGTCGACGTGGCGAGCGAGATTGCCGCGCTGGGGCTGCCATCCGCTGGGCCGCCGGTGGCGCTGCTCTACAACCAGGAGCTGCCCCGCCACCAGATGGGCAGCCTCTACCGCTCCGCTGATTGCTTTGTGCTGCCGACCCGCGGGGAGGGCTTTGGCCTGCCGCTGCTGGAGGCGATGGCCTGCGGCCTGCCGGTGATCGCCACCGCCTGGGGAGCGCATACGGCCTTTCTCTCGGCAGAGAAAGGCTATCCCCTCCGCTATCGGCTGATCCCCGCCGTCGCCAGGTGTCCCTATTACTACGGCTTTCGCTGGGCGGATCCCGACGAGGAGCACCTGGTCGAACTGCTGCGCCACGTCTATGAGCACCCCGACGAGGCGCGGGCGCGGGGGGCGCGCGCGGCGGCAGAGGTGCTGGCCCGTTGGACCTGGCGGCAGGCAGCGGAGCGCATTCGCGCGCGGCTGATCGAGATCGGCGGGCAGGATGCGCATCGGCTTTGACCTCACCGCGCTCTACGCAGCCCGCGGCGGCATCCCGGCCTATGACGGCGGGCTGGCGCGGGCGCTGCTGGCCGAGGCAGCAGGAGACGAGCTGCTGCTGCTCGACTATTGGCCGCTGCATGGCCGGCAGGACGAGCCGCCGCAGGCTCAGGCGCTGGCAGAGAATGGCGCATCGATCAGGCGGGTGTACGGCCTGCGCCACCGCCAGTTGGCCCGCTGGGGGCCGCTGCAGGAATCGCCGCTGCGCCCGCTGGCCGCGCTGGCCGATCAGGCGCTCTTCAGGCCCTGGCGTCTGGCCGCCGCGGCGTCGATGCGGCGGCGGCTTGTCCCTCTGCTGGCCGGCCTGGACGTCTTTCACACTTCCGAGGTCCTGCTCTGGCGGCAGGAGGGAGCCTGGAACGCGATCACGGTCTATGACCTGACGGCATTGCTCTTTCCCGCCTGGCACACCGCCGAGACGCGCCAGCTTCAAGAGCGCAAGGCCCGCTTTGTCTGCGAGCAGGCGGATGGGGTGGTTGTCATCTCCGAGACGACGCGGCGCGATGTGGTGACGCATCTGGGGGTTCCGCCGGAGCGGGTGTATGTGGTCCCCCCGGGGGTCGATCCGTCCTGTCGGCCCATCGAGCGGGAACTGACAGCGGCAGCGCTCGCCCCGCTGGGCCTGCGCCCTGGCGAGTACATCCTCCACGTGGGCACGATTGAGCCGCGCAAGAACCTGACGCGGCTGGCGGAGGCATACGAACTCCTGCGTCGCAGCAGGGGGCGCGCCGTGCCGCGACTGGTGCTGGCAGGGGCGCCGGGGTGGATGTGTGCGGAGACTTTGCGCCGTCTCGAAGCGCTGGGGCAGGATGCGTTGCTCCTGGGATCCGTGCCAGCGGCGGTTTTGCCAGCCCTCTACAACGGAGCGCGCCTGCTGGTCTACCCCTCCCTCTATGAGGGCTTTGGCCTGCCGGTGTTGGAAGCGATGGCCTGCGGGACGCCGGTGGTGGCCTCCAGCGCGGGGGCGCTGCCGGAGGTGGTGGGGGATGCCGGCCTGCTGGTCGATCCGCAGGATGTGGAGGCGCTGGCGGCGGCGATGGGGGAACTGCTTGCCGACGCGGAGCGCCGTGCGGCGTTGCGTCGGGCGGGGCTGGCCCGTGCGGCGGGCTTTTCGTGGGCGCGCTCAGCGCGGCGGCTGCTGGAGGTCTATTGGGCTGCTGCTGGAGACCCTTTGGCGCGGCAGCGGGCGACTATACAACAAAAGCCAGGGGCAGGTATTTATGGGGAGAAAAAATGAGAAAACTCTTTCGCTCAAAGGCGTTGATCCTCGTCGTTGTCGTTCTGGCGGTAGCGGCTTTGCTGGCTGTGGCGTTGGGCACAGACGGCGCTCACCTGCTGGGGACTGCCTTGCTGCAAGCGACCCCCTCGTTGGAGGTGAACCCTCCTGCTGAACTGATCGGGACAGCCGTGCGGCCGACGCCAACAGAAGGGATGGTGGTGGAGCCGATAGAGCCAACGGCGATCCTGCCCCCGGCGACAGAAACGCCAGAACTGCCGACGGCGACACCAGAAGCGCCGACGGCGACGCCAGAACCGCCGACAGCAACCCCAGAACCGCCGACAGCAACGCCTGTCCCTCGTCAGGCAGTGCGGCCGATCCTGGAGTGCGTTGCTCCCTACGGCAGCGATGATATGGCCTATTTCGGCTACGAGAACCCCAATCCGCAGCCTGTGACCATCCCTGTTGGCGCAGAGAACTATTTTGCGCCGGGGGCGGCAGACCGGGGTCAACCGACGGTCTTTCAGCCGGGCCGCAGCGCGGCCTGGCCGGCTGGCGGCTTTGGGGTGGCCTTTAGCGGTGAATCGCTCGTCTGGTCGCTGGACGGCGCGACGGCGCAGGCGGCGCCCGATTCGCCGCTCTGTGCTTACCAGGTGCGCATCGAGGATGTCTGGTACGATGCTGCCGGCAACGCGCTGGGTGGGCCGCCGGCAGGCTTGCCGCCAGGCTTTACCATCACGGCGCAGAGCGACTATGGCAGCGCCACCTGCAGCTATGGAGGCGGCGGAGCAGAGCTGACCTGCCGCTACGACAGTCGTCTGCAGGCGGGAGGCGGTGACGTGTTGTGGGTACCCGCCGACGGCGTCTATGCCGTGTCCGAGGCGGGGCTGCCGCCGGGCTGGCAGGCCTTTGCCGGCGTTGGCCTCTTCCCGGCGCGGGGGCCGACGCAGTCCTTTACCCATATCGTCGACAACCGCGCCCCTGGCGCGCCCGGCGCAACGGCGACGCCCATCCCGCTGACGGCGACGCCGCGCTGGATCGAGGCCCCCCCTGCCCCGCCTGCCTCTGCTACACCCACAGAGACAGCAACGCCGCTGCCGCCTTCGCCTGCGCCGACCGCCACTCCCACTACTGAGGCGCCCGCGGCAGTGCCGCCAACGGCCACGGCAACGCCTCTCATTGTGGCCGAGGCAGTGCCTGTGGCGGCATCGCCAACAGCCGTATCCGCTGGCGAGCCAGCGGCTGTCGCTGTGTCGACAACCACGCCCGTCCCAGCCGCGCCGGCGGCTCCAGATCGCTCTCCTCTGGTTATTGGGTTGTTGTTGCTCGCTCTGGGGGCGGTGGTGGCCGCCTTGATCCTTTATCGCCTCAGGAGCAGGGCGCGCTAGAAGCCTGGGGTAGCTCTCTCCGACAGCCTGCTGGAGGCAGAAAGTTGACAGCCTGGAGACTGGCCGGGTTCAAGCCCGGCCAGTTGCCTGTCCATGGCCGCCTGTTGCCGCGATGGGAAAATGGTACCGGGGGGGACGTTCTTCCTATTGATTCCGCGATGATCGTAGACTATAATGGAAGTGGTTTCAAAGGGGGAGCGTCAAAATGGGCGGGGGCGGCTGCTGGAAGCGCAGAATCATCTCGATTGCCCTGGTGACAGCGGCGACGCTGTTGGCGGTCGGGATTTTTCCTTTTTCTGTGGCAAGGGCAGACGGGCCAGGGACACTGTATACGAGGGAACTGCAGGGCGGCTGGACGCGCGGGCCGGTTGCGCTGGGCGACCTGAACGGCGACGGCGTGGACGACATCGTTGTTGGGGGGACAGATGGGATCGTCCACGCCTATAGCTTTGCCGGCGGGGTGTGGACCCGTCTCTGGCAGTACGATACGGGGAACTCGGTCATTGAGGCCAAGCCGGCCATCGGTGACATCGACGGCGATGGCTGGAACGAGGTCGTGGTGGCGGTGGGCAGCACCTGGACGCCGCAGGCGCCGGGCGGGGTGTGGGCCTTCGATCACAACGGGGCAAAGCGGTGGTATTATCCGTCCGGTGACCTCAACGGCGACGGCGCCGCCGACGGCGTTTTCAGCTCGCCAGCGCTGTTCGATGTGGACAACGACGGCCGGCTCGAGATTTTCTATGGCAGTTGGGATTCCTGGCTGCGCATGCTGAGGGATGCTGGCAACCAGGTCGAGGTGGTGTGGGCGCTCAAGGCAGCGGACACGGTATGGCCCTCGCCAGCGGTCGGGGACATCGACCGCGACGGGCAGCCCGAGATCGCCATCGGTGTGCCGATGTCGCTCGAGGGTGGGGTCGGGTGGATGTATGTGCTGAACGCTGAGGACGGTTCGATGCTGCCGGGCTTTCCGGTGCGCATCGAAGGGGGCAGCGGCTCCTCGCCAGCGCTGGGCGATCTGGACGGCGATGGCTGGCTCGACATTGTCGTGGGCACCTCACGACACCCCAGTCAAAAGCTGATCCACGCCTGGGACCACAACGGCAATTCGCTGCCGGGCTGGCCGGTGGCGGTGAGTGCCTACGCCTTTGGTTCGCCCGCCTTGGGCGATCTGGACGGCGACGGTGACCTGGAGGTGGTGATCAACACGGCGGATGCCTATGTGCACGCCTTTCATCACGACGGGAGGCGGGTCAGCGGCTGGCCGTCGCAGGCCAGGACGCCGTGGGGCAGTTGGGAGACGCTGGCCTCGCCCGTGCTGGCCGACCTGACGGGGGATGACTATCCTGAGGTGCTGATCCCCTGTGGCTGGGACATCATCGCCTTCAACCGCAGCGGGCAGCGGCTGACGGAGGACACATGGCCGCCCGCGCCGGGAGCCTGGCAGTTGAGGACCGAGTACGGGGTGTGGGGCTCTCCGGCGGTGGGGGATGTGGATGGCGACGGGCGGATGGAGCTGGTGGTGGCGAGTGGGAACTCGGGCGGCGCCAAAGGTAAACTGTATGTCTGGGATTTCGACAGCGCCTCCGCCGACGTGTACGCGCCATGGGCCTCCTTCCGGCGCAGCGAGTTGAATCAGGCGCGCTACGCGCTGGCGGACCGCATGCAAGTCTATCCCGATCGTCTGCTCCTGATGCACGAGCCCGGCAGCGGGCCGACGGAGAGGGCGGGCATCTGGCTGTTCAACCCCGGCGAGGGGGCTGTGGTGTGGGAGATTACCGCCGCGCCGCCGCAGGTGACGCCGGATAGCTGGTCGGGGACGATCGGCCTGGACGGGCAGGCGGTGGGGCTGACGGTCGATGTCAGCGGTTATGCGGATGGCTGGCATGACCTGGGTGTGATCGAGATCGAGGGCTTGCTGGACGGACGGGCCGTGCAGGGCAGCCCGGCTTCGATTCCCGTCTCGTTGTATGTGGGCCCGGTCGAGCATATCTATATGCCGCTCGTCTGCGGGCGGTGGTGATTCTTCTTCCCTTTTTCCCCGCTTTGGTATACAATACGCCCCGTGCAGAGAGACCGCTCGTACTGGCTGCGCCTGGCGAGGCTGACGCTCACTGGCGTCGCTGTGGGGATCGTGGGCGCGCTGATCGGCCTGTGGCTGCTGACGAGCGCCGGTTACGCTCACTACCTGACCCATCCCGGCTGCGGGGAGATGGGCGCAACGCCGATCGACGTGGGCATCGAGGGCGCGCAGGACGTGACGTATACCAGCCACGACGGGTTGACGCTCCGCGCCTGGTATGTGCCACCGACCCATGGCGTTGTGATCATCCTGTTGCCCGGCCTGGGTGGCGCGCGCGAGGGCATGCTGCGCGAGGGGGCGATCCTGGCTCGTCACGGCTATGGCCTGCTGCTGACCGAACTGCGCTCCTGCGCTCACCCCGATGGCCAGTCGACGCTGGGCATCCTTGAGGCCGCCGACCTGACAGAAGCGGTGAGCTGGACGTGCGCCCAGCCGGGCGTCGAGCATGTCGGTGTGTTGGGCTACTCGTTGGGGGGGGTGACCGCTATCCTGGGCGCGGCGCGGGATGAGCGCATCGAGGCCGTGGTGGCCGAAGGGGGATTCTACGACCTGGCCGCCGATATTGTCAACGAGGGGAATCAGGACGGGCCCGTAGAGGACCTGATACAGCAGGCCGTCCTCTGGTTCTTCCGTCTGGAAACCGGCTTCGACGGCCGGCGGGCCAGCCCCATCTCGGTCATTGGCCAGATCAGTCCGCGGCCGCTCCTGCTCATCTATGGCGAGCTCGAAGCGGCCGAAACGCGGCCTGAGCTTCTCCTGGCCCGCGCCGGCGAGACCGCTGACCTGTGGGTCGTCCCCGCCTGCTGGCACGGCGGCTACCTGGACATCGCCGCCGACGAATGGGAACAGCGCGTCATCGCGTTCTTTGACCATGCTTTCTTTTCCCCATAACCATCCCCAGGAGGTGAACCAACCAGACAACTTGCAAACTTGCACACTTGCACACTTGCAAACTTGCACACTTGCACACTTGCACACTTGCAAACTTGAGGAGGTCCTATGATCCGCGAAGTCGCCATCGTAGGGGTGGGATGGAGCCCCTTCCGCTCCATCACACCCGACATCTCGTACAAAGAGATGATGTACGAAGCTGCTGTCCGCGCTTACAGCGATGCGGGCATCGACCCCCGCCGTGACGTGGACAGCTTTGTCACCGTGGCGGAGGACTTTAACGAGGGCACCAGCATCTTTGACGAGTACGTGCCCGACCAGCTCGGCGGGATGCAGCGCCCCAACCACACCATCACCGGCGACGGCATCCACGGCCTGGCCGCTGCGGTGATGCAGATTCTGACCGGGCAGCTCGACGTGGTCGTCGTCGAAGCGCACAGCAAGGCCTCGAATATCAAGAACCTGCCCCGCCTCCTTGCCTATGCGATGGACCCCGTGTTCAACCGTCCGTTGGCGGCCCATCCCTACTTTATCGCCGGCATGGAGATGCACCGCTACCTGCTCGAGACCGACACGTCGCTGGAGGCGTGCGCCCAGGTCGTGGTCAAGAACCGCCGCAACGCGCTGAGCAACCCGCTGGCCGCCTATGGCGCCGAGCTGACCGTTGATGACGTCCTCTTCTCGGAGCCGGTGGCTGAACCCCTGACCCGCCTGGCCTGCGCCGGTCACGCTGACGGGGCTGTGGTCATGGTGCTGGCCGCCGCCGAGACCGCCCGCGCTCTCACCGACAACCCCATCTGGGTGCGCGGCATCGGCTGGGCTAACGACACCTTCTCGCTGGAGACCCGCTCCTGGGCCCACGCCGCCTATGCGTACCTGGCCGGCCAGATGGCCTACCGCACCGCCGGCATCAAGACGCCGCGCATGGAGATCGACTTTGCCGAAATCGACGACACCTTCGCCTACAAGGAACTGCAACACCTGGAGGCGCTGGGCCTCTGCCGCCCCGGCGAGGCTGGCCCATGGACGCTGGAGGGCGGCACCGAGCTGAGCGGCGAGTTCCCCGTCAACCCTTCGGGTGGCGCGCTGGGTGAGGGCCACCTGCTGGACTGCAACGGACTGGCCCGCGTGCTGGAAGTGGTGCTGCAACTGCGCGGCCAGGCTGGCGACCGCCAGCTCGACGAGGTCGAGACGGGCCTGGCCTTCTCCTGGCGCGGCGTGCCCACCACCAGCGGCGCCGCTGTGGTATTGAGCAACTGAGGGGGTGAGCGATGGCTAGAGACAGAGTTGCCATTGTCGGCGCGGGGATGACACGGTTCGTCCGCCGCGCACAGGAAACGGCCAGGGAGCTGGCCTGGGAAGCGGCCAGCAAGGCGCTCGAGTCGTGCGAGATGACCCTCGACGACATCGACGCTGTCATCATCGGCACGGCCCCGGAAGCCTTCGACGGCGTCCACATGAACTCCGAGTACCTCTCCGACGCCGCCGGCGGCTGGGGCAAGCCGGTCATCCGCGGCTATGTCGGCGGAGGTACCGGCGTCTTTGTCCCCATCCAGGGCTGGTATCACATCGCCAGCGGCCTCTTCGACACGGTGCTGGTGGTGGCAGAGGAAAAGATGTCTTCCTGCCAGCCCCATCCTCAGGGCGCCTTTCTGACCATCTTTGATAACTTTATCGAGCGGCCGCTCAAGCCCAACCTGCTGTGGATTTTCGCCCTGGAAATGAACGCCTACATGAGCCGCTACGGCCTGAGCAAGCGCGACATTGCCGCCGTTGCGGTCAAGAACAAGCGCAACGCCGCTGACCACCCGGCGGCGCTGCTGGGTGACGCCAACATCACCGTTGAGGACATCCTCAACACCGAGGTGATGGCCTGGCCGGTGCAGCGCGGCGATGTCAGCCCGGTCACCGATGGCGCTGTGGCGCTGGTGATGGCCGCCGAGCACGTCGCCCGCCGCGTCACCCCCAGGCCGGTCTGGGTGGAGGGCGTCGGCTGGAACCTCGACACTGCCTACTGGACCAACCGCGACCTCTCCTATCCGGTCTATGTCGAAGAGGCGGCGCGCATGGCCTACAAGATGGCCGGCATCACCGAGCCGCGCAAGCAGATTCACATCGCCGAGCCCTACGATCCCTTCGACTACAAAGAGCTCCATCACCTGGAAGGGCTGATGCTGTTCGACAAGGGCAAGGCGCCGGAAGCGACGGCCCTGGGCATCACCCAACGCGACGGCGACCTGCCCGTCTGCCCCAGCGGCGGCCTGCTGGGGGTGGGCAACCCCATCGCCGCGGCCGGGCTGATGAAGGTGGCCGAGCTGTTCTGGCAGTTGCGCGGCGAGGCCGGCGCGCGCCAGGTGCCCGGCAACCCCCGGCGCGGCGTCGCCCAGGCATGGGGCGACCTGATGCAGGTCGGCACGGTGATTGTGTTGGGAGCCTAGGAGGGGAAGCGATGAAAGAGCACGTCTACGAAACCGTCTACTTGCACAATCAGGATTTCGAGCAGGGCAGGGTCCTCTTCGAGGAGTGGGACCCCCAGGCGCGTTATGCCTGGGACGCTGGCATCGCCATCGGCCGCTTCCTCAGGGAGCTGAAAGAGGGGCGCATCGTCGGCACCCGCTGCTCGAGCTGCGCCCGCGTCCTGGTCCCGCCGCGCATGTTCTGCGAGCACTGCTTTCAGCCCGCCGACAGATGGGTGCCAGTGCAGGACACGGGCACTGTCGTCACCTTCTCTCTCTGCTATGTGACCTGGGACATGCAGCGCGTCAAAGAGCCGCAGATTCCCGCTGTCATTGCCATCGATGGCTCGTCCGGCGGCTTGATGCACCTGCTGGGCGAGGTCAGGCCAGAGGATGTCAAGATCGGCATGCGCGTCAAAGCGGTCTGGAAGCCAGCAGCGGAGCGGACCGCTGCCATCACCGACATCCTGTATTTCAAGCCGCTGTGAGGAGGATTGCGATGGGACTCTTGTATCGACTCTCTCAGCCCGGTCAGGCCCTCTCGGTGGAGGGTGAGATGCCCATCACCAGCCTCTACACGATGGGCATCGCTGGCGAAAAGTTCTTCCACGCCATCAAGGACGAAGGCCGTCTGCTGGCGACGGTGTGCGAAGAGTGTGACGTCAGCTATATCCCTCCGCGCCTCTACTGCGAGCGCTGCTTCAAGAAGCTGGAGACGTGGGTGGAGGCGCCGACTACCGGCCATGTTCACACCTATGCCATCGTCCACCTGGACCTGAACGGCGACCCGCTGCCGGAGCCGCGCGTCATTGCCTTCATCAGCATCGACGGCACTGACGGCGGCCTGGTGCACTATCTGGGCCAGGTCGCGCCCGATGAGGTCTTTATCGGCATGGACGTCGAGGCTGTCTTCAAAGACCCCGCCGAGCGCAAGGGCAGCATCCTGGATATTGCCTATTTCCGCCCGCTGTAAAGGCTTGCCCTCCCGCAGGTTCTCTGAGCCTGTGGGAGGGTAAGCTGTTCCCTGTGACTTGCCGCCTGGCTGGTACAGACCTGGCGAGCCATAGGAGGTTAACTCATGGGTACGGTTCGCGTCAAGTGGCTGGAAAAGCTGCAGTTTGTCGGTGTCGATTCGTCCAGGCATTCGGTCGTCATGTCATCGCAGGACGAAGAGAACGCCATCGGCATGAAGCCGTCCGAGCTGTTGCTGGTCGCTCTGGGCGGCTGCACCGCCTACGATGTGGTCAACATCCTGACCAAAAAGCGCCAGCAGCTTACCGCGTTCGAGATCGAGGTCAGCGGCGAGCAGGAGCCCGAGCCGCCGTGGACCTTCCGCCGCATCCATCTGACCTACCGCCTGCGCGGCTGCGGGCTGTCGGAAAAGGCAGTACGGGAGGCGATCGAGCTGTCCAAGACCAAATACTGCTCGGTAGGAGCGACGCTGGCCTGTGCGGTCGAGATCGGTTATGATGTCGTCATCGAGGAGGAAGGATGAGCCTGCAGATTGTGGCTGAACTGATGGAGATCGCTGCCCGCACGGCGCCCAAGTCGGCCGGGCAGGACTTTGTGGTGGTCAAGACCGTCACAGGCGAGGAGTTGCAGCGGCTCGGCCAGGCGATGCTGGCCTATGGCGAGCGCAGCGGCAAAAAGAACTTTGACCGTGATGGGCGGAACGTGCTGGCCTCGGAGGCGGTGGTGCTGATCGGCCTGAAGGAGGCGGCGGTGCTGGGGCTGAACTGTGCCGCCTGCGGCAGCGAGACGTGCATCCGCCCCAACACGGTCGAGGGCGAGTTCCGCGGTCCGCAGTGCGCCCTGCGCCTGCTGGATATGGGCATTGCCATCGGCTCGGCGGTCAAGGTGGCGGGGATGCTCAACGTCGACAACCGCGTCATGTACCGCGCCGGGGTGGTGGCGCGCGAGCTGGGCCTGATCGACGCGGACTTTGTCATGGGCATTCCGCTCTCGGCCACGGGCAAGTCGATCTACTTCGACCGGTAGCGGTAAAGCAATTGATCTGGGGGAATGGGAGAATGGATGTTATGCCGTTGTCGAGCGGGGAGCCGTCGGCAGCCGACAGATTGCGCGCGCAACTGGGCGACCTGATGGAGATCGAGCGGCAGGAGGTCAGGCGCGCGCCGGATGAGGTGATCGCTTTCTATGGCCGCCTCATCGGCGATGTCGAGGCAGCCTTCGCGCAGATGCTGGAGCGCTTTGCCCGCCTGGGCTACACGGCCATGTTGTCGGCGGCGGATGATGGACGGCAGCAGGTGCTCGCCGTCAAGGGGCTGATCGAGCAGCGCCCGACGCGGCGCTGGGTCAATGTGCTCCTCTTTGCGGCGACGATCGGCACGACGATGCTGATCGGCATGTCGCCCGAGATCGACCCGACCAACCCGCGCTGGTATCTCTCCGGCCTGCCCTTTGCCGCGTCGCTGATGGCGATCCTGCTGGCCCACGAGCTGGCGCACTATTTCGTCGGGCGGCGTTACGGCTCGCCGGTCAGCCTGCCCTACTTTATCCCCGTCCCTCTGCCGCCGCTGGGCACGATGGGCGCGGTGATCTTTCAGCGCGCGCCGTGGCGCGACCGCAAGGCGCTTTTCGACATTGGCATCGCCGGACCGCTGGCCGGCCTGCTCGTGGCGGTCCCCTTGCTGATCGTGGGCCTGCTCTTTACCCGTGTTGGCCGCCCGTCGGAGTTTATCGACATCCAGGCGATGGACCAGGTGACGCAAGAGGGCAATTCGCTGGCCTATCTGGCGGCCAAGTATCTGGTCTTTGGGCGGGTGTTGCCCAGCGCGGAGGGGGAGGATGTCTGGCTCTCGCTGCCCGACAGCCCCGGGGGGCCGGTGGCCTTTGCCGCCTGGGCCGGCCTGCTGGTGACGGCGCTCAACCTGCTGCCCATCGGCCAGCTCGACGGGGGGCATGTGGCCTATGCGCTGCTGGGCCGGCGGGCCTGGACGCTCTCCTACGTGGCGATCGGCCTGCTGGCGGCGTTAGGGGCCAGCCTGCTGATGGTCGGCAACATGGCTGGTGGCACGTGGATGCTGTGGGCCTTTCTGGGCCTGGTCTTTGGCCCACGCCACCCGCCGCCGCTCAATGACATCACGCCGCCTGGCCGCGGGCGCAGGCTGGTGGGGATTCTGCTGCTGGCGATCTTTATCCTGATCTTTGTCCCTGTGCCGCTCGTGGCGGTGCCGGCGCGTTGAGTTTTCTGCCTGGATCCGCCCCGTCCGCGTACGATTTTCGCTTTTTTGCTCCTGGCGGGTCTGTGACCCGCCAGCAGCGGCAGGGCTGGCAGGACGGCGGGTTACGGACCTTTCAACGCCTCGGCAAAGCGCGCCCCAAACTCCTCCCCGCGCTCGAGTTCGTCCGCCGTTGGCCCGCCCTTGAACTCGAGGGAATCGACAATCTCCCACTTGAGCGTCTCGGCCAGTTGGGCCAGCTCGCGGCGCGCCCCGCCGCTCCAACTGTAGCTGCCAAAGTAGGCCGCCTTGCGGTTGTGGATGCGCTTGCGCGCGGCGATGTCGAGCACGTGGGCGACAGGCGGAAAGAGGGCGCCCTCATAGGTCGGCGCGCCGATGACCACCCCCCGCCGCGTCCACAGCGAGGGCAGGATGTAGCTGACGTGGAGGCGGGCCGCGTCGAAAATCTCGACCGACACGCCAGCGGTGGAGATGCCCTGGGCGACGGCGTTCATCATGCTCTCGGTGTTGCCGTACATCGACCCGTACACGAGCGTGACGCCCAACGCGGCCTCGCCGGTGGCGTAACCAGCCCACTGGCGGTACAGCTCGACGATGCGGCCGGGGTTCTGCCGCCAGATCAGCCCGTGCGAGGGGGCGATCACCTGTACCGGCACGCCGCTCAGCCTGTCGATGGCCTTGAGCACGGGCCGGCTGAAGCTGGCCACGATGTTGACATAATAACGCAGCGCCTCCTGCTCGTAAAAGGCCGGGTTGCTGCACTGGTCATCAAAGATAGCCCCTTGCAGCGCGCCATAGCCGCCAAAGCCGTCGCAGGAAAAGAGGACCTGCTGGCTCGTCTCGTAGGTCATCATCGTTTCGGGCCAATGGACAAAGGGCGTATGGACGAACTGGAGGGTATGGCTGCCCAGCGAGAGCGTCTCGCCGTCCTCGACGGCGCGCATGGCGCCGTCGAGGTGGTAAAAGTTTCGCAGCATCTCCAGCGCCTTGGCCGTGCCCAGGATGGCAGCCTGCGGGGCGATCCGCCGCAGGACGCCCAGGATGCCGGTGTGGTCCGGCTCGGTGTGGTTGACGACAATATAATCGAGCCGCGCCGGGTCGACAATCTCGGCGATGTGGCCCAGGAACTCGTCGGTCTTGAAACCTTTGGCCAGGTCGATGAGCGCCTTTTTCTCACCGTCGACGAGATAGGCGTTGTACGAGACGCCTTCGTGAGTGATTGGCCAGAGGCCCTCGAACAGGTCGGTGGTGCGGTCGTTGACGCCGATCCAGTAGATGCCGGGGCGGATTTCGATAGCGGGCATGGTTCTTGCTCCTTTCTCTGAACTGGCTGTATTATGGGCGAAAAGCTGTTCGGCGTCAAGTAGGGGCGAGCCGGTGGCTCGCCCGCTGGGCGAGCCGGTGGTGTTTGCCCGCTGGGCGAGCCGGTG